>Ga0099364_10000618_pt1 | contig 60763 bp, 46 predicted proteins | sample TergutTh196P3_FD_73070 | JGI IMG/M metagenome (GOLD analysis project Ga0099364, IMG submission 73070) | Microcerotermes parvus P3 segment gut microbial communities from Pointe-Noire, Republic of the Congo - Th196 P3 | ecosystem: Host-associated > Arthropoda: Insects > Digestive system > Gut ... | reverse complement strand
CTGCTGCCGTTGTCGCGGCAGTGGCTGTCGTGGCTGCCGCTGTCGTCGCGCCGCCGCCTGAATTCCCGCCGCAGCCGGCGAGCATCGCGGCCAGCAACACACAGGCCAGAATAAATGTTGCTATTTTGTTACGAAACAGCTTCATTGTTTAAATCCCCCTTAGATAATTTAATCCAATATTGGCTTGACTACCCCTTGACAGCGCCCAACATTATGCCCTTCACGAAATATTTTTGTACGAACGGATAGATGATAATAATAGGTGCGATCGTTATCATCATAGCGGCCATCTGGACCGACCTGGCTGTCTCCGTCACGCCCGCCGCTGCCCTGGCAGCCAGCTCCTCCGCCGACATGGACGGCGAGGTGACTGTTTGTAGTATAACGTTGCGCATCATAAAAGACAGCGAGCGCAGGTTTTTATTAGTCGGTGCGTAAAACGCAGTGTCAGACCACGCGTTCCAGCGCTCCACAGCCGTATACAGAGCCAGCGTCGCTAAAAGCGGTTTGGAGAGCGGGATGATGATCCTGACAAACACAAAGAAGTCCGATGCCCCGTCCAGCTTTGCCGATTCCACAAGCTCAAACGGGATGCTCTTGAAAAACGAGCGTGCCAAGATGCAAAAGTATATCGAGAACATCGATGGTATGATGTATACCAAAAAATTGTTGGTCAGCCCAAGCGACCGGATGACCATGTATGTGGGGATCAAGCCGGCGTTGAAGTACATGCAGAACAAAAAAATTTTTCCATATGTGTTGCGCAGCGCGAGGCCTGGGTAGGAAAGACCGTAGGCTATAAGGCATGTAAAGAACAGGCACAGGCATGTCCCTAGCGCGGTCTTCGAAACCGATATCCATATGGCGTTGAGCCAGCCTACATCGGTAAAGAAGCGCGTGTAGTTCCTAAACGTAAAGGCCCTGGGCCAAAAATATATGCCGCCCATTGTCGCGTCCCGCCCCTCGTTGAGTGACAGGATAAGGCAATAATAAAATGGATACAGCGTGACGATAAAAATGAATATACCGATAATCAATGATATGGTTTCAATTGAAATATCTTCGGCTGTCCACCGTATCTTATTTTTTGTTCTCGATACGTTCATAGAGGTCATTTCGGGGCCTCCCAAGATTTTTCATTGTTTTTTTGTTTTATTGCGAAAATTATTTTTATATGCTTGCTGTTAAAAACACGCCCAGCCCCAATATCGAGCATATTCCTTTAAATACCCCAGAAGCGCCTGTTACCACGGCTGAGACTGCCGTTTCATCCGCGCCCATGTCATTAAATTAATTAATCAAACAATGATACCTCTGAATATTTTCTGGCAATCATATTTGTCACGAGCACGAGCGAGAACGCAATGATCGATTGGAACAGCCCTGCCGCAGTTGCGAACGAATAGCGCGCCTCCGCGAGCCCCGTTGTGAAAATGAAGCGTTCGAACACCTCCGCGCGGCTGAGGTTCATGTTATTGCCGAGCATCATGGACTGGTCGAAGTTACCGGACATCAGCCTTCCGACCCTGAGGATAAGGACTACGCCGATGGCGCCCTGGATGGACGGCAGCGTAATATGCCATATCCGCCTCAACCGACCAGCACCGTCGATCGCCGCGCTCTCGTACAGCGCCGCGTCCACGCCCATGATGGCGGCGAGGAAAATGATCGAACTGTAGCCGCACTCCTTCCAAATATCGCTCCATACCGCCAGGTTGTAGTAGGATTTGGGCTCCATTAAAATTTTTATGGGCTCGCTGATGAGGTTGTATTTTAATAATACTTCATTGACTACGCCGAACTGTGTGGAAAAGAAGGTGAACAGCACGCCCGCCGTGATGACCCACGATATAAAGTGGGGCAGATAACTCACGGTCTGGACAACCCTTTTAAAGACCATGAACCGCATTTCCGCTATCATGATCGCAAAAAACACGGCGAGCGGGAAGCCCAGCAGCAGTTTCATTATGCTTATGGTCAGCGTGTTTTCCAACAACGGGATAAATTTCCGGTCATTAAGCAGGGCGCTAAAGTGCTTTAGCCCGACCAGCGGGCTGGTGAACATACCGGCGAACCCAGTTGTGATTTTATAGTCTTTGAAAGCGATGACGATGCCTAGCAAGGGTATAATGCTGAAAATTAATAAAAATATTAACCCCATCCACACGAACACATGGACGGAAAACTGCCTTTTTATTGTCCTCCCCAGGGACTCCTTGTGATTCAATGCACGAACCCCCCCTCCCGCATTATACCGGGTCAAATTACGGGCTCGGACGCGCAACGTGCGCCCCTACACGGCGATTAGCTGCATACATGAGAACGTAATCATATTATTATTAAGAAAATTTGTCAAACAATTTTGTTATACAATTTCGCCAGTTTATTTATTGATTACATTGAATATTATGCATAAACTTTATAAGAATAATTAATCAATACTTGTATTATCCTAACGCTATGACCAACCCGGGTTCTGACTTATCGTTCGGAGACGCGCAGGACGTCCCAGCTTGATCTATCAATTTGCCAGGAATGACGAGGCGTTTGCCATCGCGTTTTACCGACGAGGTAATATCAAACGCAGTATCCCCAGCCATATCTTGGGCATAGACGGTCTTCTCTGCGACGCTGTCGTCGAACTCGAGCGTGAGCTGCCCATAATGGCCGAATATTCCGATAGGTTGCGAGCCCTGCCCGACGTCGAGCTCGACAGCGCATATAGGCGTTTCGTAGCGGTCGGGGTATGTCCTGCGTAAAGTCGCAATCGACACGGCCCCGTTGGGGTTTTTAGCAGCGACGATAAAGGGTGGCCTGTCTGTATAGTTCGATATGTGCGGGAGCGGCATGCCCCTCGATATGACGGATGGGCCGCTTTGCGTCACTTCTTTGTCCTGCAGCTCTAATGCCCAGGTCGCCCCAGCTTCAAAAAACCACGACTCACGTAATAACTCGTCGCTTACTTGTACAGGGGTTTCTTTAGCACCAAAAGCCGGTGCGATTCGCTGCCAGCGCACCGCCCTGACGGCTTCGTCCAACGGCTTGGCTGGGGTTGCGACGCCGTAACCGGATCGCATGATACCCAGCGTGCAGCCCAGCGCCGCGCCCAAATAGAGCTCGTCCTCGCTGTTGATCATGCCCGCCGCCTCTATGTCGACGTGCGACTGGAGTAAAAACGCTATGCGATCGAGCGTTGAAACAACCGAAAAGGGGCGCGTTACGTCATATGAGCGGAATATGTCGCTAAATGAAAAGATATCTCGGCATTCGCCCGCGACCGGCTCCCAACCTGCGAACCGCCCATCGGCGTCCTGGTTGGTGGGGCGCATGCACCTGCATTGCTCGATTAAAAGCCCAGGATGCCCCTGTCTGCCCAGCCGACAGAGCATTCTGCGGAAATCCACGCTGATGCAATGCAGGCCCCAGTCGACTTTCCAATAATTTATGCCCGCCTCACGGCACCAGCCTATTCGCTCGCTCCAGTACACCTCGGCTTGCTTGGCGTCGAGCACATTGCCCTCGCTCTCGCCCCTGGCCTGCGCGGCGACCCACAAGCCGGCGCCCCTCCAGCCGAACGATTTTAAGCGCTCGTCCATTTTACGCAGCCGCTCTGTTGGTGCGCCGGCACACGATGGGAAGCGCTCCTCGTCGAGTAGCAGGGAGCCGAACTCTGGCTTGTGCGTGCTTTCATGCACCCCATAGGGCACGTCCCATCCGTCGTCCAGCACGAAATACAAGTCGCTCTGTATTTTTTTATGTTGTTCCGCCATACCGGAGACGCCGAACACAGTTTCGTCGTTCAAGCTGGAACGGGCGTATTCGGCGGCTTTGTTGCCGATGAACTTGAGTGGGTTGCGTTTTCTTTCTTCGGCGATAGAAGCGTACTGCGAGCTCCACGTGCAAAAATAGCTCGGTGTTTTTCCGGGTTTATCTGGTATAATATTCATATCGTTTGACCGAGCCCGGCTCGGCGGCCTCCTTTTTATAGGTATAATAGACAATTATCATATCACAGCAATAAATTACAATGAAGTCGAGGGGGCATATAATGCTGACTAATGTTGAAATTATGGATATCATCCCGCACAGGTACCCGTTTTTATTGGTGGACAGGATATTGGAAGTGGAGCCTGGCGTCCGGGCGGTCGGGATTAAAAACGTTACCGCCAACGAGCCCTTTTTTCCCGGGCACTTTCCGGGTAATCCCATTATGCCGGGCGTGCTGATTGTCGAGGCTATGGCGCAGGTGGCGGGGGTGGCGGGCCTGTCGCTGGAGCAGAACAAGGGCAAGCTGGGCCTTTTTGCTGGCATAGACGGCATGAAATTCAAAAAACAAGTCGTGCCTGGCGACGTGCTTATCATGGAAGCGGAGTTCGTCTCCGGTAAAATGGGCGTGCACAAGGTCAAGGTCTGCGCCAAGGTGGACGGCAAGGTCGCAGCCGAGGGCGAGATCCGGGTCGTCCTGACAAACCCAGCCCCGTAGAGCGGACACACGCGCGCGCAATGCGCGTCTGGAGTTTTACGGTGTACCCGCGCTCATATTATTTAAATTTTAATTATAGGTGGTCATTACTATGCCGCAGGACAACGGCCCGGCGCTGCAATACCAGTTCTACGCGATGCTCTCGCGTATGAAGTACATCAACCGATGGGGGCTCATGCGGAACAACCGCAGCGAGAACATACAAGAACACAGTTTGCAAGTCGCCGTGATAGCGCACGCGCTCGCCCTGATGCGCAACACGTATTTCGGTGGGCGCGCCGACGCGGACAGGGCGGCGGTATTGGCCATGTTCCACGATTGCGACGAGATACTGACGGGGGATATGCCCACGCCGGTGAAATATTTCAACGAGAGCATCCTGGGCGCGTACCGGGCGGTTGGCGACGCTGCCAAGGAGCGGCTTTTGTCCATGCTGCCCGAAGCGCTGCGGCTGCAGTACAAAAAGATATTGTATAGTGATGGCGCCGATGCCATGCGTGGGGAGGAATCTATGCGCGGGGAGAAATCCGTGCGCGGGGAGGAATCCGTGCGCGGGGAAGAATCCGTGCGCGACGATGAAGCGGAGCTTTGGCAGCTCGTCAAAGCGGCCGATACCATATGCGCGTATGTCAAATGCCTGGAGGAGATCGCCGGTGGCAATACGGAGTTCGCTACCGCAGCGCGATCTATCCGAGCCAAGCTGGACGCGCTCGAGTTGCCGGAAGTGGCAATGTTTTTGCGGGACTACACGGGCGCGTTCAGCATCTCGTTAGACGAATTTGGCATATAAACCGAAATATTCGTGAGGTAAATAAAATGATTTTCAAAAACGAAGTGGCGGGGCTTGTTGCCGCCGCCAATGGCATAGATAACGAAACCGTCGTGCATGGCTTGGAAGTGCCGCCTTCGAGGGAAATGGGGGACTTTGCGTTCCCGTGCTTTAAACTGTCGAAGGAGCTTAAAAAGTCTCCGGCTGAAATCGCGAAAGATATGGCAGATGCTCTGGATAAAAGGCTGGCTAAGCCGGAATACAATCGCTACATAGCGTCGTGCCGGGCGGAAGGCGGTTATCTGAATGTATTTATCAACCGCGCCGCATTCATGGAACAATCGCTCACAGAAATATCGCAGGCTGGCGGGCGTTATGGCTCGTCGGATCATGGCGCCGGCAAAAAGATCGTCATAGATTACTCCGCGCCCAATGTGGCAAAACCCTTCCACGTCGGGCATCTGTGCTCCACCGCGATAGGCGGCGCCATCAAGCGCATATACGACTTTCTGGGCTATGAAACGGTCTCGGTCAACCACATAGGCGATTGGGGGACGCAGTTCGGCAAGCTCATATGCGCATACCGCCGCTGGGGCGACGCAAAGGCGTTGGCAGCAGACACGATGAACGAGCTGCTGCGCGTATACGTTCTGTTCCACAAAGAAGCAAAGGACATGCCCGAGCTGGAGGACGAGGCACGGGAGATGTTTTTACGGCTCGAGCAGGGCGAGCCGGACATCGTGGCGCAGTGGAAGGAGTTCCGCGACTTTTCCATTACGGAGTTCGAGAGGCTGTACAAGCGGCTGGGCATAAGCTTCGATACATATGACGGCGAGAGCTTCTACATCGATAAGATGGGAGAGGTTGTAGAGTTGCTGGAGGCGCGCAGCCTGCTGGTGGAGAGCGAGGGGGCGCGTGTCGTGGACCTGTCCGCCCATGGCCTCATCCCGTACATTATAATCAAGTCCGACGGCGCCACGATATACGCGACGCGCGATTTGGCGGCGGCGCTGTACCGCAAGCGCACATATGATTTCGATAAAAATATCTATGTCGTCGGCTCGCCGCAGAAACTGCATTTCAATCAGTTGTTTACGGTGCTGGGCCTGATGGGATACGATTGGGTCTCCGACTGCGTGCATGTCAGCTTTGGGCAGGTGCGGCTCCCTGGCAGGAAGATGGCGACGCGCGAGGGCGAGATCATCGAGCTGGAGGAGCTGCTGGACGAATCGGTCAAGCGGGCGGCGGCCATGATCGACGAGGGGCGCGGGGTCGGCGATCCGGCGATGGTCGCAGAAGCCGTGGGCGTGGGGGCTATAGTGTACGCGTTTTTGAAAAACGGCAGGGAGCGGGACATGGTGTTCAAATGGGACGAGATGCTTGACACAGACGGGGACTCAGGCCCGTACCTGCAGTACACATACGCGCGCGCGTCGAGTGTGTTGCAAAAAGCCGGGGGCGTGCCGGAGCGGGCGGACTACGCGAAGCTGGCCGAGGCCGAGGAGTTTGAGCTGACGGTCGCGCTAAGCCTGCTGCCCGACGCCATCGCGGACGCGGCGGATAAGTACGAGCCGTCCATATTGACGCGTCGCATATTCGGGATCGCGCGGGCGTTCAACAAGCTGTACAACATGCACAGTTTCATCGACTCGCCGCTTGGCGTCCGGGAGGCGCGGCTGCACCTGTGCCGAGCCACGCGCGAGCTGCTGGGGACGGGCATGCGGTTGCTTGGTATAACGGCGCTCGAACAGATGTAAGACGTAAATTTCGCCCCTATTCGGGGGGTTGCCATGTTTTGTATTCCGTTTCGATGCCCGCCTGTTGCGCAAACTGGTCGAACAGGCTGCGGTAGGCGGCGATGGAGGAGCTGGCGCATGGCGCTGCCGCGTTGGCCGCAACAGCCGCTGCTGCGATGACCTTGTCGGCAGCGCCCGTGAGATCGCGCCTCGACGTTGCCGTCGGATCGTTATAATGCTCGCGGGCCGCTTCCAGCAAGCCTTGCGTATCGTTTATGACCGTAAGCGTCCGCTTATAAACTGTTTGAAGCTGCGACTTAGTAAAAACATTGCGCGCCCCGATAGTATCGATAAAAAATTCGAGATCGGCCTTTACGTCAACCCATGAGTTGTATGTATCGCACAATGTGTTGTACTTCCTGGTCAGCGCGTTCAGCCGCGTCCGGTTTCTGGCCAATGCATCAGTCCCGAGCGAGTCTTTGATGTCCGCCGCTATCGACGCCAGTTCGTAGTTGGACTTTATCATGCTGTCGGCAAACAAATACAGCTCGCCGCAATAATACATTTTTTCCGCAGTGGCCACAGCGTCGCTCAGCGAGACGCCAGATGGCCGCGCCCTGCGCACCGAAGGCGCACCTGCGTCTCCGGCGCCGGCCGCCGTATTTCCGGCGCCAGCCGCCGTGCCCTCTGCGCCGTCCGCCGTACCATCCGCTCCGGCCCCGTCCACGTTCACGGCGCCATCCGCCCCGGCTGCGCCCTCAGCCACTTCTGCAGCGGCGGTCGCTCCGAACGGCGTAACGGCAAATACTGCGGCAGCTATAAAAACGGCGACCATAACAATACATAATTTTCGCATCATTTGTTTATTGACCTTCCTCTTGCGTACGTTTATTTGACTAGCTAATCACATTCTAAACACATTCTAAACACATGCAAAACACTGCAGGCATAATCTTCATAAAAAGTATAGCATTTGTGTCGCTCGCACCGCAAGTGCATGTAGAACCTTTGCGCTAGCAATTGTGCATGTTGCTATAATTGTAATTTAAAAAAAATTTTTTGTTATAAAACGCTTGACTAATGTACGTTAGTATGTATAATGATTGAAAGGGCAGAACCGCGCCAAGGCGCAACGCATACAGGCACTGGAAATCCATGTTTACCATTGACTGTTTAACTGACTGTTAACTGACTGTTTAACACGCCGAAACGCGCGGCCCGCGCATGCTGGGGATGGATCCTGCCCATTACCGAAAGGCAGGCTGGACGATGAGCAAAGCGATGCAGATAGAGATATTGGAAAATGGCATGGGTATACAATACCTGCTGGATTCCGCTCATCGCATCCTGGGGAACCCATTATGCATGTTCGACACGAACTATAACCTGATCGCATACACCGAAGTCCCTATGGACGACCCCGTGTGGATTGAGCTGACGACCACCGGCACATTCGGCATAGAGACGCAGCAATTTTTCGCAAGGGAGTATTTTACCGAACACGCCGCCAACGTGAAAAAATCCGCCGTTTTGAAAAGCGAGCGACTGAACTACGCCAGGATGATGGGATATGTATACAGTAAAGACAGAATCAAGATCGCCGTCATCAGCATGTATGAGGTTGAAGCGCCCTTTGACGCGGAGCTCACTTCGGCCTTCGAGGCATTTTTGGACAAAATGAGAAACGAAATACAGCATGTGGACTATTATGTCTATTTCGCGAAAGCGTACCACGAAAAAATGATCATTAGCCTGCTGGACGGGCTCATTACGGAGCGCGCCATTTATACGCCGCATGTACAGATCCTGTACGACGGGTTCGAGGACTACCTGTATCTTGCGGTCATCAGCGTGTCGGAGAGCAACCTCCACCCCAACAACGCTATATATTATAGATTTCTCCTGGAACGCATGTACCGTACATTTAAATTTGCCGTATATGACAACTATATCGTCATGATAATGAGCTCGAAATTGAAAAAAATAGACGAAAGGCTGTTTTTTAACATACCCAACAACCCTTTTCAAAAATATAACCTTCATACGGGCATTAGCGGCTGTTTCGAGAACTTATATGAATTACGCGACTATTATGAAGACGCCCTGCGCGTCTTAAATGACGGTATGTCAGGCGGCGGGGGCCGGCATATCTATTTGAGCGAGTATAGCTGTAATGGCGCTGCTTGCGTTATTATATAATCTGGGTCAGGGGGGGGGCCAATCGCAAATGGATAAAATAACGAAAATCAGGAACCTGGACGGTGGGCGGGGCGTGCAGTTTTTGCTAGACGCCGCAGATGAAATTTTTGACAACCCAATAGTCATGTTCGACACCAACTACTCGCTCGTCGCATACACAGACGAGCTGCCGGACGATCCGCTGTGGAGCGAGCTTTTGGCGACGGGCACGTTCAGCATGGAAACGCAAATGTTCTTCGCGCGCGAATACTTTACGGAGGACACGGCCAACGCGAGCAAGATGGTGGTACTAAAAAGCCCGAAACTAAAATACGACAGGATACTGGCATACATATTCAACGCTGACGACATAAAGGTCGCCTCTATCCTGATGTGCTCGCGCACCCCATTCGTCGAGGGGGATTCCGAGGCGTTCGAATTGCTGGCGAGCAAGGTGTCAAGCGCCATACATGACGACGACTATTACAATGCGTATGGATTCGACTACTACGAGGACAAGATATGCAAGCTGCTCGACGGGATAATCAAAGAGCCGGTTATCTATACCCCGCATATACAGATACTGTACAATGGGTTTGAGGACTATCTGTATGTGGCGGTGGTCGACGCGTCGCGCTATGACGCCGGCGGGGACAAGCTGGCGTTTTTGAAGGGCGCGCTAAAAGAAACGTTTGGCTCGTTCAAGCTAGCCGTTTATTCGGGCTATATTGTCATGATAATGAGCTCAATCAATCCGGTTTTTGACGAAAAGATATTTATAAATCTGGCCGACGACCCGTTTGAGCGGTACGATCTATACGCCGGGATCAGCACAAAGTTCGAGAACCTGTACGAGGTGCGCGAATATTACGACAGGGCGCTCGCCGTGTTAAAGGGCGGCGCCGTCCCCGGCGCCAAGCGTGTTTTTGTCGACGCCGGCCATTGATAGCCCCTAGGGCCCTGATAGCCCCTGGGGCCCTGATACCTCATATTTCTTCCGAGACGGCGCCGCGGTCCCACGCAAAAATCCCCGGGACTGCGGCGCTGTTCCTGTCCGGACATTAACGGACGAGAGACCATATATTGTCTGATCTTGTCTAATCTTGTCTGTTCTTGTCTGATCTTGTCTGATATGCAGCAAATTGACAGCATCTTCTTGAATTGCTTCTTTTTTTTATGTAGTATATACATGATTCATTAGCATCGAATGTACTGCGACATGCTTTGCGTCGCATAAGCAATTGGATAGATGGATAGATGGAGGTGGTTCGGTTGTCTGCTATTGGAGCCGAAAAAGGCGCAAAAATCAAACGAAAGCGCGTACCCATGCTGCGCGACATCATGAGGAACCCTTTTTCCTACGCGCTGGCCCTGCCGGCTATGGCGTATGTCTTTATTTTCAACTATCTGACGCTGCCGTACATCATGATGGCGTTCCAAAAGTACAACTACAGGACGGGGCTGTTCCGCTCCGAATTCATCGGCTTTAAAAATTTCGAATTTTTTTTCGCCTCGGCGCGCGCGGGCCTCGTCACGTTCAACACGATTTTTTTGAATATACTCTTTTTGTCCTCGGGCACATTCGTGGCGGTCTCGCTGGCCCTTTTGCTCAACGAGGTGAGGAGCAAGGTGTATCTTAGGATCAACCAGGCGTCCCTCCTGTTCCCGAATTTCATTTCGTGGGTCATCGTCAGCTATATAGCGTACGCGTTCTTTTCGCAGCGCTACGGCTGGCTCAACACCATATTGCAATCGTTCGGCGCGGAACCTGTGAACATGTACACCAACGCTTCCTACTGGCCGCCCGTGCTGACTATAATCAGGCTGTGGAAAGGGATGGGCATGAGCTCGGTCATATATATGGCTACGATCACAGGCTTCGACGAGGGCCTGTACGAGGCGGCCAGAATAGACGGCGCGACAAGGCTGCAGCAGACGTTTTTCATAACGCTCCCGCTGCTGACGCCGACCATCTGCATTTTGACGCTGCTATCCATCGGCCGGATATTCTACGGCGATTTCCAGATGATATACGCCCTGGTCGGCGACAACGGCATCCTCATGGAGACGACCGACGTCATCGACACATACGTGTTCCGCGCCCTCAGGCAGACGGGGGACCCCGCAAACGCCATGGCCGTCGGCCTCTACCAGGCGCTGGTCGGGTTTTTGATGGTGTTCTTTTCCAACCATCTCGTAAGGAAGCTGTTCCCCGACGGGGCAATATTTTAGGAGGCGCCGATGAGTGCAAGGATACCGATACAGAACCGCATTGACAAAATCACCCCGTTCAAGGTGTTCAACCACATATTCATATCAGTGCTGGCCGCCGCCTGCGCGCTCCCGCTGATTTTGGTCCTCATGATATCCATCAGTACGGACGCTTCGATAAAACAATACGGCTACCAGTTGATACCGAAGGATTTTTCGCTGTCTGCCTACAAAATCATTTTTTCGCCGTACTCGTCCGTAGTCCCGGCATACGGCATATCGGGGCTGGTCACGGTCGCGGGGACGCTGATGGCGGTGCTGATCACGGGCATGGCGGCGTTCGCCCTGGCGAATAAAAATGTCGCGAGGCGGAACACGCTGGCGATATACTTTTTTGTGCCGATGGTGTTCAACGCGGGGCTCGTGCCCTGGTACATGATGTGCAGGAGCCTCGGTCTGATGGACAATATACTCGCGCTCATCGTCCCGTCGCTCATGTTCTCGCCCTTTAATATGTTCCTGTGCCGCAATTACATGCGCAGCCTGCCCGATTCTCTGCTCGACTCGGCGAAGATCGACGGGGCGAGCGACATCGTCATATGCATGCGCATATACTTTCCGCTCTCGCTGCCCGTCCTAGCGACCGTCACGCTGTTTTACGGGGTCGGGTACTGGAACGACTGGTTCAACGCCATCATGCTGGTGAACGACCACAAACTGTTCCCGCTGCAGTACATGCTGTACAGGCTGCAGTCGGAGATTGCCGCTCTGCAGCGCCTGGACCCCAATGTGCCCGTCGCGGATCTGCCGGGCGAGTCCTTGAAGATGGCGACGACAATCGTCACAATCGGCCCGATCATATTTTTGTACCCGTATCTGCAAAGGTACTTCGTGAGGGGCCTGATAATCGGCGGCGTCAAAGGCTGATATGATAATTCATTTGTAATAATAAATCATTTTTGGGAGGTTACATGAAAAGGAAAATCGCATTACTACTTTCAGTATGCATGCTGCTGCTAACGGTTGCCGCCTGCGGGACGGGGAACCAGGCGGGCGGCGCAACGACAGCCGCAGCCACGACAGCCGCAGCGGCGGCGACCACGGCGGCTGCCGCCGCTGCCGCCACCGAGGCCGCCACCACGGCCGCCGCAGGTGCAGCCGGCACGACGGCCGCAGCCACAACGGCAGCGGCAGCGGCCACCACGACTGCTGCAGCGGCGGCGGCTGATCCAGCCCCCGCGCTGGACGCAAAGCCGATGCGCTACTACATGCCCGGCAGCTCCAAGATAATGGGCGACGAAATGAACGCCGTCATCAACGAAAAGCTGGCGCAGGACGGCGTGCCCGTTATCTTTGAGCCCATTTATGCCCCGTGGGACCAATGGGTCAACAAAATCAACATCATGCTCTCCAGCGGCGACGAGTTCGAGCTGCTGCACATCATGGAGGACTACATACCGACGTCGGTATACGCCGGCCGGGGCGGGCTGACGCCGCTGGACGACCTCATACCGCAGTACGCGCCGGAGCTGTTTGATCTGTTTGAGCAAGTGCTGTGGGACTGCGCGACCGTGGGCGGGACGATATACAGCATTCCCGCGTTCTGGCGCGACAACTCCGGCGACGGCGAGGGCAAAATCAACCTGCGCAAGGACAAGTTCGATGAATTTGGCCTTCCGTACCCGCAGTCCCATGCGGAGGCTATAGAAATCCTGCCGGTTTTCCAGCAGATGTGGAAGGACCAGGACGGCATCGAACGGTATATATTCGAGCATTCCGCGACCCGCTGCCCCGTCGCGTTCCACCGCTTATACGACACATGGCCGTTCTACGCATCGCAAGACGGCATATTCAAAGTAACGCAGGACGCCCAGGCGACTTTGTACTTTGAATCAGATGAGTTCAGGATGGACACGGAGTTCATGCACGAGATGTACAAAAACAACCTCATCCACCCCGACGTGCTGAACCTGCCCAACGACATCAGAAGCGACATACTCAATCAGGGCGACTTTGTGATGTGCATCATGACGGGCCCGGGCAACCCCGCTGGCATCATCCAGCAGACCGGTATTGAGACGGTTGAAATAGAGCAGTATGTTTTTGAACCGGAAAAGCCGTATCTGTGTAACCTGCCGCTGCTAAATTCCAACGGCATACCGTCCACCGCCAACAACCCCGAGCTCGCGCTACTGTTTTTAAATTGGCTCTACAGCAGCAAGGAGAACCAGGACCTGCTGCTGCACGGCGTCAAGGGCGTGACGTGGAACGAAGTTGGCCCTGACATGTACGAGCGCATCAAGAACGAAAACAACCAGAACCTGTACGCCTTCGACGCATGGATGATAGAGCATGTCAAGTTCCACCGCTTCGATGTCATCGATATGTCGACGGATATTCAAAAAGCAGACACGCTGGGCAACATCCACGCGGACAACATGGTCTACAGCCCGATGGTGGGCTTCAACTTCGACTCGGAGCCTGTGTCGACCGAGATGGCCAACCTGATGGCGGAGTACACCGCCTCGCTGCTGCCCATAAAACTCGGGTTGCTGCCGTACGAGGGCAACTTCGAGAGGGCCATGGACAAGATGCGCGCCGCAGGCTGCGATCGGGTCATAGAGGAGTACCAGAAGCAGTTGGACGCATACATAGCCAGCAAGGGATAGGCCGAATGCCGGTATGGGGCGGCTGAAATAAGCCAAAATATAGACTATAAACAATGTGAGGAGAAAAACTATGAATATCGGAATGATTACGTGCAACTATTTTATGCGCATCTACAACTACCAGCGCAGCGACGACTTCAACTGGGGCGCGATGAGCGACAAGTGGAGGGCGGAATTCAAAGAGGACGATTTTTTGGGGCTGGCCAAGGAAATTTATGACATGGGCTACAACAGCCTCGAAATTTGGGAGCCCACGTATTCGTATAAAGTGTACAGCGAAGAGCAGGCGGCGGGCCTTGCCGCGAAGCTCCGCGCCATGGGGTTCCAGTCATTTGTATATTGCATCGGCGGATGGAGCAAGGGCGGCATCCCAGACATAGAAAAATCGTATCTTTTCGCCAAGGCACTGGGGGCGAAGGTGCTCACAGGCTGCATCATACAGTCGGAGGCGGTTGAAATAATCGACGAACTGGAGCGCGTCGGGGAAAAGTACGGCATGCTGTTCGCGATAGAGAATCACCCGCTGCCCAACATAGAGAGCCCGATAAAAGTCGCGGATTTTATAAAAGACCGCAAATTCGTCGGCGCCAACCTCGATACCGGGATATACAACCAGCAGTGCTACGACACGCTGGCGGCGGCGGAAATCCTGAAGGACAAGATATATCACTCGCATTTCAAAGACACGATGAAAGGCGGCAGGGGGTGCTTGCCGATAGGCGACGGCGACGCGCCGACGGCCGAGCTTTTGCGCAAGTTCAAGGACTGGGGTTTCAAGTATATGGTATCCGTGGAATATGAGTACCCGACGGACCCGGCGCCGGGCCTGGTCAAATCGATAAATTACATAAAAGGCGTATTGAAATAACGCGAAACACACGGTACAACAAGGACGGCCGCCTTCGGCCGTCCTTGTTTAAAATAATCGTATAAATTATCAAAGGCTGGATGTATGTACACAAAACACGATTTAAAAGATTTTCTTAAGGCCTTGGGCGTCGACCCAAAGGGTACGCTGATGGCCCACTTCTCGTACAAATCCATCGGGGACGTGAACGGGCGCGCGGACACGGTGCTGGACGCGTTTATGGAATACATGGCGCCGGGCCTTTTGGTGCTACCCGCTCACACCTGGAGCAATGTCGGCAAGGAAAACCCTGTGATGGACGCGCTGTACACGCCGGTCTGCGTCGGCATACTGCCGGAACTGTTCCGAAAGCGCCCCGGCGTGCTCCGCTCGCTGCACCCCACCCACTCGCTCGCGGCCTGCGGCGCGGCAGCGGCGGAGTTCCTGGCCGGCGAGGAGCATATCAAAACGCCGTGCGGCGAGGGCGGCGCCTATTACAAGCTGTGGGAGAGCGACGCGCAAATATTGATGATCGGCGTGAACTACACATGCAACACGTTCGTGCACGGCATAGAAGAGTGGGACGGCGCGTACGGCACCATCTCGCCTAAAATGACGGACTTGTACGTTATAAACTATCAGGGGAACCGCATATATACCCCGCAGTACCGCCATTCGGCGCCGCTGGGCTCGGACACGTTTAGCAAGCTGGAGGCGCCCGCCGCCAGCCGGGGAGTCCTCACCATGGGGCGGTTCGGCGACGCCACGGCGCGCCTCGCCCGGGCGAAGCCGCTGCGCGGGATGACGGCGGAGCTGCTCGCCGCCGACCCTAAGTACCTGTACCGATACTAAAACCGATATATAAAACAAGCGGCGCGATGTCCTCATCGCGCCGCAGCCTTCGGCGTCGCGTCAGCCCTTGACTGCGCCGGACATGCTCTCGGCGTAGAACTTCTGCGTGATCAGGAACAATGTGGCGATGGGGATGGAAATCAGCACGCAGCCGGCGAAGAAGCGCGTATAGTAATATTCAATGAATTCCTTCTCCAGCATCGTCCACAGGCCTATCGCAATCGTGTAGTAGTCCCTGTCCTGCCCGAGGATGACCTTTGCGAAAATAAAGTCCGTCCAGGGCGCCATGAAGCTCGTGATAATAGTCAGTACGACGATCGGCTTCGATATCGGCATGATGATGCGCGTGAACACCTGCCATTTCGTGCAGCCGTCCAGGAACGCGGCCTCGTCCAGGGCGTTCGGGATTGTGTCGAAAAACCCCTTCGTTATATAGAACCCCAGCCCGGCGCCGCCGGAATACACGAGCACCAGCGCGAACAGCTTCATCTCCCCGCTGCTCAAAAAACCGAACCCTTTTAAGATATAATATACGGCGATCATGGACATGAACCCCGGGAACATGCCCAAAATGAGCGCGATGTTCATAATGGGCTTGCGCGCGGCGAAGCGCAGCCGCGACATGACATACGCCACGCACAGCACGAAGAACGACGACAAAAGGCATGTGAATATGGCGACGATCAGCGTATTCCCGAACCAGCGCGCGTAGTTTAGCGTACCGGACGTGAAGAGGTTGGTGTAGTTGGACAGCGTAAACTCCTGCGGTATTATATAGGTCTTCTCCGCGCCGCTCTCGCCCCGCAGCGAGGTCAGGACGACAAACGCCACGGGCAGCAGCCATATGAAGCTGAGCACCGCCAGCAGGGCGTGGACGGCAGAGTTCGTAAGGATTTTTCGCGTTCTCATTTTTTGAACTCCTCCTCATTTTTGTATGCGCCGGTGAATCGGTACGCCAGCAGCGAGGTGGTCGCCATTAATATGAACACGAGGATGCTGATGACCGACCCCAGGTTGTAGTCCTTGTGCTGTATGGTCAGCTTGTACAGCCACGTCACCAGCAAGTCGGTCTTGCCGGCGTGGTAGTATTCGAGCGACTCCGGGCCGCCGCCCGTCAGCAGGAATATGACGTTGAAGTTGTTGATGTTGCCGACGAACGTTGTTATAAGGTAGGGCGTCGTGATAAATATGATGTAGGGCAGCGTGATCTTGAAGAACGTGTGAGCTGGGCCCGAGCCGTCTACCTGGGCCGCCTCGTAGAGCTCCGCCGGTATGTTTTTGAGTATGCCCGTCGTGGTCAGCAAGGTGAAGGGGACGCCAATCCAAATGTTGACCAGGACGATCATTATCTTCGCCACCAGCGGGTCGCCGAAATAGTCGAAGCTGCCCGTCTCGGCCAGCAGCCCGACATTGCGCAGCAGGATGTTGAACGCGCCGTTGCTGGAGAAGATCGTCCGCATCGTCAAAAGGCTCACGAAGGCGGGCATCGCGATTGACAGCACGAACGTGAACCGCCAGAAGCTTTTGAACCGGGTGCCTTTCCGGTTGATGACGATGGCGAGCAGCATGCCCAGAATGTAGTTCGTGGACGTCGCGAACACGGCCCATATCAGCGTCCATGACAGGATGGGCCAGAATGTCTGGGCCAGCGACCCCCCGGACGAGAACATCGCGCTAAAGTTCGACATCCCCACCCACTCGAACAGGTTGCCTGGCGGCTGGTGGTTCCGATCAAAACTCGTGAATGCTATGAGTATCATGAATATCAACGGGATGATGGTGAACATCAGCACGCCGAACACGGGCCAGGTGAGGAACAGCTTGTGCAGGTTCCCATCGAGCAGCGACCTTATGTCCTCCCTGAGCGTCGGCAGCTTCTTGCCTTCTTTTATAAGCAGGTCGGAGCTGTATGAGCACCGCGCGCTGGCCATCATGACGCACAGGAACACCAGCGTGACCATGATGGTGACGACGCCGTACAAGAGGAAGAGCATGGAGTTGTCGCCATGCGGGTACTCATAGATGCCCTTGGCGGCATTGTATACCTCGGTCTGCTCCACCACGCCCAGGGACGACATGTTTTGCAGCGATTTTACGCCGTTCGCCGCCATATACGCAATGTACCCGACCTCAGCCGCGATGAAAAGGACAAAGCGGCCCAATTGCTTTTTCATCAGGCTGCCGTACCCAAAGATCAACAGCGACAGGCGGGCCTGCGCCCCGCCTTCGCGGAGGGCTTCGAAAAAGAACAGGGAGGACAGCGGGCCCGGCTTTTTTAATTTGTTATTCATAGAGGCATCCTATCTCGATTTAATCAGTCAACGACGAACGCGTTTGCGAATGTTTCCAGTTTTTCTCTGACATTGTCGTGGTTCGTCGAGCCGTTTTTTATCTCCGTGAACAGGGCCCCGGCGTTCGCCCAGTAGTTGGCGCCGAAGTTCGCGTTGGTCGGCTGCATGACGGAAGCGATCTCCGCCTCCTGCATAATGACGACGGCCACTTCGTCGGAAAGCACCGCTTCCGTCTTGCCGGCCTCCCTGTTGGTGGGGACCTGCGCGCTCTCCTCGAACCGCAGGACCTGCATGGCCTCGCTCCCCAGGAACGCCGCGAACGCGACGGCCTGCTCCATGAAGCGCGTCTGCGCGTTCACGCCGATGGCCTTGGAACCATAAAACCCGCGCAACTGGTATGTGTTGCCGTCGGGGCTGAACGTGGGCAGCGGCGCTAAGCCGAGGTCGTCGCCCAGGACGTCTTTATATAGATCATAGTTCCACGCGCCATCGAACCAAGCGCCCAACCTGTTTTCGCGGGCCAGCTCGTTAGGGCTGGCGTCGTCCGCGTGGACGCATTTGCTGTTTTGCAACAAGTCTATAAGGTACTTTGTCACAGCGACGCCGGTTTCGCTGTTCCAGTTGCAGCCCTCCTCATAGCTGACCTGATCCTCGCCGTATATGGTCAGCCCCGCGCCATAGTAAAAGGCGCCGCCCATCCAGCCGCCGGCCGGGTTGAACATGAAGTTGTACACGTTGGCGGCGGTGGGCTTGGCCATTATCGCATCCAGGGAGCCGATGTCGCCCTCGTCGAGCAGGGTCTTGTCGTAGTACATAAAAAACGTGTTGTGCGTGAACGGGATGCCGTACGTCTTGCCGTCGACGACCACCGTGTCGACCACCGTATCCGGCATCGTCGCATGCACCATTTCCTCCGTGGGGCCGCCCAGGCGGGCGATGGCGCCGGAGTGCCGGAGGTCCTCAATCTGGTCGTTGGCGAAGAAGAACACGTCGGCAGCCTCGGTCACGTCCTTCAACACTTCGGTGAGCGCGTTGTCCTCGCCTACGATTTCGTTGACGAACCTGATGTTCCACTGCGGGTGCGCGGCTTGGAACATGGCGCACATTTTTTCCATCGTACCCTTTTCGATCTGGTTGGCGGGCGCCCATGTCTTGAGGATCACGTTCGCGGCGCCCGCCCCGGCCTGCCCGCAGCCGGAGAGGGGGGCGGCGGCTGCGACCAGGAACGCCATAAATATAAGGAAGGCAGGGGCGCGCAACTCTAGAAACTTTTTCATGGATACGGTTCTCTTTCCTTTAGTTAGTAGTTAGTAATATGTTTTATTGCATAGCTGGCTGTCCATATGCTTGCAGTGCAATATGCCGATTTTATTTTGATGAGGACATGAAATTTATATAAATTTCATATACCCATATTTATAGCCAACAAACGATAATTAGCGCCAAAAAAATAGTCGGCGATCGATAATATGGCATGGCATGGGCAAGGCGGACGGTATTTATGTGCGCGGAAAATTGGCGTATTTATAAATGCAAATACGTAAAAAGAAGTGGGGAGCGTATAGATGGGTTGTGGTATTTTGAAAAGCGGACGACCGGGGCGGTCGTACCTATAAAATACTGGTAGGTTCCTGTGCGGACGACCGGAGCGGTCGTCCATACAAAAAAACAGATAAGTCCCTGTGCGGATGACCGGGGCGGTCGTCCATACAAAATACTGGTAGGTCCCTGTAGGGACGGCCGCCCCGGCCGTCCGCTAAAATTTACGTTTGATTATGGTGAATATGGTTGGATTACATTATGCGGATTTTGCCGAACGCGCCTTTTCAACGACAGGCAATACTGCAATGGCGACGGCGCCGCCGGCCAGCGCGGTGAACAACTGGGGTACGGAAAACATGCCGGACAGGACGGACGCCTGCTGCTCGGAGAGGTCCAACAAGACAGGCACGGCGATCATGACCACGCCGACATACAACACAAAAAATTTACCAACGGCGGCAGCCGCCGCAGCCGTTGCGCGCACGACAAACGCGCCCGCGAACTTTCTGCCGCCTATGCCGTGCCAGATCGAAACCAGCGCCGCGTTGCCCGCTATGATAAACGGCACGATGGGCAGGATGGGGCCTATGCCGAACATATGCGCGAAGATTGGCGACACGACCGCGACCGTCAGCCCCGAAGACGGCCCGCATGTCAGAACGGAGAGTATTAGCAGCAAGTTGACCAGCGTCCCCGTGACGAACTGCCGGAACGGCGGGGGTACCAGCGCCGTGGCCGCCTGCACTGCGATCAGGAGCGCGGTAAAAACCGCAGTCGTGGTTATCCATAGTGTGCGCTTTCTAATGTTCATAGTGCCTCCATGCATTCATTCCATGAGCATGCCCTCGCCCGCAATGCGACGCCTGGGTACGCGGGCTTCCAGCCCGCACGCTAATCGCTCTTGCTCCCGCTGCCAGCCGCATTCACCGCGTTTCCATGTCCAGTAGAACGACCGGGAAGTACTGTTTTAACCCCCCCAATATAGCGTCGCGCTTCTCCAGCGCCGCCGGCATTTGCGGCAGCGGCAACTGCAGCCGCGCCGCGTCGCCCTCGACCCTCACCCTAAAATCCGTGAAGCCCAGCGCGAACATGGCGTCCTCGGCCTTCTCGACCTTTTCGAGCAGCTCCGCCGAAATGGAGCGCCCGGACGGGATGCGCGTGGCGAGGCAAGCGTAGGCGGGCTTGTTCCATGTGGGTAGGCCGGCCTCCCTGGACAGCTTTCGGATCATGTCTTTCGTAAGGCCGCACTCGCGCAGCGGGGAGCGCACCATCAGCTCGTTGAGCGCCCGCATCCCGGCGCGGTCTCCCGCGTCGTCGGAGGCGTTCGTGCCGTCGATGACCAGCTTGTACCCGTCTGCGGCCGCCAGCTTTATCATCGTATTGAAAATAACATATTTGCAAAAATAGCACCGCTCGGGCGTGTTTTCCATCAGCTTGTTGTCTTTGAGCACGTCCAGTTCCACTACCATCATGTTCGCGCCCACATGGGCGGCGACGTCTATCGCGTCTTTTAGCTCAAAGGCCGGCTGGAATGCCGTGTTTATATAATATGCTTTAATGTCTTTGCCATATTTCATAGCGGCGTACAAAAGATACGACGAGTCCACCCCGCCTGAAAATGCCAGCGCGGCGGACGGGTTCTCCGCGAAAAAATCCCGCAATTCCATATGAGCCTCCCAGTAAACAATCCATTTTGCATAGCGCATAACTGATACACATACATCGGTTTATAATTATACATTATTAACACATTAACTAACAATAAGCAGGTTGGACCGTGTCAACATGGACTTCAATAGGGATTGCTATAAGAAAACTGGTAAATAAATCTTTAATTGACAAAATTTGTTAAATAATATATAATGAAATAAAGACTGTCGCTCGGCGGCTCGGTCACTCTCTGATGAAGGGGGTGGCGCCAATGGTTACATATGAAGGGCTGTTCGCTTTTGATATGTTGATCGTTGCGGTTATTGCTCTTTGCGTAACTTTGTTACGTAAGAAAAAATAATTGGAGGCGCCTTAATGTTAAGGCGCCTCTAACGATTAAATCGGACTGAGCCGCCCAAGACAAGCGGCAGTCTTTTTATGTTTAAAGCTTATCATGTGTGTGAGGTTCTGTCAATATTTCTTTCCATTCCAGTCTTACTTCGATGGTTTCATGGTTTCGATAGTTTCTATGGTTTTATTATTTAATTGTTTTATCAAATCATTAATCTTTATTGGCAAGTATATGGTATCATTTTGGTATGATATATTCATCTGTATATGTGCGCAGCATGTTATGCATGTGGCTATGTGGCTATAAAGTATGCCACGAATTTACATAATATTATGATAAGTTGAGGTATGCAAATGCGTAGAATGAAGTATAAGACAATCACCGCCGCCATTACTATCGCTATCGTTGCTTTTATTTTGCCTTGCGCTTCCATATTGTCGTCAGCCGGCGCCGGCATGTCGGCTGCCTCGGCGGCGCCTACGGCTTCGACCGTGGTTGTAGACGGCAGGGACATTGTGTTTGACGCTTACAACATCGCGGGCTACAACTACTTTAAGCTGCGGGACCTGGCGCTGCAGCTCGACGGCTCGCCAAAACAGTTTGCCGTCGGCTGGGACGAAGCGGGCGACTCCATTGCGATCACCTCCGGCAGCGGGTACGTTGCGGTCGGCGGGGAGATGATGGGCAAAGGGGCGGAGGCCAAACTCGCCGCGCCGACAAGCTCAAAAATTTTCCTCGATGGCGAGCAGACATGGTTCGAAGCTTATATCATCGAAGGCAACAACTATTTCAAACTCAGGGACATAGGCAGGGCGCTGGATTTTGGCGTGGACTGGGACGGCGACAGGGACATGATCACAATCGACACAGGCAAGGGCTATACGGAGGAGGGCGACGATAGCAGCGGCGACAACAGCGGTAAGGCCAAGGATTCCGAGTCGCAGGGGCCTCTGCCCGTGCCGGTGGGCAATACCATATACAACAACGGCGGCGCTGTGGTCCAGTTTGGCGACTGTTTCTATTTTTCCGCCGAAGAGTACGACGCGCAGAGCGAGTCATATAAATACGGCATCTATGTGCGGCGCGAGGGCGACGCCGAAAAATACAGGCTGCTCGAAACGGAGTGGATGTCGGACCATATTTATATCATAGACGACAATTTAATCGCCACGAACTGGCTGGACCAGCACTATGCGATGCACCGCATAAATATCATAAACGGGGAAGCCGACCTGCAATTCTTTGTGGCATCAATCAACCACGTTGACTATGAGGCGCGGGAAATCTATTATACGAAGCCCTTCCTCGGTGACGAAGGTCTGTATAAATCAAATTTTGATGGCAGCGGCGAGCATTTTTTATGCCATGTTAAATATGAATTCATCCATAAAGAAGGCGACGTGATTTATTTGCAAGACATATCCTTTGACGGTGGCGCCACGCATTACGCCGTTCTGTACACAATGAAAAGCGACGGCACGGGCCTGGCCAAGCTGGCAGAGATACCCGCCTTGCACGACGACTTGGAAGAGTATAATTATAGTGGGGACGATTATATCCAGCATATGGAGTTGGCCCCCGGATGGATATATATGACCGTCGGAAACCACCAAGGCAGCGCGGGCTTCTTCTTCGGGGGCCTGGCGCGCGTCAGGCGGGACGGCAGCGCAGCCGAGTGGATAATGGCGCTTGAAAGCACCGAGTTCTTCATCATGGATGGGTGGCTCTACTATAACGCCACGTCGGACGAGCCGCCCAACGAAAATGTCTATGGCGGCCAGCGCATATCGCTCGGCGATTTGTCGGTTAAGGAGTACCTTGGATCCGATATTTATAGTTTGCTGAACTGCGCGGGCGGGCGGTTATATTATGACGGCAGCTTGGACTTTGATACAAGCGCCCTGCGCAGCCGCGCCGCGCCCGGTGCGCCCGGCACTCCCGGTAGCGCAGAGGACGTCTTGCTCTTTGACTGGGAATGGCTGCCTGAATTTGAGCATTTCTACTACTCATATTTCAGGAACGTACAGCCCGACGGCGGCTATGTGTTCTTCACAATCTATGTAAAAGGATATGTTGACCAAGACGGCTGGCGCGGCCACGACGAGTATGTCGCGCACTACCGCGTCCGAGCAGATGGCACAGGCCTGACACTGATCAATGAGAGTAATATATGCCCATGGTAGGGCGGCATTATGGTAGGGCTGCCTTATGATAGGGCGGCTATAAGGTAATTGTTTTAAAATGTAGGGGCGGTCAAGCGCAGGGGAATAAAAGCCCGTGCGCCTTGAACCGCTCCTTTTTTTCTATTTTTTCGCATGTTGACAAATACGCGTTCGTGAGCTAAAATGGGACAGTATATCAAATTAAAAGGGGATGCATCGATTTGGCAGGGAGGGGGCGTAAATATGGCGCGGCCGGAAAAATATAACACAAAGCAGCGCGACATAATATATGGCCATGTCGCGGCGCTGGGTGGCGAACACGCGACCGCTGCGCAGATATACAATCATTTTAGGCTGACAGGCGCCCAGATTGGGCGCGCGACCGTATACCGCCATCTGGAAGAACTGGTCGGGGCCGGTAAATTGCGCAAGTTCCTCACCGATGGTACATCCGGCGCGTGCTACCAATACATAGAGAGCGACGAAGGCTGCGCGGAGCACCTGCATTTAAAATGCGAGGGCTGCGGCGCTTTGCAACATCTGGAGTGCGACGCGCTCGGCGACATCGCACGGCACATGGCCGACAAGCACGCGTTTGTGGTCAATTCGCTAAAAACGGTGCTGTACGGCATATGCGACGGCTGTATGCATAAAACATGACAAACACGACAGTTGACAATTTGATGCAGGCAACAAGGGAGGTATTGTCGATTAAACAACTATTCGGGCGATGCATAAAGCGGTTCAGCAAGCGTATCTTTAAGCAATGCGGCGCCGCTGTGTTGGCCGTGGCATTGGTCAGCTCCGGGCTGTCCGGCTGTTCCCCGGGGGGCGCTGCGGGCGCTGCGGGCGGGCAGGGCGATGTGAGCGGGCAGGGCGAAGTAGGCGGAGCGGGCGGAACGGGCGGAGCTGGCACTTCTGGAGCCGATCGGAAGCTCAGCATAGTATGCACGGTCTTCCCACACTATGACTGGACGCGCCAGCTATTGGGCGACAGGCTTAGCGAGGTGGAGCTGACGCTGCTGTTGAAAAACAGGATCGACCTGCACAACTATCAGCCGTCGGTCGGCGACATGGTCACGATATCGGGCTGCGATTTGTTTATTTACATTGGCGGCGAGTCCGATCAATGGGTGACGGGGGCGCTGGCCGAGGCGAAAAACCAAAACATGATTAAGATAAACCTGATAGAGGAACTGGGCGCCGGGGTAAAAATCGAAGAGATAGCCGAGGGCATGGAAGCCGAAGATGATGATGATGGCGATGGCGACGGTGACCGCGACGATCGAGACGGCGACCACGCGGACCATAATGGCGATGCAGGCGGTCATAGCGACAGCGGCGATTATGGCGACGGCGACCGCACGGACCATAAAGACGGGGATTTTGACGAACATATATGGCTCTCGCTGCATAATGCGGAAAAGCTCTGCGCTGTCATCGCGGGCGCGCTTGCGTTGCTGGACGGCGGCGCGGCCGATATGTACGAGGCGAACAGGCTGGCGTATACCGAAGAGCTCAGGCGCCTAGACGCCGGATACCGGAAGGTAGTGGACGGGTCGCCTGTTAAGGCTTTGTGCTTTGCGGACCGTTTTCCATTCCGCTACATGGTGGACGACTACGGGCTGGAATACAGCGCGGCTTTCCCTGGGTGCTCGGCGGAAACGGAGGCGAGCTTTGCCACCATTGTTTTTCTGTCCGACAAAATAGATGAACTGGGCCTTAGCAAGGTCATGGTCACGGAGAGCGCCGATCAATCGATTGCAAAAGCGGTCATAAACAACACGGCGGCCAAAAACCAGCAAATACTCACGCTGGACGCGATGCAGTCCGTAATAGAAAGCGAAGCAATCGGCGCCGGCGGCGCGGTCACCTACCTGTCCATCATGGAAAGTAATCTTGAAGTACTCAAAGAGGCGTTGAGCTAGAGGGGTTAAGCGTGCCGTTATTGAGCTGCCAAAAACTGACGCTCGGATATGAGGGCAAGGAAATTGTGTCCGGTCTGTCGTTTGACGTGTCCGCCGGGGACTATTTGTGCATCGTCGGGGAGAACGGCTCGGGCAAAAGCACCCTGATGAGGACAATGCTGGCCCTCCAGGCGCCGGTGGCCGGGCGGATCGTGATGGGGGACGGCCTTTCGCCCAGGGAGATAGGCTATATGCCCCAGCAGACGGCGGTACAGAAGGACTTTCCCGCGACCGTCAGGGAGGTGGTCCGATCCGGCTGCATGAACCGCTGCGGGTTGCGCCCATTCTATAACGAAGCCGAAAAGCGCATCGCGGACCAGAATATGGAAAAACTCGGCGTCGCGCGGCTTGCTAAGCGCTGCTACCGCGATCTGTCCGGGGGCCAGCAGCAGCGGGTGCTGCTCGCGCGCGCGCTGTGCGCGGCTCGCGCGCTGCTCTTGCTGGACGAGCCTGCTGCGGGCCTCGACATTGGGGCGTCGGCGGGGATGTACGATCTGATACGGCAGTTAAACGGCGGAGGCATGACTATTGTCATGATATCACACGACATTGACGCATCCGTAAAAAATGCCACTCATATACTACGCATGGGCGGCGCCTCCACGCTGTTTTTCGGGAGCGCGGCCTCGTTCATTGAAAAGGGGGGCGGCCTGTTAGGCGGCGATGTTTTGGATCATCGATGAAATAAATGCAGCCTTTGGTAAGATCGTTTCGTATTTCGAGCACCCGTTCGTGGTCTACGCCATGATTGTCGGGGTGCTGATCGCCCTGTGCTCATCGCTGCTGGGCGTGACGCTCGTGCTCAAAAGGCTCTCGTTTATAGGGGACGGCCTGGCGCACGTCGCCTTTGGCGCGATGGCCGTCGCCATTGCGCTGAGTCTGACCAACAACACCCTGCTGGTCCTGCCGGTGACCATTGTATGCGCGGTGCTGCTCATGAGGACGGGCCAAAACACGAAAATCAAGGGTGACGCCGCGATAGCCATGTTCTCCGTCGGCACGCTGGCCGTAGGATACTTAATAATGAACCTTTTTTCCAAGTCCTCGAACCTGTCGGCGGACGTCTGCGCCACACTGTTCGGCTCGGCCTCCATCCTCACGCTGACGATGTACGAGGTCCGGCTATCCATCATATTGTCCGTGCTGATGATCGCCGTGTTCGTGTTGTTGTATAACAAGATATTTGCGTTGACATTCGATGAAAACTTTGCCGAGGCCACGGGGAACAGGGTGAGATTATTCAACTTTATAATTGCTGCAGTTATTGCTATAATTATAGTGTTGTCCATGAATTTGGTTGGCTCGCTGCTCATATCGGCGCTGGTTATTATTCCCGCGCTGTCCGCGATGCGCGTGTTCGGCAGCTTTCGGGCCGTGACCATTTGCTCCGCCGCCCTGGCGATGACTTGCACCGCGCTGGGGATATTGGTATCGATACTGGCATCTACGCCGACCGGCGCCACCATTGTCGTCGTGGAAATAGCGGGCTTCTGTGTTTTCGCCGCGCTGGGGTTTTTGTCCAGGAGGTTTGCATGATAATGAAAAGACATATGAGAAGGCACATAAAAAATCATAAACATGGGTTGCCTAGGTTGCCAGTTATTTTTTGCTGTTTAGCTTATTTTATCACCGCGTGCTTCTGCGCCGCGGGGTGCGCCCCAGCGGGCAGTGCGCGGGGCACAGCGGGCGCGGCTGCGGGCGCAACAGCAAATTCAACGGGCGTTGCGGCAGGCGCTGCTTCGGGCGCGGCAGTAGCTGGGGCTTCTACAAGCGTAGAGCAGACTGTCGACGTCGACTTGACGAAGATGAGCGGCACGATGGTTTTCGCGCTCATATATGACATGTACTCGAAGCCGGACGACTACATCGACAAGACCGTCAGGATGAGCGGACCGTACCAGGGCATTTATTATGAAAAGGAACAAAAGCTATACCACTATCTGCTGGTTGACGACAGTTCGGCTTGCTGCCAGCAGTCGCTGGAAATCAGGTTCGATGGCGACCGCGCATACGCTGGCGCATTGCCGGAAAACAACGCATATATAGAGATTGTCGGGGTGTTTAAGAGTTATAGCGACATGGGCTCGTCTTTTTACTACTTTGAAGTGGACGAAATGACTGTGGCGTAGTTTCGCGCCACTTTCTATAATTAAATTGGGAGGGCTGAGCATGCAGAAAGTACATGATTTCCTTAAAAGGACCGGTACCTATTATTTGGCCACGGTTGAAGGCGACCAGCCCCGTGTCCGCCCGTTCGGCACAATCAACATATACGACGGCAAGCTGTACATCCAGACGGGGAAGATCAAGGACGTTTCTAAGCAGATTAGCGCCAACCCGAAAGCGGAGATATCGGCGTTTGACGGCGAGACATGGGTCCGCGTGGAGGCCACGCTTGTGGAAGACGGCCGCGCCGAGGCGCAGGAGAGCATGCTGAACGCCTACCCGGCCATACGCGGCATGTACTCCGTCAACGACGGCAACACCGTAGTGTATTACCTCAAAAACGCCACCGCCACCTTCTATTCATTCGGCGGGTCGCCGGAAGTCATCAAATTTTAGCGCGCCAGGACACAACTGACGCGCTTCATATCCACTTACATATGAAAATGAACAACGTCGGCGCGTCAGGCGAGGGCCAGCTCCATGGCTATCTCGTTCCAGCGGCGCAGGCGATCGGGTTTGTACCTGACGGTGCTGACGTCTTTTAATATCAGCTCGCAGGGCGTGCCGTGCCTGCGGCAGGCGGCGATGGTTTCGTTCAACTCTTTCTTTATGACGTCTTCGTCGAATGTCTCGAACGCCAGGTACGCGGGGTTGGGCTTGCGGCTCATCACGATGCCGCCGCCGAGCTGCTCGGCGGACCTCTCCACGTCCGCCCAGGGGCTGACGGACAGCTTGCGCACGCCGGGCAGCCGTTTTATCAGGTGTATGCGGTCGTGCAGCGGCTCGCAGCAGCCGTAGTATATCAGGCCGGCGTCGCCGAAATACTTTTCCACATAGTCAAGCTGGAACTCTTTGTCCATTGTAGGCGACACAGTCGAGAACATCTGCGCCATCGTGGATATCCACGTGTCGCAGATGCGCGCCGTGCCGTCAAAACCCGCCTTTGGCAGCTCTTTCGTGAACGCGCCTGTGCAGTGCACGTACTTGGGGCGCGCGTCGAGCAGGCCGAGCCTTTCGTACTGTTCGTAGGTGCTCCTGTAGACCCAAAACATCCTGTCCACGAGCTTGTGCACGAACTCAGGGCGGTCGATCATGTCCTCCAGCATCGTCCCGACCCCCCTCAGGATCGATATGCTGTCCCACACGTTGCCGGACATGACAATGCCGCCCTGCCGTACGTCCAGTATGCTGTCGAAAATTTCGCGCAAGAGCCCCATGCGCCGCTCCGTCTCCTGCGCGTCGTGGGTAATGACAGGGTCGGTGATTTTTTTCAGCCCGTCCTCGTCCACAATCACGTCGTCGTAGTGCTGGGACGATACGTCGCTGGTCTCGTCGAGTTTCAGGTGCGTCGTGCTGTTCAAGTGCCGAAACCCACCTGTCGACGACATGGCCGGGGGGCATTCCACATATGGCAGGATGACCATGTCCCCGCCGTAGTTCCTCCACCGCATCAAGTCGAAGCGCATGGCGTACTCCACGCCGCGCAGCAGCTTATCCTCGCACAATATGTCAAGCTGCCCGTCGCCGGGGGTCGCCAGCTCGTTGATGGGAAGCTGGTCTATCATGACCATCGGGCGCTCCGGCCGCAGCCCGTTCAGCTTCTCCCACAGGCCCACCCTCTCCTGCTGGATGGGCAGGTGCGCGATCTCCGCGTACTCCTTGCCCAGCTCGCGCAATATGCCAATATCCGTCTTTTCGGACATGTTATTTTCTCCTATCTTCCAGATATTCTTTGGTGAGACTGAATACCAGTTTGCTGAGCAGCAAAAGCCCAATCAGGTTCGGGACGGCCATCAGCCCGTTCAACGTGTCGGCGACATCCCATACAAACTCCAGCCCGCCTACAGCGCCCACAATGACCAGCAGCGTAAAGAGGACCTTATACGCCATGTCGACCATCTTGTTCTGCCCGGTCAGGTAGTGCAGGCACTGCTGCCCGTAGTAGGACCAGCCCAGAATTGTCGAACTCGCGAAGCAGAGTATGGCGATGGAGACGATTACGCCGCCGAACGATCCCAGCGACGCCGAAAAGGACGCTATCATCAGCGCCGCCCCAGACGTTTCGCCGTTGTACAGCCCGGCCGTCAGGATGATGAGCGCGGACAATGTGCATATGATTATCGTGTCCACGAAAACCTCAAACACGCCCCAAAGGCCCTGCTCCACGGGGTTTTTGGACCTTGACGCCGCGTGGGCAATCGGCGCGGAGCCCAGGCCCGCCTCGTTCGAAAAGACGCCCCGGGCTATGCCGTAGCGCATGCCGCGCATGATGGCGTAGCCGAGCAGGCCGCCGCCGACCGACTGGAACGAAAACGCGTTCGCGAATATGATCGAAAACGCGCCGGGCAGCTTTGAGATATTTATGACAAGCATTATAATGCCGCAAACGAAATAGAACACCGCCATAAAAGGCACCAGCTTTTCCGTCACCGTGGCAATGCGCTTGATGCCGCCGATGATGACGAGGGCGCAAAATATGGAAATGGCTATGCCGGTGGCCAACACAGGAATGTTGAAGGTTTCGAGCAGCGACTGGGCGATGGCGTTTGACTGGGTCATATTGCCTATGCCGAACGCCGCCAGCGCGCCGAACACCGAAAATATGACGGCGAGCCATTTAAGTTTCAAGCCCTTTTCGATATAGTACATCGGGCCGCCGTGATGCGTGCCGTCCGCGTCGATCTCGCGGAAATTGACTGCCAGGACGACTTCGGCGTATTTTGTCATCATGCCGAAGAAGCCCGATACCCACATCCAAAACACGGCGCCCGGTCCGCCAAGGAATATGGCCGTCGCCACGCCGGCTATATTGCCGGTGCCGACCGTGGACGCCAGCGCAGTCGTCACTGCCTGGAACGGCGTGATATTGACCTCGTCTTTCGATGATTTTCCCTGCTTGCGGAACACCTGCCCAAATGTGGCCTTCCACCACAACGATATTTTCGATACCTGGAAGACACCGGTCCGGATTGTGAAGAATATGCCCGTGCCGACGATCAAAACGAGCATGTACGGGCCCCATACGATCCCGTTCAACACGCTGTTCGCGTCCATAAATGCTTTCATTAACCCGCCCCCCCTTACATGCGTTCAAAATTTGCATGCAAAACAATGTTGTATAAAAGCATTATATATGTAAAAAAGCAATATTCAACCTTTTTTGTTTATAAATATGACAACAGTAGTTTTTTATAGTATAATATTACAGTACTCGTGGGGGAGTAGTGAGCGCGGCGTTCCGCGTGGCGAACCAACAATACGGTCGAATGTTTCGGCCTGGTATGCCTTAAATAACGAGACCCATGTATAGTTGAAAGCTTGTTCGGCTGTACATGGTTTAAATTGGAAAAACCCATGCGCAGCCTGGCGGCTTCGGATGGTTTTTTTTTGCGCGAATATATTCGCCCGGCCCATGGCATTGCCGCGCAGGGAAGAGCGAAGGCTACTGGAGATAAATATGGGCTTTGTTGAATTATTGTTTTTGGCTTTCGGGTTGGCGATGGACGCGTTCGCTATTTCTATCTGTGCCGGTGTCACGTCCATGGGCGCCACGCTCAAAAGGGCGCTGATCATAGGGCTGTACTTTGGCATTTTTCAGGCTGTCATGCCTGTCATAGGCTATTTCGCCGCTCTCGGCTTTTCCGAGATCATATCCGGCTTTGACCATTGGGTTGTGTTTGCGCTCCTGACTTTTATCGGCGGCAAGATGATTTATGGCAGCCGGAAGAATGACGACTGTGACAACGACGAAGGTAACGGTGGCGAAAACGGCGGCGGCGCAGAGGCCGGCAGTGGCAGTGGTAAAAGCGGCGGCGGCGCTACTGCCAGCGGTGGAGTCGGAGGCTCATTGAAACCTTCCGTTATGCTGCCGCTCGCGCTGGCCACCAGCATAGACGCGCTCGCCGTGGGCGTTTCGTTCTCCATTCTAAACGTCAACATCGTGCTGTCCGCCTTATTAATCGGGGCGATCACAATGGCCATGTCGATGGCGGGCATCAACATAGGCGAGGTGTTCGGCGCGAAATACAAATCAAAAGCGGAAGTCGCCGGGGGAATCATTCTGATTATCATAGGTATTAGGATATTGATCGAACATTTAGAACTTATCGGATATATCATGGAAAGGTATTTTTCTTGATGCAAAGTTATTATTTATATGATGTCGATGCGGCTCTTCAAGCGCTGGGCGCCGGCAGGGACGGCTTGTCGGAGGAGGAGGCCCGGGCCAGGCATGAAGAACACGGTCCAAACGAATTGGCCAGGGCAAAAAAGAAGAGCATAATCCGAAGGTTCGGGGAACAGCTCATAAACCCTATGGTTGTTGTACTGATGGCTGCGGCTGCTGTTTCTGTCCTCATTGCGATATTTGGGGGAGGGCATGGCGGAGGGCATGACATTGCAGAGGCCGGCGCTGGAGCCAGCGCCGGGGTCGGCACAGGCGCCGGCGTCGGCGAATACGTGGATGCATGCATAATAATGGCTGTTGTCATATTGAACAGCATACTCGGGGTGTTCCAGGAGAGCAAAGCGGAAAAGGCGATAGAGGCGCTGCAGGAAATGAGCGCCGCCACCGCCAGGGTAAGGCGCGGGGGCGTCGTCGCGCATGTCCCGGCGAGCGGCCTTGTCGTGGGCGATGTCGTCCTCATTGAGGCCGGGGACGCGCTACCTGCGGACATGCGGTTGATCCATGCGGCCAGTTTGAGGGTAGAGGAGGCCGCGCTCACAGGCGAGTCGGTCCCGGTCGATAAAATCACGGAGGCGCTGGGCGGCGGGGCGGATGGCGAGAGCGGCGAAGCGGATGGCGAGGGCGGCAGAACGGATGGCGAGGGTGCAAAAGGCGCCCCCATACCCCTGGGCGACCGCAAGAACATGGCGTACATGGGCTCGAGCGTGGCGTACGGGCGCGGCGAGGGCGTCGTCACGGCCATCGGCATGGACACCGAAGTGGGCAAGATCGCGGGAATCATCCAAAGGACCAGCGCGGGCGAGACTCCGCTCCAGATGCGCCTGTCGCAACTGAGCAAAATCCTGAGCGCCGTCGTGCTGGGCATTTGCGCCGTCATTTTTTTCATCAGGCTTGCCGGCGCCGGGGAGATAAATGCGCAGGTCGCCTTGGACAGCTTCATGCTGGCGGTTTCGCTGGCTGTAGCCGCCATTCCTGAAGGGCTGGTAGCCGTCGTTACCATCGTGCTGTCCATCGGCGTGACAAATATGGCAAAGCGAAACGCCATCGTCAGGCGGCTGACCGCCGTAGAGACGCTGGGCTGCACGCAGATTATATGCTCCGATAAAACCGGGACCTTGACGCAAAACAAAATGACGGTGGTTGAAAGCTACGGCGACGCAGGGCTGCTCGCCAAGGCGATGGCCTTATGCTGCGACTCGCAGCTTGCGCCCGACGGGAGCATCGTGGGCGACCCCACCGAAAACGCGCTGGTCGCCTACGCGCTAAAAAACGGTTTCGACAAGAACAGCCTCGCCGCCGAGTACCCAAGGATCGCCGAAGCGCCGTTTGACAGCTCGCGCAAGATGATGTCCACGGTTCACGCGGCGCAGGGCAGCGCAGGTGGCATGGGCGGCATGAGCGGCGTAGGCGGCATGGGCAGCACAGGTGACATGGGCGGCATGGGCGGCGTAGGCGGTATGGGCAGCACAGGTGACATGGGCGGCATGAGCGGCGTAGGCGGTTTGGGCGGCATGGGCGGCATGGGCGGCATAGGCGACATAGGCAGTATGGGCGGCATGAGTGGTGTAGGCGGTATGGGCGGCGTAAGCAGTGTTGGCATTAATGGCGGCGGCGCGTTTGTGCAATTCACAAAAGGCGCCCCCGACGAGATACTGCGTGTCTGCACGCACTTTCTTGTCGGCGATGGCAGCGTCGCCGAGTTGACCGACGAGGCAAGGGCGGCCATCGCCGCAAAAAACAACGAGTTCGCCGACCGCGCGCTGCGCGTGCTGGCCTGCGCATACAAAACGTACGCCGCCGCCCCCGCCGAACATTCGCCCGCGAGCCTGGAAAACGGCCTCACGTTCATCGGGCTGGAGGCGATGATCGACCCCGTCCGCCCGGAGGTAGGGGCAGCCGTGGAGTCGTGTAGGCGCTCCGGCATCACTGTCGTAATGATCACGGGCGACCACAGGGACACGGCGGTGGCGATAGCGAAGGAGCTGGGCATCGTCCAGAGCGCGGATCAGGCCATTACGGGGCGCGAGCTGGACGCCCTCTCCGACGCAGAGTTCGAGCGGCGGGTTCTGGGCATCAATGTGTACGCGCGCGTGCAGCCGGAGCACAAAGTGCGCATCGTGAATATGTGGAAGCAAAAGGGCTATGTCACTGCGATGACGGGCGACGGGGTGAACGACGCCCCGGCTATCAAGTCCGGCGACATTGGCGTGGGCATGGGCATAACAGGGACGGACGTGACGAAGAACGTCGCCGATATGGTGCTGGCCGACGACAACTTCGCCACCATTGTCTCCGCCGTGGAAGAGGGGCGCAGGATATACGACAACATCAGAAAGACCATCCAGTTCCTGCTCGCGTCCAACCTGAGCGAGGTACTGAGCATATTGGTAGCGACATTGATGGGCTTTGTGTTGTTCAAGCCCGTGCACCTGCTGTTCATCAACCTCGTCACCGACAGCATCCCGGCTGTGGCGCTCGGCATGGAGGCCGCGCAACCCGGTATTATGGAGCGCCCGCCAAGGGGGCGGGACGAGGGCGTGTTTTCCGGCGGGCTGGGCTCCGACCTGATATATCAGGGGGTCATTGTGGCCCTGCTGACGCTGGCGGCATACCACATCGTAGACATATGGCATGGGCACGACTATGCGATGACGTCCGCGTTCCTCACGATGTCCATGTGCGAAATTTTCCACTCGTACAACATGCGCTCGCAGAGGCAGAGCCTGTTCGCGCTGAAAACGCATAACAAACTGCTCTGGTACGCGATGGCGGCGTCGCTCGTGCTGACGCTGACCATCATCTACGTGCCGTTCCTTTCCTCCGTGTTCTCGCTCATGCCACTGACAGCCAGGGAGCTTACCGTTTCGCTCGGTCTGGCGCTCATGGTCATACCACTGGTGGAGGCCGTGAAAGCTGTGCAGCGTAGGGGCGATTGACCAAAATAAGCAAAAGCAAATTGGTAACTGGCAAACTGCACAAACTATGTAGGGGCGACCGTCCCTGGTCATCCGCGAATGTATATGATGTTACACGGATCTGCGAAAATCGGTGTTTATTAATTTTATTTAACCGCCAGCCTGATTACATTCCACGAATAGCCTCTCGCCCGGACAAGCAGCGCGCCGTCGTTTATTTCATAATCGTTTGAGCGCGCGGGCAGGACATTATTGGGATTTTCGGGTGAGTTGGCGGCTTTTAAGTCGTCGTGGGTCATCGTTATATGCTCAATCACGCGGCAACCGGGAAAATCCCTCAAACCGCATGTGATTTCCAAATCATCCTCCCCTTTGTTAACGGCAAAGAAAGTCAATTCCCTCCCCCGTTCGCCCTCGCTCAGCACTGCCACGGCGTCCAATACGCTTACGTCCGTAAAGTCCTTGCAATCGTATTTTGGCGCGTCAACCAATACTTGCAACGCGACGCCCCGGCCGTATAACGAAGCGTGGAGATAGGGGTAGTATATTGTCTGTTTCCATGCCGGGCCGCCGGGGACGGTCATTATCGGCGCGATGGCATTGACCAGCTGGGCGAGACAAGCGATTTTAACCCGGTCCGCGTGCCGAAGCAGCGTGATGAGCATGCTGCCTACCAGCAGCGAGTCCTGGAAATTATAGATATCTTCGTTAAACGCCGGCGCCTCGCGCCATTTTACCGCCTTTTCGTTTTCCGGAAAGGAATGATACCAGACGTTCCATTCGTCAAACGATATCATCATATCCTTTTTTGCGCGCTTCTTGGCTTTTATATAATCGCAGGTCGCTATCACACTGCGGATATAAGCGTCCATGTCCATCGACTTGGCCAGGAAATTTTTAGTGTTGTCATCATGGTTGGCATAGTAGACATGCATGGAAATGTAGTCCACTATATCGTAGGTGTGATCTAAAACCGTGGCTTCCCATTGCGGATAAGTCGCCATATGCGAGTTGGAACTGCCGCACGCCACCAGTTCTATGTCCGGATCCACCCATTTCATGACTTTCGCTGTTTCGCAGGCGGCACGCGCGTACTCCTCCGCCGTCTTGTGGCAAATCTGCCAGGGGCCGTCCATTTCGTTGCCGAGGCACCACAATTTTATATTATGCGGTTCGCGATACCCGTTCTTGATCCGCAAATCGCTCCAATAGGTATCTTTCGCGAAATTGCAATATTCTACCAAATCCCTTGCCGCGCCGGCGCCTCGCGTACCCAAGTTTGTCGCCATCATCACGCTGGTTTCCGCCCGCTTCGCCCACGTTGCGAACTCGTCGACGCCCACATGGTTTGTCTCTGCGGCGAACCACGCTAGCTCAGCCCGCTTTGGACGCTGTTCTATGGGGCCGATGCCGTCTTCCCAATTGTAACCCGAAACGAAATTACCGCCGGGGTAGCGCACTACCGGCACTTTTAACTCTTTAGTCAACTCTATCACATCTTTGCGAAAACTCATATCGTCCGCCAGCGGATGCCCCGGTTCATAAATGCCCCCATAAACGGCGCGCCCGATGTGCTCGATAAACGAACCGTACAGCCTGGGATCAACCTTCCCCGCTATATAATCCTTGTCCAGCGTCAGCTTTGCCTTATCCATATTCATATCTCCGCGTTATTATTTTAAATTTTACAAGCTCGATGTGTATTTATCATCTATTGGCGCCAGTATAAGCGGAAATTCCAACGTCTCTTTTATTAAGGCGCCGCCGCAAACCGCTTTTTAAGTAACTGTCATAGTAGATTCTACACAATTTTCGCGATCGTAGCAATTTTAACCGGGGCATCACGCGGATTACCGAGCGTCTCGCGTATTATCTCAGTGAAATAAACGTGATGCACCCATTCCGCGAGGGCAACGGCCGCGCCCAGCGGATGTTTATAGAATACCTCGCTCTCGCTGCGGGTTATCGCGTTGACTTCACTAATGTTACCGCCGGGGAGATGATTGAGGCGAGTGTTCGCGCTTTTGACCGCGATGAAACTTTAATGCGCGGCATTTTCGAGCGTATTACCGTACCAATCTCCCGAGAGGAACAGCAAGCCGTGATCCACGCAATTACAGGCGCAAGTAGCGATATTATAAAGATATGGAAAAATGTTCAAAAATGAGCGATGCGATCCATAAAAACCATAAATGGCCCCGGCATGGGGCGGGCGTTCTTATAAAATATGCAATCTTATCGTTATACTACGATATATCCTGGGCTATTTGGCGGAACCTGTCCTCGACTTTCATGAACACGTCCACGAGGGTGGCGTCGAAGTGCGTGCCGGCGCCGTTTTCGATTATCTGGCGCGCCTCCTCGTGGCTCAGCGACTTTTTATAGGGGCGGACCGAAATGAGCGCGTCGTACACATCGGCGATGGCCATCAGGCGGCCCTCCAGCGGGATGTCGCCGCCCCGCAGGCCCAGCGGGTAGCCGGAGCCGTCCCATTTTTCGTGGTGCGTGCCGGCGATGAACAGCGCGTGCTGCAAAAACGCGTGCTCGTGCGCGTTCTGCATGATTTTCTCGATGGCGTCCACGCCGACCGTCACATGCGACTTCATGATCTCGAACTCCTCCGGCGTCAGCTTCCCGGGCTTGTTCAGGATGAGGTCCGTAATGGCGATCTTGCCCACGTCGTGGAGCTGCGCCGACGGCAGGAAATAGCCCATGTCCCAGTGGCTCACCTCGTCCTTGTAAAACCCGCTCGCTATCATCTCCTCGACAAGCGCCTTCAGATAGAGGTTCGTACGGGTGATATGCCCCCCGGTGAGCTTGTCGCGGAACTCCACCAGGTCGGCGACGGTAGCCATGACGGCGTTCTGTAGCGCCACGACCTCGGCTGTCTTTGCGCGGACTTTGTCCTCCAGGTTCTCCGCATAGTCCCTGAGCGCCGCCTGGCTGGCTAACAAGTCCTTTTTCTGGCGGACGATCAAAAGCTGGTTGTCGATGCGCTTTAGCAGCAGCGGGGCGGAAAAGGGCTTTGTCACGTAGTCCACGGCGCCGAGGCTGAAGCCCTCCAACTCGCTCTCCGTATCGCTCTTTGACGTGAGGAATATGACCGGTATGTCCGCGAACAGCGGGTCCGACTTCAACATTTTGATGGTCTCGTAGCCGTTCACGTCAGGCATTTCTATGTCGAGCAGTATCAAGTCCGGCGTCACTTTTTCCATTATTTCAAACAGTTTGGCCGATGTCGGTATGGGGTACACCGCGTAAAACATTTTCAGCATGTTCCTTCCTAGAGCCAAGTTGACCGGGTTGTCGTCCACAAGCATAATTTTGCCGCGCCTGTTATTCATCGTTAGCACCTCTCAATTTGCGCCGCCCATTGCCCGCCGCGCGATTATATGGATCGTCATGTATACATATATATCGATATAAATGAACGTTTGTTTAACTGCAAAAAGAATATATAAATTCTTAATAAACATCGGCATGGGCATCGGCATAGACATCAGCATAGGCATAGGCATAGACATCGACATAAACATCTGTAAAGACATCGGCGCGAATATAGTTGATTAACGTTCGCATGTTGGGTGGTATAGTCAAGTGAAGGATAGATAGGGAAAGGTTTCAAAAGATGCAAAGGGAAGGGTGCTATATATGAATAACTGCTGCTCGGATATTGCCCGCTGTTTGGATATTACCCGCTGTTTGGATATTGCCCGCGCGCGCCTTATGGCGCTGGTTGTTTTCATAATCATAATATTTGCGTCGCCGATCGGGGGAATAGGCCATGCCGCCGCTATGGCGGCTCCAGTCGGCCCTGGAACGGTCCTGCCCTATGCGGAGGCGTTCGACAAGTGCGCGGACGCCCCAAGCGGCAATGCGGCCGAGCATTTCGAGCCGTCCACGCTGGAGGACGGGCGCATATGGACGGACAAGACGGTCAGCGCGGACAGGGCTGTAATATACGACGCGGCGGCCAAGCCCGCAGGCAGCGTCGAGGCGGCGGCGGACGAGTTCCTGGTCACGTTGTCTGCGCTCTCCCAGTCCTTTTCGACCGACACCATCGTGGAGCCCAGCGACACGGTGTTCATACTGGATGTTTCGTCGAGCATGTACATCAACAAGCTCTCGAACGGGCAGTCGCGCGTCGAGGCGATGGTCGACGCGCTCAATGAGGCGATAGCGGCGCTGATGGGCGGCAACCCGCACAACAGGGTGGCCGTCGTAGCGTTCGGCGGCGACTCCGGCAAGTCCCGCATCGTGCCGATCCTTAAATTGGGTCGCCACGCCGCGAGGGACGACAAAATATTCTCCATGAAGAGCGCCGCCTACATACAGGTGAGCAGCCAGATACCGGACTCGGCGCTGTTCGACGCGGACAACCGCAGCATACGCGTGTTCGGCGGCACGCCGACGCAGCACGGCATATACGCGGGCGCCAAGGTGCTGCTGGACAACCCCGACACGCAGTATACGTACATAGACAAGGGGCAGCCTGTATCGCTGACGAGGAAGCCGAACATCGTCCTGTTCAGCGACGGCGGCGCGACGCTGGGTTGGACCGACTACAAGTTCCAGAACCCCGCCAGCTCGGCGGCGGACGGCAATGGGTTCGACTGCGGCGACGCCAACAACACCGACATGGGCATCAGCATCCTCACCGTACTTACGGCTTCGTATTTCAAGCAGCAGGTGCAGGACCATTATTATGGATCAACAGCCGCTGGCGCCGCTGCCGTCTCCGATGGCGCCGCCAGCGCCGGGACGGCTGCTTTCTACACCGTGGGGCTGAACGTCGGGGGCGAGGGCACGGAGGCTGTCGCCATACTGAACCCCGCCGAGTACGCGATGCTGGCCAACAGGACGTTTGAAAAAGCCACATATAATATGGAAGCCGTGCTGGACGATTTTACCAACCTGCCCGCAGGCAGCGAAATTAAGTTCCCCGCGCTGAACAAAGGCAGCGCCAGCGCACGCCGCTCCGTTTCCGTATACAACGGCGACGGGTACATAAAAAGCTACGATTACGCGAACGAGTACTACCCCGCCGAAAACGCGAGCGAGCTGTCGGCGGCTTTCCGCGCGATCGTGTCCAAAATTACCTCGACGGGCAACTATGTCACCAGCGTGTCGGGCGGGTCGGAGTTTTCCGGCTATCTCATCTTTTCGGACGTGCTGGGCGAATACATGTCGTTCAAAGGCGTGCGCGGCATGTGGTACAACAATGCGAAGTACGACGGGCATATTTTTGCACGGAGCGCGACCCAAGCGGGGGCTGCGGGCGCGGCTTACCGTGAAAAGATCATAGCCACGTTGATAGAATACGGATATTTCGGGCCGAGCCCTGCGGCAGCCAGGGCCAATGTCATTTCGCTGCTTGACTCGTGCATCGCGGCGGGGAAGGGCGGCGACGGGCTGTACTATGCCGGCGACAGCGACTTTAGCAACAAGGTGAAGTACTACGCGGACTATGACAGGAATTGGGTCAGCAATTTCTTCGACGCTTCGGGCGCCGCTGTCCTACCCCCGCCGCCCGGCGCCAGGTGCGTAATCGAAATGTACACGATGGAAGGCCAGGTCCTAAACCAGGCGAGCGGCGAGCCCGCAGAGCTTACGGGCATCTCCGTCCATGTGATCACGGCGCTGGTGGCGGGCGACTTCCGCTGCCTGTACGCGGACGGCAGCGCGATGCCCCGCAGGCTGGAGGCCGGGCAGCAGGTCGTGCGCTGGTACATCCCCGCCGGCCTCATCCCCATGCGCGCCGTCACCCCCAGGTACGACGGCGCCGGCAGCAGCGTGGCCGGGGTGAACATTAAAGAGGCCCCGCCTGTCCGGCTCGTATACGGCGTGGGGCTGCGCGGCGGCCTCGCGCTCGGCGAAATGCGGCCAGCATACAAGGCGGCGAACGGGGCGGACGGGGAAGACGCATATTATTTCTATGCCAACGACCATAGCGACGCGAACATCGCTATGGCGTTCTTCCAGCCCGGCGAGGAGAACCCTTGCTACTACTACACAGACAGCGACGCCGAGGACAACGGCCGCGTCCCGTTGTATATTTTAAGCGGCGGCTCATACATAAGAGCGGTGTCGTACAGCGTCGGCGGCACGTACTATACGATGCGCGAATATTATGACGCCAAAAGCCCCGGGGTGACCAAGCAAGAATATACCAGGGTCTACGAGTCCGTCACCACAATTTCGAACAAGGGCGGCACAGGCGAGCCGTACATATTGCCGGGCGAGCTCAAAAGCGCGTCGCACGAGGTATGGAACAAGGTAGCGGCGGGCCATGTGACTGATACAAGGAACTATGTGATCGAAAAAGATAACGTCACTGTCGGCGGGCGGCAAGTCGAAGTGTTCAGGATGGGCAACAACGGCCGCCTGAAGGTGCCGTATACAGATGTCAGCGTCAATAAGGACTGGTCGATGCTCAGCATAGGCTCACCGTTGCTTATCGAACCGGAATATGTGCAGCTCTACCAAAACGGCTCGCCGATGGGCAGCCCCGTACTGATGACGCCGACGCCGTCGGTGTTCGAGGACGACTATACATGGGCGGAACTGCCCATTTTCGAGCTCTACCCGGACGCCGCCAAAAACGTCATGTTCGCCGAATATACGCTAAAGGAAGGCGACATGGCCGGGGGAGCGTTCGCCGCGTACGACTTTGACACAAACCCCACCCCTTTCGCCATATATCACAGGCAGCCCGAGTGGCTATTCTTCTCCGGCAAGTGGCAATGGGAAGACGGGTTCATTATGAATTACGAGATCCAAGACACATGGTGGCTCACCATTGAAAAAATTATTGAGGGCGACGTTCCGGACGGGCCCGGTGATGGGATTGATTTTGTGATATTCAACGACACGACCGGCACGACGGTCAACACCGTCGAGTTCAGGGACCTGTCGGGCAGAAGCAAACGCACCATAGAAATCTCCAATGACGCCACCGCCCCCGAAAGCTTCACGATAAGGGAGATAAGCAATGTCGGGCCCGGCTATGCGCACAGCGCCCTATCCATATACACCGACTACACCCAGTACTATGAGGCCAACGTAGACGCGGCAGGCGACGACAACTATATTTATTTGGAAGACGTCGAGCCGGGCAGGGTGTTCAATGTGACGTTCGTCAATAGGTACGAGGACATATCGCTGCCGTCCGTCACGCTGACCAAAGCGTTCCCGTCGGGGGCGCCCCCCGAGGTGCGCGCGGAGCTCGCGTTCGAAATTGCCGGTCCCGGCGGCTACCATGAGATTGTTTATTTCGACGACTTTGACCCATTTACGGGGGCATATACGCTCGACGGGCTCGCGGTCGGGGAGTACACGATAACGGAGCTGTACGCGGACGCGTACGGGCATAGCAGGGCGCTGGCGGTGAACGGCCCGCCCGGGGGAACGCTGTCCGGGGACACGTATACATTCACTGCCCAGGCCAATGCGCCAAAATACAATTATGAAATAGAGTTCGTAAACACATATGCCATGCACGGCGCCCTGACCATTGAAAAAGAGATAACGGGCCTCGGCCCGTCGGAATACCCCTCGGACATTGTCTTTCACGTGAGCGCGGGAGCCGACGCAATGGGTAGGAACATTTATGAGCGCTATGTAGAATACGCCGAAATGGGCGCGCCCGCGCCCACCCTGGGCTACCGGATGGACATGGTCCCGCCCGGCAGTTATACCGTCTCGGAAACCGGCGGCATCGTCAGCGGCTTTTATCTGAGCAGCGACCCGCCCGGCGCCCAGCCGGACGATCCGCCGACTTTGACGGTGGCGATGGCGGGCCCGGACAGGGTGGCGCAGTTCTCCAACTTGTACGACCGGATACCGGCGGAAGAGATGCGCGCGAGCTTCACGCTGGTCAAGGTCTTTGAGGGGCTTGAGGCGCATGAGTACCCCCAGGACTGCGAGTTCACAGTCACAGGCGTCAGCGACGGCGGCACCGCGATCTATTCCGCGACGGTGAACATCAGGCAGTTCTATGACGACCAGCATGGCGACAAGTCATACGACTTTGAGTGGCTGCCGCTCGGGACATACACCATTATGGAGCGCGGCGGGGCGGTGGACGGGTATGCGCTTATGGTCAACCACGACGCCGGGTACACGCTGCAATTGGATTACCAGTACAACCCCAACTATACGGACGAGGTCATATTTGTCAACACATACGAGCGCGACCCGGCAAGCGGGCCCGGCACGCGCGTCGGCGACGGCGCCGGCGGGGGCGACGGCGGGAGCGGCAGCTTCGGCATCGATCCGCACGGCCCGCCGAGCGGCGCAGGCGACGGCGCTTCCGGCGACAGCGACGGGGATGGGGACGACGGCCCCCCGGCTATTTTTACAGGCGACCACATATGGTACATCCGGGGCTATGAAGACAACACGCTGCGCCCGGAGCGGCACATCACGCGCGCCGAGATATCGATGGCGTTTTACCGGCTGCTCGCGCCCGAAATGAAGGACATCGGGGAGCCAGCTGCGATTTTTGGCGACGTGCCGAGCGGCGAATGGTACGGGCTGGCGGTCGACACGCTTGCGCACCACGGCATTTTGAGCGGCTACTTGGATGGCAGCTTCCGTCCCGACAGGCCCATTACGCGGGGCGAGCTGGCGGCGGTCGTGTCGCGCTTCGAGCACTTGGAAGAATCGGGAGAGAACCCGTACTCGGATCTGGGCGCGGAACATTGGGCGTACAATTATATACTGTCCGCGACGGCGAAGGGCTGGTTCGTCGGCGACGCATCCGGCAGGTTCAGGCCGGACGACGAAATCACGCGGGCGGAGTTCGTGACCGTGGCGAACAGGGTGCTAAAGAGGCACATCCTGCCGGCCGATATACCCGAGGGCGTCCATGCGTTCGACGACATCGACGGCTCGCACTGGGCCTGGGCGGCGTTCGTGGAAGCCATCTATTCGCACGAGTATGCGTATAAGGAAGGCGGCGCAAACGAGGCATGGTCCCGAATTATCGGCGACGGCCTGCACGAGGCGTACAACCGCTAGCGATGCGGCAATACGGCAATACTGCGATGTGGCGATACTGCGATGCGGCGATGCGGCATCACTTGCTGGGACGCAGCACGGGGCGTGGGGGCGCGGAGGCTTGCCCCCGCGCCCTTACTCGCGCAGGCGGCGCTCCCTTTGCAACCGCCGCATTTTTTGGGACAGGCGGATAAATCCGTATAGCGCCAGCAGCGACGCGGCCGAAACCAAAATCGAAATAAGCAAATAAGCGGCGTCGCCCGATACGGCGTACCGATGGGACATGTTAACCGCATTTAGGGTGTTCAAGGCGCCAAGGATACCCGGGAGAAAGAGTATGCGCTTTAAGTGCCTGACCCGCGAATCGATATCGGAAAACAGATCGAACGGGGTGGCGCCCGCCTTTTTACGGAAATAGACCCAGCGAAAAAGCGTGGCGACATACTCGACGCCCGACTCCCCTAAAAAGCGTATGTATGCCTGGCTCTCGGGATGGTCCACATGCTTTTCCAGCATTTCCAGGCGCACGTTGAATTCGCCTGGCGCCGACTCCTCGAACACGTATTTAGTGAAGCCGACGTCGACCAGAGCCCAGCCCCTGTCGGCCATTTCGTTCAACCATGCCTCTTCCTTTTCAAAATCCCACAACCAAAAAAGTTTGTATGTTGTTTTTTTCGCTTTATTCATTGCCTGCCCCCCATTACACTGTCACCGTTCGCGACCAGCTCTTTTAGCCTGTTGAGGTCGTTCCTGACGACGGCCCTGCCGCTCTCCGTGATGACATACTCTTTTTTGCGGCTGTTCGCCCCGCCCGGGATCGCAGCTATCCAGCCCTTTTCGACCATGCTGCCAATGGCTCCGTACAGCGTGCCGGCGGCCAGCCGGACGCGCCCGTTGGACATGTGCTCGACCTTTTGCATGATCCCGTAGCCATGCAGCGGCGTGTGAAGCGACAAAAGGACATAATATACGGCCTCGGTCAGCGCTATATTTTCCACAATAAAGTACCGCCCCCCGTTATATCATTAGACGATATATCGTCAACCGTTATATATTATAACGGGACCCGATATAGTTGTCAATATGTTTAAATTATAATTTAGGATATAATAAACACATGGAAGACGACAAAATAAACGGCAACAGTGGCGGCGATGGTAATGGCAGCGGCAGTGACAACAGCAGTGGCAACGGCAGCGGCAACAATAGCGGCAGCGGCAACGGCAGCGGCAACGGCGGCAACGGCGGCAACGGCAGCGGTAGCGGCGGCAACGGCAGCGGCAACGGCAACGACGCCGTGACGTTTGAACTGATCAAGACATGCGCGCGCAGCGGGGCGCGCCTGGGGCGCGTGCACACGCCGCACGGCAGCTTCGACACGCCCGCGTTCATGCCCGTCGGCACGCAGGCGACGGTCAAATGCGTTTCCCCGGAGGAGCTGTGCGCCGCCGGGGCGCAAATCGTGCTGGCCAACACGTACCACCTTTCGCTGCGCCCGGGCGAGGACGTGGTGCGCGGCGCCGGCGGGCTGCACCGCTTCATGCACTGGGATCGCCCGATACTGACTGACAGCGGCGGGTTCCAGGTGTTCAGCCTCAAAAGTATTCGGGGCATATCGGAAGACGGCGTTGCGTTCCGCTCACATATCGACGGCTCGCCCCAAAACATCACGCCGGAGCGGGCGATGGACATCCAGCACGCGCTGGGCGCCGACATTATCATGGCGTTTGACGAATGCGTGCAACTGCCCGCGCCGTACGAGTATGTCGCGGCGTCCGTGGAGCGCACCGCGCGCTGGGCCAGGCGCTGCCACGAGCGGCACATGGGCTCCGGTCACGCTTCGCGCAGCGGGCTGTTCGGCATCGTGCAGGGCGGGGTGTATGCTGACCTGCGCAAAAGGAGCGCCGGGCAGATGACGGCGATTGGCTTCCCCGGCTACGCCATAGGGGGCCTCAGCGTCGGCGAAAGCGCGGGCGAGATGGCTCAAATGCTGGAGTGCACATGCCCGGAGCTGCCGGCCGACAAGCCGCGCTATCTGATGGGCGTCGGCAGCCCGGACTACATATTCGAGGGCGTGCTGCGCGGCATAGACATGTTCGGCTGCGTGCTCCCCACGAGGATGGCGCGCAACGGCACCGTCATGACGTCCGGGGGGCGGCTGATCGTGCGCGACCTGGCATACGCGCGCGACTACGGCCCTATCGACGAGGATTGCGGATGCTATGCCTGCGCCAACTATTCGCGGGCGTATATCAGGCACCTCATAAAGGCCGGTGAGGTGCTTGGCATACGCCTCACGACCATCCACAATTTGCATTATCTGCTGGACTTGATGAAAAGGATTAGACAGGCTATAATTAATGACGAATTTCCCATGCTGCGCGACGGCTTCTACGACAGTTTCGGCGGCGCCCGCGACGGCACACAGCCGCGCAGGGCATGGTGAGCGCCGCTGACATGTGGGTTCACAACATTTTTAGGGGGATAAAATGAAGAAATTGCTATTTAAGGCTGCCATATCCATGATGCCGTTTACGGCGTTCGCCACAGTTGCGCGGGCCGAGGCCGTAGAAGGGGCCGAGGGCGCGATGGGCGGGTTCATGCCCATAGTCGGCTACCTGCTGTTCTTTGGCGTAGTCATGTATCTGTTGATTTTCCTTCCGCAAAAGCGCAAGGATAAAAAAGCGAAGGAGCTGATGAACTCGCTGCAGGTCGGGCACAGGGTCACGACGCACAGCGGCATAGTGGGCAAGGTCGTAAATATAAAAGACGACGTCATCACGGTGGAGTCCGGCGTGGAGCGCACGCAGCTGGAGCTGAAAAAATGGGCGATCCGCGATGTCGAAAAACCGATCGAGGCATAAGAGCTAAACCGCATGGGATTGCGGATCGAAGCGCGTTGCGCGGCCGCAATGACGGTATTTGCACCGTCCTACCATTGGTTGCGGCCCGTAGGGACGAACAGTGTTCGTCCGCGTCTCCGCGTCCCGCTGCCTTTACACAACCAAACCTATGTGATAAAATAAACCAAATTACCGTACGCTTGGTTACAGGGGTCTCCGTCCTGTTACCCGGCATATGGTGCACCGGATCCCAACAAAATATCTGGAGGTCAATTGCTATGCAAAAAGAAAAAAAGGCGGGCATCATCGATCAATACAAGCTGCGCGACGGCGACACCGGCTCGCCCGAAGTGCAGGTCGCGATATTGACGGAACGCATCAACCATTTGAACGAGCACTTGAAGACCCACAAAAAAGACCACCATTCACGCCGCGGCTTGTTGAAAATGGTCGGCCAGCGCCGCGGCCTCCTCAACTACCTAATGAGGGTCGACATAGAGCGCTACAGGGTGCTTATCGGAAAACTTAATCTGCGTTATTAATTTCGAAATTATTTGATATAAGGGCGGGCGGACCGCCCTTTTTCATTAATGGAATAAACTATCGAGAGGATACAGTTTACATGGCAAAAAGTACATACAGCATTGAATTTGCGGGCAGGGAGCTGACGGCGGAGGTGGGCCAGTTGGCGCTGCTGTCGGGCGGTTCCGTTTTGATACGCTATGGCGACACCGTGATTTTGTCGGTCGCGACGATGGCGGAGTCGCAAAGGGACGGCATCGACTATTTCCCGCTGAGCGTCGACTATGAAGAAAAACTATATTCCGTCGGCAAGATACCGGGCGGGTTCATAAAACGGGAGGGCAGGCCCACGGAGAAGGCCATACTCACCGCCAGAAACATTGACAGGCCCATGCGGCCGCTGTTCCCGAGCGATCTGCGCAAGGACGTCGCCGTCATAAATACGGTGCTGTCGGTCGAGCAGGACAATTCGCCGGAAATCGCCGCGATGATCGGCTCGTCGATCGCCGTCAGCATTTCGTCCATACCGTTCAACGGCCCCATCGGGGGGGTCGTCCTGGGCCTTGTCGATGGGGAGGTCATACTGAACCCCAACCAGGAGCAGCGCGACGCGAGCGCCATGAGCGTGACGCTGGCCGGGACAGCCGATAAAATAATGATGATCGAGGCGGGCGCGGACGAAGTGCCGGACGAGGTCATGTTGGACGCCATAATAAAGGGGCACGCGGAGATCCAGAAGATGGTCGGCTTCATAAACCGGATCGTCGCCGACGTCGGCAAGCCGAAGCAGCAATATGTCCCAGTGGAGGTGCCGGCGGAGTTGTTCGTCGAGGTGAAGGCGGCCGCGTACGACCAAATGAGGCTCGCCGTCCTCGCGACGGAGAAGCAGGACAGGGACGAGGCCATCGCCAAGCTTACGGAAGATGTCGCTGTGCGGATTGTTGAGAAATACGGGGAGGGCGAGATCGCCCCGTCCGTCATAAAAGACGCTATATACCAGTTGGAGAAAAAGGTCGTCCGCGAGTATCTGATCAAAGAGCGCAGAAGGGTGGACGGGCGCGGGCTGGACGACATACGCGAGCTGCACGCCGAGGTCGGCCTGCTGCCGCGCGTGCACGGCTCGGCGCTGTTTTCCCGAGGGCAAACTCAAGTGCTCACGACGCTGACCATAGCGCCGATGTCCGAGGTGCAGCGCCTGGACGGCGTCGATCTTGAGGAGTCGAAGCGCTATATGCACCACTACAACTTCCCGTCGTACAGTGTGGGCGAGGCGCGGCCCCCGCGCGGCCCGGGGCGGCGCGAAATCGGCCACGGCGCCCTTGCGGAGCGCGCGCTGGAGCCGGTCATACCGGACGACGAGGCGTTCCCGTATGCGATCAGGCTGGTCTCCGAGGTGCTGATGTCGAACGGCTCGACGTCGCAGGGCAGCGTGTGCGCGAGCACGCTGGCGCTGATGGACGGCGGCGTGCCGATCAAGTCGCCGGTGGCGGGCATCTCTGCGGGGCTGATAGTCGGCGGCGGCGAAGGCGAGGGCAGCATCGGCGGCGCGGGCGGTGGCACGGGCGGCAGCGGCTCGGGCGGCGGCGCGGCGGAGGACTACATGGTGTTCATGGACATCCAGGGCATCGAGGACTTCTTCGGTGACATGGACTTCAAGGTGGCCGGCACGAAAGAAGGCATAACGGCCATCCAAATGGATATAAAAGTGCCCGGCCTGTCTTTCGACATAATCCGGGACGCGTTCGAGATGACGCGCAAGGGCAGGATCAAAATAATCGACGAGGTCATCCTCGCGACGCTGCCCGCTCCCAGGGAGGAGCTGTCCGTATACGCGCCGAAGATACTCACGACGACGATCGACCCGGAGAAGATTCGCGACGTCATCGGCAGCGGCGGCAAGGTCATCAACAGGATTATCGCGGAGACGGGCACGAAGATCGACGTGGAGGACGACGGCAGGGTATATGTGGCGACTACCGATTTGGAAGCGGGGCAGCGCGCCATCAGGATCATCGAGGGCATCGTCAAGAACCCGAACCCCGGGGACGTGTTCGACGGTACGGTCACGCGCCTGATGACATTCGGGGCGTTTGTGGAGTTCCTCCCCGGCAAGGAGGGCCTCGTCCACATATCCAAGCTGGCGAAGAAGCGCATCAACAAAGTCGAGGACGTCTGCGCCGTCGGCGACGCCATGCAGGTCAAGGTACTGGAAATCGACAAACAAGGCAGAATCAACCTCGCCAAAGTGCTTGACTGATGCGGCGCGAATACAACAAATTTTTACTCCCAAATGGGATCAGGGTCGTGTGCGAGCATGTGGAGTCGATCCGCTCGGTCGTTGTCGGGGTCTGGGTGGCCGCAGGATCGCGCAATGAGGACGCGGCGCTGTCCGGCATTTCGCATTTTATCGAACACATGGCGTTCAAAGGCACCCACAGGCGAACCGCGCGGAGCATCGCCGAGGAAATAGAGTTCATCGGCGGCCACATAGACGCGTTTACAGCCAAGGACTGCACGTGCTTTTACACGAAAACGCTGGACACGCACCTGGGCGTCGCGGTCGACATCCTCTCTGATATCATTATGAACCCCAAGCTTGCGGGGTCGGACGTCGATCTTGAGCGCAATGTCATACTCGAAGAAATAAATATGTACGAGGACTCGCCGGACGAGCTGGTTCATGATCTGCTTGTGGAGGGCGTGTGGAAGGGCAGCCCGCTGGGTCGCCCGATCCTCGGCGTCCCCGAAACGATTGCGAGGATAGACAGCGGCGCATTGAGGGGCTATATGCAGGCCAAGTATGTCCCCGAAAACATCGTCATATCCGTCGCAGGCTGTTTCGAGGAGGCGGAGCTTTTGGCGCTGTTGGAAAAATCGTTTGGCGGCATATCCGCCGCCGGTGTCCGGGAGGGCGGCGGCTTGGCAAGGGCGCGTGGCGCGGAAGTAGGCACGGCACATGGCGCGGAGGCAGGCGCGGCACATGGCGGTTCACAAGGCCGCGTCGAGTACAGGGCGAATACGACGCTACGGCAAAAAGATACAGAGCAAATCCATTTGTGCGCGGGCTTTAACGGGATTGAACTGGGCGACGACGACATATACGCGCTGCATCTGGCAAACTATATATTCGGCGGCGGCATGAGCTCCGTGCTGTTCCAGAAAATCCGCGAGGAGCTGGGGCTCGTATACTCCATATACTCGTTTATCAGCGCGTACAGGGGCGCCGGGCTTTTTATAGTTTATGCCGGCATGCAGCCGGGGCGCGCAGGGGTCGTGTTCAACATGATCCTCGACGAACTGAAGGCGTTTACGCAGGCGGGTATGACTGGCGAGCTGTTAGAGCGATCCAAGGACCAGTTCAAGGGCAGTTTCATCATGGGGCTAGAAAGCCCGAACGCCAGAATGAGTTCTTTGGGCAAATCGGAGCTGCTTCTCGGCTATATCAACCCACCGGAGAAAATCGTAGCGAAAGTGGAGGCGGTCACGCTTGACAAAGTCTATGAGGTCATGGGCAGGGTTTTTGATATCGGGGGGCTTGCGGTTTCGGCGGTCGGGCGCATAGACGGCGATTTGGAGAATATTTTGAGGCGCGCCGTGTAAAGAAACGCCATAATGAGGGGCGGGCAGTGTGATCGAGTGGTTCGGCGCGCTATCAACATATTTTGCCGGGCTTTTGGGCGGCGGCTTCGCGCAATTTTTGCAAGAGGCATTCGCGTGGCTCCTGCGGCTGGAGACGGGCGGGCTGCTGCCAGGTATTTTAGTGGGCGCTTGGACAGGTTATATAACCAATGAAATGGCGCTCCGGATGATATTTCAGGAGTTTCGGGTAGGGCCGCTCGGGATTGGGGGCGTCATACCGAAAACCCGCAAGCAGTTTACGCAGGGCGTCGTGGACCTCGTCAACGAGGAGCTTATACGCCCGGAAGTGCTGCGGGAACAAATAGGAACGGAAGCATTTGCCGGCGCGGCTTCGCGCGTCCTCATGGACGCGGCGGGCCGCGTTTTGACGTTCGCGGGGCAATATGCGTCGATGGTGGAGGCCATTGACGATTTGGAAAACAAAGGAGGCTCGGGTAGTGCGGGAGGCGCGGTCGGTGCGGATGGAACTGTCGACGCGGTCGGCGCGAGTAGCGCTGGTAGCGCGGGCTACGCGGACAGTATAGGTGGCTCGGGCAATGCTGCAGATGACATTGCGGACTGGCTGGCGGGATCGCTGTGCGACACCATGTCGGACGACTGCGGGCCGCTCTGGGAGGGCCTGATCCGGCATGTGTGCGCATCGCGCGAAGCGGAGGGCATCGCCGGGCGGCTGATAGGCTCGATATTGGAATCCGACGAATTTGCCACCGCATACGAGGCGTTCATCTCTTCGCTCGGGGGCGTGCGCATCAAGCAGATATTGGGCGAACGCTATTTTACGGACATAAAAGACAAACTCAATTACGCATTTTCCGACGTCGCAGTGACACTGAGCGTGGAGCTGGCGCAGGAGACGGACGCTTTCGCGAGCGAAGCGGCCTATCTTTTGATAGATTATAGGACGCTCGAGCGCTTTTCCGGCGCGGTCAGCGGTAAGACGTTCGCCGACTTGTTGGACCTCACGGATATTTCAAAATGGGACGCGTTTTTCAAAATGCGCACAAACGGCGACAGCGGCGCGGGCGGCGCAAACAGCTTAGGAAGCGCATTCGGTGGAATTGATGCGAGCGGTGACAGCGGCACGGGCGGCGCGAGCGGTGGCAGCGGCGGCAGCGGCGCAAGCGGCGGCAGCGACGCAGATAATGCACCGGACGTGATGGGGGCGCTACTCGCGAGCGAGGCGCTGTCCGGAACGCGGCTGGGCGGCTTAATAAGCTCCGACGCGCATGGGCTAGACGCGGCGCTTACGGGGGTATACGCCCTGGCGACCGGGTCTTTGCGGGAGATACTGGATGCGAACCGAGACGAGCTTGTCGCGATGATGGAGACGTCCATCGAGCACAGCCTTACGGAGTTTGAGAGCAGCCGCCCGGGCATAGCGGCGTACGCGAGGAGGGCGATGTTCTCGGGCATGGCGGACAAGCACAGGCTGTACGATCGCATGGCCGCGTTCGCGACGTCCTGGTGCGCCAGGCTTTCCGAGAGGCACGCGGCGGGGGACATGCTGTCGCAGTTGTTGGGGCGCGACATATCGAAGTTGGGGATCAAAAATAGCGACGCCATAAATGTAGGCATTAGGGCAGCCGCCGTCCACGGGGTCGGGCTGCTCCCCGGCGCGCTGCTCGGCATATCGCCCTCGGAGGCAATCGACGCGCTCGACGAGGGTGGTCGCTCCGACGCAGCGGCAGCCGTTTCCGGAGTCGCAGCCGCCGCCATACGGCGGGCGCTCTCTGCGGACGGGTCCGTGCGGGCCAAAGCAAAAGCCGCGTTCTCGGAATGGGTCGACGCGTTGGGCGAGAGAACACTGGATTCGCTGCTGACGGGGCATATTGCGGGGCATGCTGCAAGGAATGCATCGGGGCATACAGCGGGGCATGCTGCGGGGCATACAGCGGGGCATGCTGCGGGGCATACTGTGGGGCATACTGTAGGGTATGCTGCGGAACAGACTGTAGGACATACAGCGGGGCATGCTGCGGGGCGAACTGCCGGCGCCTTTCTGTCCAGGCATATGGGTAGTATATTGGGACATTTGGGCGGGCGCCTGGTTTCTCCGGGCATTGGGGAGACAGGAGCGGGCGCGCATGCGGCTAAGAAAACAGTTGCCATGCTTTCGGGTCGCGTGCATGAAAAAATTAAAGACGCATTGGGCAAAATAGACATGAACCGGGCAGCGCGTGCCACCAGGGAGCGGATTGATTCCATAAGCCCGACCTTAAAGGCCGGAGGAGCGTTTACATCGCTGTTCGACTCGTTGGCGGACAGGTTCGAGGCGACGATTCGCGATAAGGTGAACGAAACCATCAGGCGCAAGCTGGACAGTTATGGTGACGGCGAGCTTTCCTCGCTGGCAAGGGCGTTTTTTGGCCAGTTAAAACACATAGCCGCACTCGGCGCAATCATGGGCGCGGCCATCGGGGCATTATCTGCGGGCGTCATACTGGTTCCCGAGAGCCTGTTTGGGGGCGGGGGAGCGGCTGGCGGGGCGGCGGTCGGCGGAGCGATCGGCGTCGCAGTCGATAGCATGGCAGGGGGCCCGCCAATCGGGGCGTTGTTGGCGATTGCGTCTTTCCTGCTGAAAATCGCACTTTTTGCGTTGATTGGCTGGACCACCAACATAGTGGCGCTGGAGCTCCTGTTCAGGCCGAGGCGGGAGCTGCGTCTGCCCGGTTTTACGCTGCAGAGCGTGATCAGCCGCAACAAAACGCGGTTTGCGGGCGCGGTAGGTAAGTTTTTGGCCTCGCTGTCGTCGGGAGCCAAGGGCGTGGGCGGGCGTCCGGACGACGGGGCGGCAAGCCAGTCCGCGCTGCGCCTGACCGATGTGCTGGCCACGCAAATATACCGCGCCGTCCCGGTAGCGGTTAAAGAATACGGATCCCTGCCATCCGCTCTAAATGCAGGCAAACGGCTGGCGCCGTGGCTAAAATCGTTGGCTGAGGATCGGGCGGAGCGGATGTCCGGGCAAATAACAGACGGTATGCTTCGCGCCATGGAAGGTTATGGCGGCCCGCGAGGCGACTGGATTTATATTATTTTGGAAGCTGCGCTGAAAGCCGAAATCAACGTAGGGGACCTGTTGGCGGGCGCAAACGGCAGGCAGGACAGTCAGGACAGGCAGAATGGGCAAAATGGGCAGGATAGACAGAGCGGGCAGGGTAGGCAAAATAGACAGAGTGGGCAGGGAGGGCAGGACAGGCAGGGTGGGCAAAATGGACATACCTGCCCGCTTGAAAATGCGTTGCGCGACCGGTTGTATGATATCGATCCGATCGAGCTGCGCAGCTTGCTGAGACAGGCGATAATTTTCGCATACGAAGAATTCTTCCAGAAAAATGCCGATAAGCCCGTTATCTCCTCATATGATGGGCTGCGCAATGCTATATACCGTTCGATTCAACAGGGAACGGCGTCCACCCCGATTAAGTACATACTTGGCAAACCGGGAGCCGCGCAAGCGATAATTTTACATATTGTAAAGGTGTGCAGGGGAGCCGCGCCATCGATCTGCTCGTTCATCCGCAAGAAGGCAATTGCATCGCTGATTGCCCAAAGCGGGGGCGCCTCGGAGCGCTTTGCGGCAAGCGTAAGGGGCGTGACGGGCCCGATTTCGTCGTTCGCGATACGCGTGACCGACAGCGACGCGTTCATAAAAGGCGCGGCTGAAAACTTTTTTTCCGTGCAACTGCCTGCGTTTGTCGATCGGCATTCCGTGGAGATAGACGCGGCGCTGGGCCGACTGCTCAGGCAGTTGTTCAATATAATGTCGAACCCGGCCTTTTCTGGGCGCTATCTGATTATAGATACGCGGGCGCTGGCGGACGTTTTATGTGATACAATACAGGACGAACGCGTCGCCACCGCCGCTGCGGACGTAATAGCGGGCCCCTTGGCCGAGGTCGTTGGGGGAACCACATTCTTGGAAGCCGCCGCGCTGTTTGGCATAGGATATACAGACGAGAGCGGCGGGTTTGACGAAGGCGGCGAGCTAGACGAGAGCAGCGGGCTGGACGAGGGCGGCGAGCTAGACGAGAGCAGCGGGCTGGACGAAGGCGGCAATATGGGCGTCAGGGACGGGGCGCGCAAGTTTGCGGCGCGCGCAGAGGCGCTGGTTCGAGCGGCGAGCGATACGCTCACAGAGGGCGCGCGCATCGAAGCGGACGATCTCGCGCGCGCGACTGCTTCCTATTGCAACGCGATAATCGCCGCTGCATGCAAAAACATGAGCGTGGCGGACCTGTTCGGGGGCGTCAGGCGTGGCGACTTGGCAGTACTGGAGGAGGCGCTGCGCGGCGCGACGCTCCCTGGCGGCGAGGCGCCTTCTGATGAGACAACACTTCCTGGCGGAAGCGCACTATCTGACGAAAGCACGCTCCCTGATGGAAGCGCACTCTTTAATAGGGGCGCGCCATTTTGGGTGGACGTCCTGGCGCAGGGGCTTGAACGCGAGCGCGACGCGCTACGGCGGCTGTTCGCGGGTACAATCAAAGCCATTGCGGGGGGCGACAACGAGCCGGATATCGCCCATGCTGCAGCCGGCTTTATTGAACGCGCTGCAGGGCGTTTCGGTTCCGTTTGGCACGGCGGACTCGCTCGCGGCGCATCGGCGGCGCTCGCCGACGCCGGGGCGGGCGCGCTGGCCAATGGGATGGACGACATCCTAAGAGCTGTCGACTTGCGCGCCGTCGCCGAAAAACAGATCAACGCCATGGATACGGGCAGCATCGAACGCGTGTTCCGCTCGTTTGCCGGCCGCTACATCAAGAGGCTGAAGCTCTACGGACTGTGGGGCGGGCTGTTCGGGGCGCACGGGCTGCTGCCGCTGGCGACGGCGCTGGCTGCGCTGTGCGGCTACATAGCTAAAAAATTGAAAGGGGATCGCATATGAAATACGGCATTTATTACGCTTATTGGGAAAAACAGTGGGGCGGGGACTACGTGCGCTATCCCGCAAAAGTGGCTGAGCTGGGGTTTGACATATTGGAGATCTCGTGCGCCGGCATGAAGGACATGACGATGGGCCAAGTCGGCGATCTGTACAGCGCTGCGGTCGACAGCGGCATCATGCTGAGCGGCAACTACGGGCCGAAGCCGGACGAGGACATAACCTCTACCGATCCCAAGGTCGTGGAAAACGCGTTTGAGTTCTGGAGGGTGACGCTGTCCGCGCTGGAGTGGCTGCACATCCCGTTTGTGGCGGGGGCGCTCTATTCGTACTGGCCTGTCGACTATTCAAAGAAAATAGACAAAGAGGCGGACTGGGAGCGCAGCGTCCTTGGCATGAGGAGGCTTGCTGCAATGGCCAGGGAGCACGGCGTCACCCTTGGGATGGAAGTGCTCAACCGTTTCGAGGGCTATATCATGAACACAGCGGAGGAAGCCGTCGCCTATGTCAAGGATGTGGGCGAGCCGAACGTAAAAGTCATGCTCGACACCTTCCACATGAACATCGAGGAGGACAGCATGACCGACGCGATTAAGACCGCAGGCAGCTACCTGGGCCATATCCACGCGGGGGAGGCGAACCGCCGCCCACCGAGGGACGGCGGGCGTTTTGACTGGCGTGAAATCGGGCAGGCGCTGCGCGAGATTGGCTACGACGGGACCATTGTGATGGAACCGTTCGTCATGCCGGGCGGGCAGGTGGGCAGCGACATCAAGGTGTGGCGGGACCTGGTTGCCGATTCGAGCGAGGCGGCGCTGGACCGGGAAGCGGCGGCCTCTGTAAAGTTCCTGCGGGAAGCGCTGGGCGGACCTGCGCACTATTTTTAAATTTGTTCATAAATTTGGGGTTGATTTTTATTGGATGGTCGTTTATACTTATAAACAATTTATGACTTGGTCATAAAATAAGTGCACAAATAATGGCCAATCAGGGCGGAAGGCTGGGTCGGCGATGGGCAAAAGGCAGTTGCTCAAGGACAAGCGGCGCGAGATATTTTTGGAAATGATCGGCAAGGACCCGTTTCAGACAGACGAGGAAATTGCCGAGGCGCTGAGCGTCAGCGTCCCCACAGTGCGGCTCGACCGCGCGGAGCTCTCCATACCGGAGCTGCGCGAGCGGATCCGCAAGCTGGCCGCAAAGGCCGGGGGCAAGGTCCGCTCGCTGGACAGCGGCGAGATCATCGGGCAGATAGTCGAGCTCGACCTCAACAATATCGGGGTGTCCATACTGGAGGCCGACGATAGCATGACGTTCGAGAAGACCGGCATAGTGCGGGGCCATTTCATTTACGCCCTCGCCGAGACGCTCGCCATCGCGGTCATCAACGAGGACACGGCCCTGGTCGGGGTCGCCAATGTAAAGTACTCGATCCCCGTCTATGCCGGGAGCAGGCTGATAGCGCGCTGCGAGCTGCGCGACGTAAAGACGATCGGCGAAAAGCGCTATTTTGTCTGGGTGAAGATATACGTGAAAAGGACAGAGGTGTTCCGGGGCAAGTTCATATTAGTATCGTTTGGGGGCGCATCGCTGCCGGGCGCGGAAAGTGCGGGCGCATCGAGCGGCGCTGTGATGACAGATGGTTGACGCGATGAATATATCAGTGGACGCGATGGGCGGAGACAACGCGCCCGCCGCAATCGTAAACGGGTGCCTGCTGGCGCTCGAGCGGCGCGGTGGCTTTAACCTGCAGCTTATCGGCGATCAGGCCGCGATCCGCCAGTCGCTGGACGCATATGGCTACGCCGGCGACAGGATCGGGGTTATAAACGCGACCCAGTCCATCGGCGGCGACGAGGTGCCGACGAAGGCGATCAAGGAAAAAAAGGACTCGCCGGTCGCGCTGGGGCTCGGCCTGCTAAAGGACAAGAAGACGGACGCGTTCCTGTCCTGCGGCAACACCGGGGCGCTGCTCACGGGGGCGATGCTGATCACGGGCAGGATCAAGGGCGTCGACAGGCCGGCGCTGGCGCCGATGGTCCCGACGATGCGCGGCGTGTCCATGCTGATCGACGCAGGGCTGAACACGACGTGCAAGCCCATTAACTATGAGCAGTTCGCCCAAATCGGGTCCATATACATGCGGGCGATGTTCGGCATCGACGAGCCAAAGGTCGGCCTGCTCAATGTCGGCACGGAGGAGAACAAGGGCACGGCCATCGTCAAGGAGGCCTACGGGCGGCTGATGGCGCTGGACGGCATTAATTTTATCGGCAACATCGAGGGGCGCGACCTGACCGACGGCAAGTGCGACATCGCCGTCTGCGACGGGTTCGTCGGCAACCTGATACTAAAGTGCTACGAGAGCATTGGTTCATTCGTGTTCGGCGGCATTATGGACATTTTCAAAAAAAATCTGAAGAATAAATTAGCCGCAGCGGTGCTGAAGGGCGACATTAAAGCCCTGTTCAAGCGCTTCGACTACGAGGAATACGGCGGCACGCCGATCCTGGGGGTCGGCGGTTCGGTGTTCAAGATACATGGGAACGCGAACGCCAAAACGGTGATGTATGCCATCGACCGCGCGGTCGCGTTCACAAACTCGTCGGCGCTCGACGAAATACGCGAGTGCTTTGGCAGGAAGGATTCTGCGCCCGCTTAGTAAAAAAATAAACATGTGGCGACGTAAAAATGGTATGGCGCGGCGCCTGGAAGGGCAAGCGGGGGCATTATAATATGGTATGGCAGCATGGATGAGAATATGACGACAAACGATAGCGCCGGCGGGGCCGGGCGCGTGCAGGTGCACAAAGGGGGCGGTATCGGCGTCCTTGGGCTGGGGGCGTATATACCGGACAAGGTCGTCTCGAATTTCGACTTAGAGAAGCTCGTCGATACCACAGACGAGTGGATCGTTCAGAGGACGGGCATACGCGAGCGCAGGGTGGTCGAGGAAGGCGAGACTGTCGTAAGCATCGCTAAAAAGGCCGCCGAATTGGCGCTGGCGGACGCTGGCATAAGCGGCGGCGACGTCGGCCTCGTCATTGTGGCCACCGCGACCCCCGACTATTTCACCCCCGCAGCAGCGTCGCTCGTACAGCACGCGATTGGCGCGCGGGCCTGCGCGGCGTTCGATTTGAACGCGGGCTGCTCCGGCTCGCTCTACGCGCTTATCATGGCCAGGGCGTACATAGAGAGCGGGGCGTGCGACTACGCCCTCGTCATAGGCGCGGAAATTTTGACAAGAGCGGTGGACTGGGACGACCGCAAGACATGCATACTTTTTGGCGACGCGGCGGGCGCGGCCGTGGTTGGGCGCGTCGGGCAGGGGCGCGGATTCCTCTCGTCCATGCTCCGCTCCGACGGCGAGGGCGCGTCGATGATCACAATCCCGGCGTATCATATAAACGAGGAGGATCTGGGGCGCAGGGGGGGCGTGAAAAAGCCCACCGTCTGGCTGGAGGGCAGAAAGGTCATGAAGTTCGCCTCGCGCGCCATGAGCGCGTCGGTCGAGGGCGTGGCCGCCGCCGCAGGCCTGGGCGTGGGCGACGTCCGGCTCGTGGTGCCGCACCAGGCCAATCTGCGGATCATAGAAAACGCGTCGAAGCGCCTCGGGCTTGCCGAGGACAGGGTGTTTGTCAACATACATAAGTATGGGAACACGTCGGCGGCGTCGATTTTGGTTTCGCTGCACGAGGCCGAGGCGGCGGGTATGGTCAAGGACGGGGATCACGTGGCGCTGGTGGCGTTCGGCGCCGGGCTGACATACGGCGCGGCGTTAATGCGCATGTGATGGTTCGCGCGAGGATAATATAGGGGCATAATTTATGGGCAAAATGGCATTTATATATCCGGGGCAGGGCGCCCAGCATATCGGCATGGGCAAGGACGCAGCCGAAAGCTTCACCCCGGCTGCGGACATATTCAAGGCAGCGGACGCGGCGCTGGGGTTCGACCTGTCCGGACTCGTGTTCGGCGGGGACGAAGAGGCGCTCAAAATTACGGAAAACACACAGCCTGCGCTGCTGGCCACATGTATGGCGCTCAGCGCTGCGCTCACCGGCGCAGGGCTGTGGCCGGACGCCGCCGCCGGGCTGAGCATCGGCGAATACGCGGCGCATGTGCTCTCGGGGACGTTCGCGTTCGCCGACGCCATCAAGATTGTACGCCTGCGGGGCAGGTTCATGCAGGAGGCGGTGCCGCTGGGGCTTGGGGGCATGGCGGCAGTATTGGGGCTGGACGCCGGCGCGGTGGAGGCCTGCTGTGCCGAAGCTCCGGCGCGAGCCGGCGACGCGTCGCTGGTCGTCGAGCCGGCCAACTACAACTGCCTGGGCCAGATCGTCATATCGGGCCATGTCAAAGCGGTCGAGGCCGCGTGCGCGCTTTGCAAGGAACAGGGCGCGAGGCGCGCCGTCCCGCTGGCGGTCAGCGCGCCGTTCCACTGCAGCCTGCTGCGGGGGGCTGGGGAGAAACTGGCGGCGGAGCTGGCGGGCATACCGTTAAATCCGATGAAAATCCCGGTTGTTTCCAATGTAACCGCCGAATATACAATTGATTCCACAGAAGCGGTCGGGCTGCTGGTGCGCCAGGTCGCCAGCCCCGTCAGGTGGGAACAGAGCGTCAGGGAGATGATTGCACAGGGCGTGGATCGTTTCGTGGAGATAGGCCCAGGCAAGACGCTGGCCGGGTTCATTACAAGGATAGACGCGGGCGTCGAGGTGATCAATGTCTCCGACGCTGCAACTGTGGAAAATGCAATTGGGCGCCTCGCGTAGGCAGCGCCTCATGCATGAAAATAATGTCATTGGTGTAGGGGGGGATTGCGATGGACAATACATCGGCATCGGCGGTGAATGCGGTATATGCGCCGCTGAAGGGGAAGACAGCCATCGTCACAGGCTCGG
>Ga0099364_10000617_pt1 | contig 60818 bp, 53 predicted proteins | sample TergutTh196P3_FD_73070 | JGI IMG/M metagenome (GOLD analysis project Ga0099364, IMG submission 73070) | Microcerotermes parvus P3 segment gut microbial communities from Pointe-Noire, Republic of the Congo - Th196 P3 | ecosystem: Host-associated > Arthropoda: Insects > Digestive system > Gut ... | reverse complement strand
TAAAATTGCCGGAAAGGCGTGCAGGGTCAGGGCAAAGAAAGTTACCGCCAGGTCAACCCTGGTACCGGCCTTGGACGCGAAGTAAACTCCAAGCAAAAAAGAAAAGATGGTGATTAGAACCAGAGAAATCAGATTGAGGATAAGCGAATTAAGAAGCCGGCTTCCGATAAGAAATGAAACCGGGGCCCTGGAAATCAGGCTCACCCCCAGATCCCGGTTGACTATTACCTGCTTTAGCCACCTGCCGTACTGGACGTAAAAGGGCTGATCCAGGCCCAGCTCCCTTCTTTGGGCATCCGCCCATTCGGCGTCAAGCTCCTGCTGGGCCACTGCCGCCCGGCCTTCGGCGCTGCTCATCAGCTGCTGGAGCATCACCTGGCTTACAATGTCCCCCGGAGCCAGGGCCATAAGGCCAAAGACCGCCAGGCCCAGGAGAAAAAGCATGACCGCCATTACAAGCAGCCGGCCCAGGACGTAGGAGAAAAGGGGCGCTTTCTTTCGGAAAACGTAGAAGGGCTGGGATAGTATCAAAAGAAAACTTTTTAGCTTTTTCATAAAGAAACTCTTGAATAATTATAACAAGGAACAATAAACTGTGAACAGTGAGCAGGAAAAATTATTTTTTCCCAAACTAAAACGATGGAGGCATCTTATGGAGAAGCAGGGGAAAAAGCAAGGGTTATTTTGTGTGCTGGCAGCGATAGCGATCCAGCTTACCCTTGGTATTGCGTACATTTGGAGTGTGTTCCAAACAGGTATAGCGAACAGCATTTTTGGCGGCGATAACGCTGCGGCAGGGCTTACATTTTCGCTCCTGCTTGCCACGCTGACCATCGGGAGTGTGCTTGGAGGCAAGCTGGCGGCTAAGTATTCCACCCGCATTGTGGTTTTTATTGGCGGGCTTATTTTGAGCGCGGGTTTTCTCCTTGCGTCTTTTGTAAGGCCGGAGTATTCCTGGTTATTATGGATAAGTTACGGCTTTATGGGAGGGGTCGGCATGGGCTTTACCTACTCCACGACCATTGCAATAGCCCAAAAATGGTATCCGCATAAAAAAGGCCTTGTTACCGGCATTATCGTTTCCGCGCTCGGCCTTGGCGGCGTTGTATTTACACCCATTGTGGAGCTTCTTATTGCAAGCTTTGGGGGAACCGGTGTCGGGGAACCAAAAACATTTATGGTTTTAGCCGCGATCTTTTTGACTGTCTGTACCATTGGAAGTATCTTCCTAAAGAACCCTCCAGACGCGGCGGGCGCTGCTGGGCCAGGCCAGGCTGCACAGGCCGTGGACAGCCTTTCGCCCAGCCAAATGCTTAAGACCTCGCAGTTTTACATGGTAATGCTGAGCTTTATGCTGGCCTGTATGGGCGGGCTTATGATGATAGGTTTCGCCAAACCAATCGCCGAGGCAAAGGGCTTTGTGCCGGCAATTGCCGCGATTGGCGTTCTTGCGATATCCATGTTCAATTCAATCGGACGCCTGGTCTGGGGTATGGTTTCGGACAAGCTGGGGCGAATAAATACAATTATAGTATTGCTTTCCGGCTCCGCCGTGCTTTCTCTTTTGGTTAATCTGGCAAACGGCTATTGGGTTTTCATATTAATCGCGTTCATCGGCTTTTTCTACGGCGGGTTTTTAAGTAACTTCCCATCGCTCACCGCCGATCTCTTTGGGCCAAAGTATATGGCAACCAACTACGGCTTTGTGCTTTTGGGTTTTGGCATCGGGGCAATTGTTTCATCGCAGATAGCCGGTCACTACAGAAACCTTGCCCTGGAAAACATCGACCTTATGTTTCCGGCCTTCCTGATTGCCTCGTGCTGCGCGGCTGCGGGGATCGTTATGATGTTGGTCTTAAAAACAAGTACGAAATCTCAGCGCCGTTAAGATTGTCGAAGTAAAAGTTTGCAAAGTCCCAGCGGTTCTGGAGCGCAAAGAAGCTCCGGGGCCGCATCAGGTAGATCACAGGGAGCTGATCCAAAAGGATACTCTGGTACTCGTCCCAGATGGCTTGAGCTTTAACAGGGTCGGCGGTAAAGCTCCCCTCGTTGTAAAGGTAGTCGATCCGGGCCTCCCAGTAGGTGGCAGGTTCCGGCTGAAGCGGATGCCAGAGGTGCAGGTTCCCGTCAGAAGGCCAGACGTTTGAACCCTGGGTCGGCCAGAAGTTAACGCCCAGGGCGATGAAAACCGATTCCCAATCGTAGCTGAAACTGAGCTGCTCTACCAGCCTTTGGAAGTCCGTCGGCCTTACGTTGATCTTGATTCCTATTCTGGCTGCCTCGTCGGCGATGATGGCGGCGGTGTCCGAATGTACGCCCACGTCGCTTGGAATGGTAAGGTCGAATTCTATGGCTATGCCCCTTGTGTCCCGCATGGTTCCGGCAGCGTCCTGTCTAATGCCGATGGATGCAAGCAGTTCAACGGCCCTTTGGGGATCGTACAGGAACTGGAGTTTTATGTCCGGATTGTAGAAGGGATTGGGCGGCGGGAAAAAATCCAGCTTGGGCTCGGCAAGTCCCCGGAAAACCTGGGCGGCAAGCCTGTCCCGGTTAATCAGGCAGCTCATGGCCTGGCGGAATTCCTTTTGGGTAAACCACTGGTAGTGGTTCTGGGCGCTGTTTCTGGGGTTTTGATTAAAGCTCCAAAGGCTTGCCCCAAGGGAGCCTTCGGCATTAAAGACCGAATAATCCCCCGTGCCTCTTCTGCCGCCCCTGTTTTGGCCCCTGATAAGATCGTCCAGGTCCTCCGGCCGGGCGGTATAGCTATCCAGCCGCCCTTCCTGAAAAACCAGGAACTGGGTGTTTGTGTCCGGCAGGATCTGTACTATGTTTGCCTCCATGTAGGGATAGGAAAAACCGGTTCCGTCTTCTTCCCAGTAATCGGGATTCCTGTGAAAGACCAGGCGCAGGCCGGGAACGTATTCGGTAAGAAACCACTGGCCCATGGAAGGGATCTCCCTGGGATCGGAAGCGATGCTGAAAAGGTCAAGCACGGCCTGGACACCGCCCTGCTCTTTGGCCGCCGCAAAAATAAAGGCGGGGCCAAAATCCATGTTTGTGGTAAGCAGGGGATTGGCTACTATTCGCGGGAAGTTAAACGAAAAACGCTTGTCGTCAATTCTTTCTATTGCTACGCGCGCCTCGCTGCCGTCTTCCATTGTGACGAACTGACCGTTAAAGGCGGAACTGTGAAAAGCCCTGTCCCCCTGGATTTCGTCGTACCAGAAGATCACGTCATCGCTTGTGACCGGAACCTTTCTATCAGAGCCGTAAAAGCTCCAGTACAGGTTGTCGCGCAGGGTGTAGATAACCCTCAGGGTGCCGGCCCGTTCATCGACAACAATTTCCGGAAAGGCGGCCTGGGCTTTCCATTCCCGGCGGACCACGTCGTAGTTCACCAGCATGTCGGTCATCATTCGAACAATGCCGTTGGAGGCCGCATCCCGTTCCGCCACAAGAAGGTTGAAGGTTTTAGGTTCGTTTACCACGCCGGAATTCCAGGTTCCGCCGGGGGGGCCGGCGACAAAGTCCTCGCCCTGCCAGGGCCTGCTGATCGTCTGGGCCAAAAGTTCATACAGGCCGGCAATTGAAAGGTTTTCCCATTCCGCCAGGGAGACTTCTTCAACTTTGGAGCAGGAAAAAAATAAAAACGATACGAGTATGGTCAATGTAAAAAAGCCGGAAGTTCCTTTCGTATTTTTCATGGCTAAATATTATTCAGAGGCTAGGGGACTGTCAACATTTGCTCATCCAGCACCAGGATGACCCGGCCCTGACGAAGCAGGCGGCGGTTGTTTTCGCTGGAAAGGATTAACAGGGCGTCCTGGCGGTCTATTACCGGGTCTGTCGGACTGATGCCAAAGGCTCCCCTGGCGATGATGCGCAGTGGGTTTGGGCCGGCAAGTTCGGCCAGCTCGCCTTCCAGGCCCGATGGGGTGGGGCGGAGCACGTTTTCCCTGGTGGTGTAGCGGACCACGGGTCTTTGCTCAGACATATTCCGCTCGTAAAAAAGGTTCATATCTGTATCCCAAATCCTGGGGAAAAGGCAGGGCTCCAGCAGGGCCGCCGTCATTCTGCCCCGTATGGGAAGTTCTTCGTCCGCGAAAATGACAATACCGGTATAGTTAACCGTCGGAACGGGAATCAGGGGCCTTTCCGCCTCTACTACCCGTCCCTGCCGGCCAAAGAGGGAGCCGACTCTTTCCATGAAGATCTTGTATCTGGCGCTCATCCGGCTTAGATCCGTTGAAAGACTTGGTGCGGTTTGCTCCGCCGCAAGACAGAGGGCGTCCAGCTCCTCCAGGGAAAGCTCCCCTCTTTCAACAAGGTCGGCAATGGTAGAACTGCTATCCACCCTCAGGGACATAAGGGATTGGCGTAAAAGCCTGGGATAGGCGTCCCGCAGGGTCTCTTCGGCCATGAACCTTCCCGTGGGGAGCCTTATCCCCGCATCTGCCAGGTAAAAGCTTATCTGGGTACTCATTTCCCCGATCTGCCAGTCGGTGGAGTGGGAAACGTCAAACTGAACATTTTGCCCCCACAGGGGCACAGCCAGAATTAATAAGGCAAGGATTTGCGGAGCAATTCTCTTCATCATCTTCTATTATTATCGGCAATTATCGGCGTTTTAGAATTTTTCTCCGTAGTAAATCCCCGCCCATTCCCAGTTGCCGTGTATTTCAGGATCCATGGGAAAGTAGATCTTCCTGAAATAAAGGTACCAGGTTGAAATGTTCTGAGCCCAGCCCCAGGTTCGCAGAAAGGCCTCGTTCGCGTTGGAACTTTCGTCCAGGGCGGAGGCGTAGCGTACCCTTGTTCCATGCATGAAATCGGAAAGGTTAAAAACCGCGTGTCCGGCTACACCGCCTTCGCTTATGTCGTCGTGCTCCCAGGTGCGGGTAAAGAAGTTTGCCCTGGAATGATAGCGCCAAAGACGGTTTGCGGCCCCGGCATCCAGGGTGTCCTGAACGGCAGTTACCAGGGCATTTAGGCTGCTAAAGGTCCAGTCTTTTGAGGAATTGTTGAAATTAACCAGGCGCCTGGCGTAATTGTCGGCGTCCGGAAAGCCCGGAATGTCTGTGCCGGGATGGGAAAGGTACTGGCTATAGGCCCTGATGGCGCTGTTCCATTCCCCTATGCCTTCATAGGCCTGACCCAGCATAAAATAGGCCGGGCCCGGATCAATTTGATAAAGAAATCGGGAAATCAGTTCCTCGTAGTACCATACCCTCTGCTGGGGGTTGTCCACCAGGGTAATGAGCTGGGTAAGGGATGCCAGGTGAATTGACCTGCCCATGATTGTTAAATCCGGATAGTTCCTGACGATCATGTCAAAGTAAAGCGCCGCCGCCGGGTATGCTTCCATCTGCTGGTAGGCAAAGGCGATCGTAAAAAGGTAGTAGGTATTGTAAGGATCGTCCGGGTATTTATTTACCCGGGAGCTTAAAAAGTTGATCAGCTTCCCAAATTCCCTCTGCTGAAGGTAGGTGTTGGCGATTTCCCGGACAACGGCGAATTGCTCCGGGCCGTTTCTTGTCTCGGCGGCTAAAAGGGTGAAAAACTCCCGCAAGGTTTCCTGCTCCGCCCTGGTTCCGGAGATATAGTAGGGATCGTTAAGACCAAATATTATTTCCCGGTTTCTACCGCAGTAGGAAAGAATAACAAGAAGAACAAGGAAGGAAAATATAAAAAGTAATTTCTTCTTTCTCATGTTTTTATCCTAACACGGGACAACGCCATTGGCAAGGTACAGGGATATGTTTATTATTTATGTATGAAACAAGGATTAAGCTCCAAAATGAGCATATTTTCTCTTTTTTCGGTGCTTTTTCCCATTCTTCTCCTGGCGCATTCCTGTCAATCCGGCGGCGGCGGCACTGAAACCCCACTGCCCAATGAGTTCCCGTCCGGGCAAAGAGCCAGCATTCCTGTCCAGCCGGCAGCCGCAGGCAGCGAGGGAGTGGTGGATGAAATCCGTTACCATACGGAAAGAGGAACGCCCCAGTCCCTATTTAACGCCATGGATATTATCCGCCGCCTTGAGCTGGGCTCAACTGATTTTGGCCGGGTAATGAATGCCGTCAATGTCACCCTCTTCCAGACCCTTTATCCGGCTATAAGGGCCCAACTGCCTGCGAAAGATCCTCCGCTGGTTCATAGCTATTCCCAAATTTTAAGAGATATTGAAAATGGCGTTTATACTGCACCGGCTCCCAATTCCGCCGATTTTCTTGAGCATGTTCTGCCCTTCCTTAGTCTTTATTCACCGCCCAGGGGAATGATCTTTTTAAGTGAAGATTACCTGTCGAAACTGCCGGATCTGGAAAGGGCCGCCATATTGAACAGGGAATCGGTTTTGCCGCACTACTTTACGGGAATCGTTTACGAGCGCAGCGGCCGGCTGGCAGATGCTTTAAGGCAGTACAATTCTACCTGGGAAAGATTCCCGGAAGCTTATCCGGCAGCTCTGGGTATTGCACGGGTTATGGAAGAACAGGGCCGCCCAAGAGAGGCCATAAACTTTCTGTCGGCCCTGGTGGGCCGTTTCCCTGATAACCTTCATATAAGGCGTATACTGGCATTGGCCCACTACCAGGCAGGCGACTGGGCCCAGGCAGCAGCCAGGGCACGGGAGATTCTTAACGAAGACACCCAGGACGGGGAATTAATTCTAATTCTGGCCCATAGCCTAATCGAGCAGGGACAGCTGCTTGAAGCCCAGACTCATCTTGAAAGATACTCCGGCATAAATCCCAATAACAGGCTTTATCTTTTTCTTTTAGCCAGAGTTCAGGCAGAGGCCCACAACAACAGGGACGCGGCGCTGAATTCCCTTAGGACGATAATAAGGATCACTCCAACAGATAGATATCTGACGGACAGGTATCCGTCGGACCGGTTTACAGCAGCCGATGAGGATCTGCTGCTGTCGGCCTCCATGTATGCCGCCCGGCTGCTACTGGAATCCCCACGGGCGGCAGACCAGGCCGAGGGCAGGACACTTCTGGCAGGGCTGCTTGACGTTCCCCGTCCTTCCCTGGAACTTGTCAGCCTGGCACTGGAGGACATGGTTCGTCAGGAAGCCTGGGCGGCGGCCCGTGCCTATCTGCCAAGGCTTCTCTCCGAGCGCCGTTCCCGTGGGGATCTTCAGGCGGCATACGCCGTGGAGCGGGGGCTGGGGAATAACGCCGCCGCCTTTGCCCATGCGCAGGAACTTTTTAACAGGGATCGCCAAAACGAGGAGGGAAGGCTGATCTACATTTCGGCGCTGATTGACACGGGCCGCCGGGATGAGGCCGCCGCCATGATCGAAATCAGCCTTGACGCAGTGCCCCCCGGCGAGATAAGAAGCCAATACTTTTTCCAACGCAGCCGGCTTGCGGATAACGAAACAACGGCCATCAGCGATCTTCAATCAAGCCTTTTCGAAAATCCCAGGAATCTGCAGGCCCTTATCGCAATGTTTGAAATTTTCCACCGGCAGGGGGACGAAAGGCGGGCGCTTTTCTACCTTCGGCAGGCCCTGGCTCTGGCCCCGGACAATCTGCGGCTTAGAGCCTACCAGTCAGAATACGCCGCCGTAAATACGCTGTAGGCAGGTTCATTCCCCATAACCACCCCCGGCAGGGGCCTTCTCATTCTTATACCCAGATATTTAAAGGGATGGATGTCCAGAATATTTGGAAACCAGCCTTCAATTTCGTCAAGGTCGATGATATTAACGGCGGGGCTGAAAGATATGGGCAGTACGTTCCCACGGTAAAGGAGCAGCTCTTCGGCCTCCGCCAGGGTCTCCCAGCGTGTTATGCCCTCTTCGCTCATGGATCTTTCTATCAAAACTTCAAAATCATCGTCATCGTGCCCGGCATCGTTCAGGTTTGAGTCCCTGCTCCACATTTTCAAGAAGGTATAGGGATCGGCAAAGTCCCCGATCCAGGTGATCGATCCCACATCGTAATCATCCAGATTGAGGGACTGAATGTACTGCCTAAATGGAACCACATCGATCCTTATTGGAACGCCCAGGCCGCTAAACCATGCCCCGGTCATGAGCTGGGCTATTCTCTCCGCCTCCCGGGAAGGTGTTATGCGGATTACCAGCTCCGGCAGACCTGCTCCTCCGGGGAAGCCCGCTTCCGCCATCAGGCGTCTTGCTTCCTCCAGATCGGTGGTGTCCAGGCCATCGATTATGGGATAGTTGGGAATGGGATAAATGAGGGTGTTGGCAGGCAGGATATGGCCTTCCCGGATTTCCTCCCATGGCAGAGCCAGGGTTAAAGCCCGCCTAAGGCGAAAATCATCCCAGGGCTTTCTTGCTGAACGAACAAAATAGTAGTGGGTGGCAAACATGGCGTTTACCTCGATACCGCTGCGATCGGTCAGGGCATCGAAATTCACATCCCCCTGAATCCAGCGGGCTTCTCCGGAATTCCACATTGACGCCGCATCCTCCCCGTCAGCGGCAAATTTGACAGTGAGTTTATTCAGAGATATCCGGTCGGCATCCCAGTATTCGCCATTTTTCAGTAATACTATTTTGTCCTCGTCTTTTTCTTCAATGTAAAACGGGCCGTTTGAAATGGGCCGCTGCCAGTTGTCGTTCTCTAGCATAGAAGGATGAATGGGGCTGAAGGAATGGTGACAGAGCATGCTGGGGAAAAAGGCCGCCGGCGCATTTAGCTGTACCACAAGGGTCTTCTCGGCGGGAGTGAAAATCCCAATGTTCTCCGCGCTGCCCCTGCCCAGCCTGTAATCCCTGGCCCCTTCGATAACATCGAAAAGGGAAGAGTAAGGTGCGTCCCCGTCCGGGTCCAATAGGGAAATCCAGGCGGCCCTGAAATCTTCGGCCCGCAGGGGATCGCCGTTTTCGAATCTGGCATTTTCCCGGATGTTAAAAGTCCAGCGCCGCCTGTCTTCTGAAAGTTCCCAGCTTGCAGCCGCAGCCCGGATGGGCTCCATGGTAAGGGGGTGATAGGAAAAAAGGCCCTCGTAAATGGCGGTAAAGAACTGGGCTTCGCTGGCCATAAAGGAGCTGCGGAAATCCAGTTCCAGATCGTTATTCGAAAAAACCACAACCAGTTCATCATTGGCCATGGATCTTGGCCGGGATTCGGCGAAGTCAGGGGAGGCTCGGTCTGGGTTCTCCTGGCTGTAAAGCGGCATGGCCAGATATGTAAAAAACAGGCTCAAAGCGAAAATTCGAAAAAATTTATTCATTATCTTACCTCTTTAGGCAACAGGATTTACACCAAGGCGTTTGAGCTGCTCTTCTTCTTCCTTCTGGGCGTTGTATTCATGGCGTTTTGCATTCGCCTTAAGTAAAGTGTTTTTGATGGTACCAAGTTCCGGCTTAATCCCCCTGATCTTGTCCCTGTCGACTCTATCAACTTCGGTTTTGAAAAAATCATCCATGGCACCAAGGATCTTATGTAAATTTTGAAGTTCCCTTACGGTTCGATCCAAAAAGCCCAGGAGCTGATCTTCCTGCATGGCCTCCATCTTGCCGGCGGAGCCGCTCCTTGGCCCCATGGGCGTCAGGGTACGGACTTTCTTGTCCAACTCACCCCGAAAAATGTTGAAATTCACCTTTTCCTTTACGGGGATGGACTTGACGGGATCTATGTATTCCAAATCATAGATTATCGGATCAGGCTCCTTGTTAAAGGCCTGCTGCAGAAGCAGTTTGATCTTTTCGGCGAAGCTTTTCTTTTTATTTTCCAAAAGGGCCTGATTAAAGTCCAGTTTAACAAGCATTTCTCCAAGGGTTCCGGCAGAACTGCCCAGGGTCTGTATGCCTTCAATAAGAATACCCTTAAATGAAACCTGAGCTTTTTCTATTTTGGGCTTGTTTTCGGCTACCTGTAGTTTCTTTAAGACCTCGTTTCGCAGGGCGGGCCCTTCTTTTGTAAAGTCTTCCCTGATAGCTTCCTCTACCAGCTCCGCGAAAAACGGAGCGCTTGGCTTGTACTGGGCAAACTTTTTCTTTACCAGGGCAATGTTGGAGACCTCTGCCTGGGACATCCCCGCAGTAGCATCCCTGACATCCAGTTTGAAATGCTCCCTTTGGTAATCCGAAAGGTTTTTTAGCTGGGCCATAATCGGGCTTATTGTCTTGTTAAGATTGCTAAGGGATTCAGAAATAAGGCTCATTGTCAGGGGGTCTGAACCGATCTTTATCTGATTGGTCATTTCCGCCGCCGCCTTGGTCATTATACTCTGGGAATCCGGGCTCAATGAGACCCAGTCTATGTATTTTACAAGTCCCAGGATACGCTTGATCCGGTCCAGCGTAAGGAATTCAGGGCTAAACTGATAAAAATTGACCAGAAAATCCAGCTGGTTATCGTAATTTGCCAGCCTCTGGCTCAACTGATCCATCTTCTCCGACTCGCTGGCAAAGGGGGTTGATTTGGGTACTTCCAGTTCTCCTATCTTTGCTTCAGCCTTATAGGGATCCTCGTTAATAAGTCTTTTTTTAATAAAGAGGTTATAAAGAGAGGCAAAGCCCGTATGGAATAAACGGAGACTTTCCTTTAATTTTGGGAGCTCAGATTGCTCCAGCCAGCCAGCCCTTGCCTTTAAAGCATCACCCAGGGCTTTTGTATAATCAGAAGCTTCAGCCATTATATCAATTATGAAACAAATTCAAGGTTTTGACAATGTTTACTGCACTTTTTCCCGAAAATGCAAAGCAAAAACCGCTTTCCGCGCAGTATATACAGTATGAAGTATTTATATTTTCTTGCGGTTTTTGTGTTCACGGTTTTCCTGCCCGGCTGCGATGGGGGCCCCTTTAGCTCCGAGTACCAGCCTGTTCTTCCGGCGCTCCCCGCCCAATGGAGTGAAATCCTGGGTGAGGCCCACTGGCGCCTTGAATGGATAGGCGAAGAGGGGAGCTGGCAGGAATTAGAACTTGCCCCGGGCCAGGACCCGCCCGCCATTTCCCTTATGGGCGAATGGAGCATCCCGGTATTGGCCTGGCCCTTCTGGCCCGCCTGGTCTTTGTTTCCCGGCATGATGCGGCCTGCCGGGGGCCTTTTCCCCTGGGACTGCTCCGGGGCCAGGTTGGAACTAAGCTGGGAAGCCGGGGTTCAGGCCCTTTTCTGGAAGGAGCTGGCCATGGCGGCTGCGGCGGCGGAGGAGCGGCAAGCCGGCAGCTTGCCTGGCAGATTGCCCTGGCATTTTGACTGGCCCCGCCTAAGGGGGATAATCGAAGGCGGCGAGCTCCCCGGCGAAGTCCAGGAAGACCTCTGGCTGGCGGACTGGAGGGAGATAGCCCGCCGGACCATTGCCTCCGGCTTTGACCGCCGCCGCATCGTGGCCCGCAGGCGCAGCGAGCTGCTCATCCCCGAGCTGGGCGGCTACTGGGCAGGCAGTTCCCCCTTTGCTGCGCCGCTGGAAGCGGAGCCGGAGGGCCCCTTGCGGCTTATGGTAAGCGATGCGGCGGAGACCTGGGTCTCCAGGGACGGGGTCCTAAGATGCTCGGCCGAGGGTTGGGTATTCGCGGCGAGGGATTAAAGACCACGCCGCCAAGGGCCTTCTTTTTTTAGCGCCCTGTAGTATTATGTTTTTGTGAAGAAAAAAATACTGCCAGGCGTTTTTTCGTCTGCCATTTTGGCCCTGCTCCTGCTTACCGCCTGCACCGGGCGCGGATCCGGCGCAATAGCCTTTGACCCGGACGGCCCGGCCTGGCCTGCCATGGCTCTGCTTAGAACCGGCGTTAATCCCCTATGGTTTGAGCTGGGCCCCGATGGACCCTTGATTATCGAATCCCCCGCCGCCGCGACTCTGACGCCCTATGCTCCCTGGCCCCACGCCCGGCACATAACGGGTATGCTGCTGTGGAACACCACCGGCGAGGACAGTGCCGGCGACGACGATAGCGCCGCAGGCGAAAATTTCCTTGTCATGACGGTAAACCGGGATGGCTTTATCGTATTAAGGCCCACTGCAGAAATTGATCCGGCGGTCTTTGGCCAGGAGGAAGCCGTCGATGCGGTTTTGTACCGGGTCTCCGGCGGCGGTCTTTGGGAGCCCTATACGGCAGAGTCCTTTTTTATCTGGGAAGACAGGCCCACAGTTCTGCTTTATCAGAATGAATTTTTTGCTGTGCCCAGCGGCCAAACACTTGGCTCCCAGGTCTTTTTTCTGGATACTTCCAGCCCCTGGCCCCTTGCCGCAAGCATACCAGTCCTACAGGATCTTGCCCCCGACTGGGATGCGGAACTGCTGCGCCGGGGACGGGACGGCCTTTGGTATTACCGCATGAGGGAAAGAAACCGGGGCGATCTGGAATATTACCGCAGCCATGAGCCCATGGGCACTCTTCAATTGGTCTCGGTCGACGCATGGCGGAACTCCTTTAACCCCGGCGGACGGGAGCTTTACAGCGCCGGGATTGAGCCGGCCGACAGGCAATTGCCGCTCCCGCCCCTGCCCGAGGGCTTTTCCTACACAGGCCTTGCCCTTTTGGGGAACATACTCGTAGCCTCATGGGAGGAGCAGCAGCAGGCAGGCATAGGCGCCGCGGGCTTTATGCTCGTCGAACTGGAATAAATTTTACAGGAGAAAAGTTATGAAAGTTGTTAATACCAATGCCGCACCGGCGGCCATAGGGCCTTATTCCCAAGCCATGATTTCGGGAAACCTTGTTTTTTGTTCCGGTCAAATTCCCCTGTCTCCCGAAAGCGGCCAGGTAGTCGGCTCGTCAGTAAGCGAACAGACCGAGCAGGTTTGCAAGAACCTAAAGGGAGTTCTGGAAGCCGCCGGCTCATCCCTGGAGAAAGTGCTAAAGACGAATTGCTTCCTGTCGGACATGGGCGATTTTGCCGCCTTTAACGAGGTCTACGAAAAACACTTTACCGGCAAGCCTGCCCGTTCCACCTTTGCGGTCAAGGGACTTCCCAGGGCTGTATTGGTGGAAATTGAAGCCGTAGCAGAAATCTGAATATGGGCGCGGGCGGCTAAAACTTAAATGTAATGCCTGCCTTTAACAGCATAGGATAACCAAATTCAGCCACCGCACCGATCTTTTGGGAAAAGAAGAACCTGGCTCCTAGCTGGCCGGCCCAGTAAAATCCGCCATAATTCCAGTCATAAAACCTGTCAAGCCAGAGCTGGTCCGGTCCGGAATACTCTGCATTAAAGTACTGGTAACCCAGGCTTAGGCCGGTGTAAAAATCCAGCCAGTCTACATCGAAGTTCCAGTGCCAGTTTGCCCTTCCGGCGAAGATTATGAAGGTATGAGTCCAACTCTCTTGTCCGCCAAGATAATCCCATCCATACTGCAAAAAGGAAACCATACCGCCAACAGAAATGGGAGCAGCGGTATCCAGACAGTATTCCAGCGAGACAGCAATGGGCGGGATCTTAACATGCCAGCTGGTGGCCCCAAAAGAACCAAAGCCGACGCCCGCATTAAGAAGAAAATCCCCGCTTTCAACTGTAGGCGGATACTGCATAATGTCAAACGCAAAGGCCGAAGCAGAGGCCAGGACAAAAACGAGCAAAATCAGTACAAATCTTTTCATAAAAGCTCCTATTATAATATGAGGACTTGCTTTAGTACAAATATTATCACAAAGATAATCGCCTGGCTAGCAGGGGGGGAAAATCCACCCTCAATAGTAAACCCCCACCGGAACATCCCTCCCGGCGGCGGCAAGGGCGCTCTTGAGGGAAGCCGCCCTGGCGTCCAGGTAAGCGTTGGGCAGGGCTGCTGCCAGCGGGTCTTCGGGGGCGGGGCGGGCCTTGCCGTAAATCTGCACTTCACGGATTTCCGCTGCGGATGCGGCCAGTTCCAATACAAGTTTTTCCCAGGCCCGCTCCTCTTCGGGCGGCGGGGGGCTGCCGTCAATGGCGCAGAGCATGGTTTGCAAAGTCAGTGGCGTGCATTTTACAAAGGCGCGGATCTTTTCTATCAAGGGCGCATGGGGAATGCTGGAGCGGTTCATGAGCGCGTACCACTGGGGGGTTGCCGCATCCAGCTTTAGCCAGATACGCAGCCCCCGCTCTTTCGCCGCGGCCCTGTGCAGCAGCTCAAAAGTTTCTTCCTCCAAAAGCCCGCCGGCATTGCTGATCAGAACCAGCTCCGCCTCAGGCGCCGCCCTGTCCCGGATACGGAAAGCTGATTCAAGAGCGGCGGCGAAATGGGGGGACATGACCGGCTCGCCGTTTCCCGAAAAGCAAATATCCCGAACCTCAATCCCTTGAGCTTTTACATTGTCCAGGGTCTCCGCAAGGGCGGTTTCCATCAGGGGCAGGGAGAAGCTGCAGGCGGCTTGGAAGGGAAAGACCTCGCAATATGGGCAGTCAAATGAACAGAGCTTGTCATCAGGGAAAAGGTTTATCCCAACAGAAAGGCCGCGGGAGCGGCGGGAGTAGACCGGATAAATCAAAAAGCCCTTTTCCCGTGTTTGCTGATCGTTTAGCGGGCCCATTTTAGCTCCCGTGCCGCAGGCGAATTCTCGCGAGGGCGCTTTCCGCGTGGCCGGCTAACCCCTCGGCGCGGGCGATTACTTCCGCCGCCTTAAGGGCCTCTTCGCAGGCATGGCCGTCGGCACAGCGTAGACTCGTAAGGGTTTTCAGAAAATGCCGTACCGAAAGCCCACCGGTAAAACGGGCGGAGCCGGATGTGGGCAGGGTATGGTTGATCCCCGCAGAGTAATCACCCAGCACTTCCGCGGCGGCACAGCCAATGAAAAGGGAGCCGTAGTTTCTAAGGCCGCTTATCCATTCTTCCGGGGAGGCAACATGGAGTTCCAGGTGCTCAGGCGCGATTTTATTGGCGATGTTTATTGCATCCTCTTTTGATTTATAGATGATGATGAGCCCCCCGGTTTCCAAAGAGGCTCGGGCTGTTTCGGCAGTGGAAAGCAGGGCAAGGCGTTTTTCCAGTGCCCGCTCAATTTGCTCGGCTGTGTTTCTGTTAGGCGCAAGAACTCTGGCGCGTGCATCGGGGTCATGCTCAGCCTGGGCGAGCATATCTGCTGCGGTCAGATCCGCAGCTTGTGCTATCAGTTCTGCGGCTTCTGCGTTTAAGTCCGCGGCTTCTATGGTTTCCGCGATAATTAATACGTCCGTGGGGCCGGCCACAAAATCGATGCCCACTTCTCCGTAAAGCAGGCGTTTGGCCTCGGTGACGTACTTGTTTCCAGGGCCCACGATAAGGTCCGCCCGAGGAACCGTTTCCGTTCCCAGGGCAAGGGCGGCTATTGCCTGGGCGCCGCCAAGGGAGAAAACGCGATCAGCCCCGGCTAGATGAGCCGCCGCTAGAATGCGCCGGTCAGGAAGGCCATCGTCAGCGGGCGGGGAAACGAGAAACTTTTCCCCAACGCCGGCCACCGCCGCAGGGATAAGCCCCATAAGCACCGATGAGACCAGGGGAAAACGTCCGGCGGGCACGTAGATCGCCGCCCTGTCAACGGGAATCACCCGCTGGCCTGTGAAAAGTCCCGGCGATATTTCCGCTTCAAAATCGCTGAACTGTTTTTTTTGAAGTTCGGCAAAACGCCGTATATTATCCGCCGCCAGAGATAGGGCGGAAGCGAGTTCCGGCTCTGCCTGCTTTAAGCTTTCCCAGGCTTCCCTTGCCAGATCCAGCGGGACTTCAAATTTTTGCGGAACTTCTTTCTCAAAGCGCAGCGCATAGCGCCTAACAGCCGCGTCTCCCTCGGCCCTGACCGCAGAAATTATTTCGTTCACTATCGCGCTGACCGATTCATCCCTGGCAATGTTCCGCATGCTTTTCTGGTAAGCGTCAAATTCCGCACTGTTTATTATTTTCATTTAATAATTTCCTTACAGGCTTCAAGAAACACATCCATTTCATCATCTGTCCCGATGCTGATTCGCAGAAAATCCGCGATCCGCTCTTTGTTAAAATGTCTTACCAATATGCCGCGCTCCCTGAGTGCCGTGAAAAACTCCTTGCCGCCAATGGCGGGCGGAGAGGCAAAGAGGAAGTTGGCCTGGGAGGGCAGTACCCGAAAGCCCAGAGTTTCAAGGCCGGAGGCAACTCTGCCGCGTGTAGCAATTATGCGGCTATTGATCTCATCGTAGTAGCTTGCGTCCTTGATGGCAGCGGCAGCGCCTGCCAGGGCAAGACGATCCAGGGTGTAGGAGTTAAAGGAATCCCGGATACGGCAGAGCCCTTCGATGAGTTCCGCATTCCCAAAGGCAAAGCCGGTGCGGAGCCCCGCAAGGGAGGCGTCTTTTGAAAGCGTGCGTATAACAAGGAGATTCGGAAACTCATTAATAAAAGGCAGCATCGAAGCGAAGCTTCCGCCAAGGCCCTGCCCGCCGGCAAAGGCGATGTAGGCCTCATCGGCAATCAATACCCGCCTGTTCCGCCCAGCGGCTTCGGCAATTCTTTTCAGTTCTTCGACTGAAAGGGCAATGGCTGTGGGGGCATTGGGATTGGCTATGATTACTCCGCCTGACTTTTCCAGGTAGGGGGCGGTATCAATGGAAAAATCCTCCCCAAGGGGAATGGTCTTGCAGGGGATGCCCCAGAGAGCGGCGTAAACCGGATAGAAACTGTAGGTGATGTCGGGGAATAAAATCGGTTCCGCATCATGTGATGTATCGAAGAAAGCGGCAAAGGCAAAGGCCAGGATCTCGTCGGAGCCGTTGCCCGCGAAAACCTGAGCGGCGTCAAGTCCGTAGCGGGCCGCTGCGGTCTCCCGCAGCTCGGTGCAGGCCGGATCCGGGTAGAGGCGGAGGCTTTCTGCGGCGGCCTTTTTTATGGCCTCGATTGCTTTGGGCGAGGGCGGGTAGGGGTTTTCGTTTGTGTTGAGCTTAATTAGTTTTTTATCTTTTGGCTGTTCACCCGGCACATAGGGCTGCAAGTTTCGGGTTTTTTCATTCCAATATAAACTCACTCCCCACTCCTCATTTTTTCAGGTGCCGCCTTTCCAGTTCTGCAAGAACCTCTTCAACGTTCAGCCCGGCCCTGGTGATAAGGGCAGTGGCAAAGTAGAGAAGATCAGCGGCCTCCCAGACCAGCTCGTCGTGGGTTTTCGCGGTACAGAGTTCCTCGGCCTCTTCCATCAGCTTTTCTCTAACGAGCTTGTCGTCCAGGGTCGCGGTGTAGGAGCCGGGAACCGGGTTGCGGAACCTGTCTGCGATAATTTTCTGTAGGAGTTCCCAGGTGTAGCGGCGGCTGGTGGAAAAGCATGACCAGGCGCCGGTATGACAGACGGGGCCGGCGGGATCAACCGTTGCCAGAATCGCGTCCCTGTCGCAGTCTGCCCGCAGCCGAAGCAGCTTCAGGGTGTTGCCGGAAGTCTCCCCCTTCATCCAGAGCTTGTTCCGGCTGCGGCTGTGGAAGCAAAGGCTTTCCCTTTTAAAAGTTTCGCTCAAAGCTCCAGTGTCGGTGTAGCCTGTCATAAGTACCTGGCCGTCCGCCGCCTGGGCAATCAGGGGCAGAAGCGGCTTGGCTTCTCCCTCTGCCTTGTCCCAGTTAAGCGAGGCGATGAAAGCGGAGGCAAGCTTGACTTTGCCCGTGTAAAGGGCCATGCCTACCTGCACATCGCAGCCCAGGCGGGCAAGCTCTTCAATTTCGCCTAACGAGGAAGCTCCTCCGGCGGCGGTGAGCGAGCAGGAGACGGCGTTTCGAAGTTTTTTTACCAGCTCCATGTCGATGCCGCTCATGGTTCCTTCCCTCTCCACGCAGGTAAATAGCAGCTCCGACGAGTATTTCTCCACGGCCTGGGCCGCATGGAGCAGGTCGATTCCCGTGGGGGTCTTCCAGCCGTCAACCACAATTTCCCCTCCGCGAGCGTCAACTGCAACGATAAGGCGCTGGCGGCCGATCTCTTTCGCAAAGTCTTCCAGCAGGGGGAGGTTGACGGTGAATTCGCCGCCGGCAATTCCGGCGCCCTTTTTTGCCGGGTTGCGAAAGACCACAGAGCCCACGATGATCTTTTTCGCGCCAAGGCTTATGAGTTCCTTTGCCTGTTCTACAGTTCTAATGCCGCCCCCGACCCGGCACTCGGCCTTGCGGAGCAGAGCTTTTATTATTTCGATATTGGTTCCCTTCCCCATAGCGGCGTCCAGGTCAATGACCGCCACTTCCCCGTAGCGGTCGAATTCTTCCGCAAGCTCTGCGGCATTGTCCCGCTGGAGCACTAGCTCCGCGCCCTGCCTTAGCTGGACGACTTTTCCGTTTTGCAGATCTATTGAAGCTACTACCATTAGACAATGACCCCTTTTGTTGATGGAATTTGATCGGCAGCGGCGCTGTCAATTTCGCAGGCCTGGCGCAGCGCGCGCGCGGCGGCCTTAAAGAGCGCCTCGATCTTGTGGTGGCTGCTTCTTCCGCGCAGTACATCCAGGTGAAGTGTTATGGCGGCGCTGGAGACAAAGCCCTGCCAGAAATCCTGTACGGTATCGGTCTGGAAGGAAAACTCTTCTGAGAGCAGGGGAGTATCTGAAAGCTCTGCTTCAAAGACAAGGCAGGGGCGGCCTGAAATGTCCACTGCCGCCTGGGCAAGAGTTTCGTCCATGGGGAAAAGGCAGCTCCCCACCCGGCGTATTCCCCGCCTCTCTCCCAGAGCGCCGGCAAAGCACTGGCCCAGGACTATGCCTGTGTCCTCGACAAGATGATGCTGATCCACTTCCAGGTCTCCCTTTGCCCGGAGTTCAATATCAAAAAGGCCGTGCTTGGCAAATGCCTGGAGCATGTGGGCCATAAAGCCAATTGGGTAGTCCAGTTTCGCCTCGCCCTTGCCGTCCAGGTTCAGCTTCGCCGTTATGGAAGTTTCCTTTGTCGTCCTTTCAATCTCTGCCGTTCTTGCCATTACTTCCTCCTATGGAACTACTTTCCGCAGATCATACTCCACGATATCCGCAGCGCCCGCCTTCTTCAAGCGGGGAATTAATTCAGGAACTTCGATCTTTTTAACCGCGATTTTTATCGCGTATCCGTCATTGCCAAAAAGAGGGGCTACGGTGGGACTCCGCATGGCCGGGAGATCGCTTACCATTGCATCCAGCTTCGTCTTTGGCACGTTCATTTCCAGCATCACCCGCTCCCGGCCGTCAAGAACCGCCTTAAAGAGCATGGCCAGCTCCTCAATGCGGCTGCGTTTTTCACTGTTCGCCATGGCCTCTTTGGAAGCCACAAAGCGGGTGGAAGATTCTGTCAGGCAGCCAATGATCTTAAGGCCGTTGTCTTTTAGGGTCTGCCCAGAGGAGGTATTGTCGATGATCATGTCGGCGTCATCCGGGGGGAAGACCTCGGTGGCGCCGTAGGTGCGCAATAGGCGGTACTGCCAGCCATTCGAGCGGAGCCAGTTTTCGGCCAGGTTCACGTATTCGGTGGCTGCAATGATCTTGCGGCTTTTTAAAGCGGCCTCATCGGATCCGGCAGGAATAGCCGCAACAAGCTTTACTCTGTCAAAGCCAAGATCCAGAATTTCTTCCACCTTCGCGGAGCTTTCCATAATCCAGTCTATGCCGGTAAAACCAGCGTCATGGCTGCCTAGCTCAAGAAGTTCCCCCACGTTCTGGGGCTTCATGATTTTCGCGTCCAGCCAGTTTACCCCAAGGGAGGGTCTGTAGGTTCTGTCCGCAAGGCAAATGGGAAAGCCCGCGTCAGAGAAGAGCCGGGAAATATTGTCATAAATCCGTCCCTTTGGAATTAGAATTCGCAGTTTGTCCATTTCAACTTCCTTTCAAAAAAAATAAAGCAAAAAAAACCGTGGACTTTTGTCCACGGCGGATTTACCGTTAAGTGCGCCGCGGTATTGTCAAGGGTCTCTTTCCGGCGATAGGGGAAGCTCAGTACAGAACTTCTTTATCCTGGCTGACCTCTCTGCTGCCGCATTTTGGGCAATTCACCGCTGACCTGAATAAAGGTGTTTTGTTCAAAAACCTGGTTTTACAGGATTTGCATATGTAGTATTGCTTTGCCAGCGGTTGATCACTTGTGCTGATACGTTTTCTCATTTCTTTTACCTTCTTGCCCTAAAGGGCGATTGTTGATGAATTATTGTAGCATAATGCTTTCCAAAATGGAAGGCATATTCGGCGGCGCGAGTTTCAGTTATAATAGTAATCGAGGTATCATATTGAAAGAAAAATACCTAAGAATGTCTCTGGTGCTGGCATTGCTTGTATTTGCCTCGATTCCAGCCTGGGCTCAAGGTACGCTTTTTAAGCCCTTTAGCTCATTTAGAGTTATTCAGACGGAACATTTTGATATTATCTTTCCCGAAGAATCCGAATCATCCGCCCGTCTTTTGGCTTCCTATGCGGACGATACCTATAGGCGGATGAGTTCTCTATTGGGCATTGAGATCCCAATGCGTGTCCCCGTAACATTTGCCCCCCATACGGATCTGTTCAACGGCTACTACAGCCCTTTGTCCCAGCCTCATATTGTGATTTACGATACGCCCATGAATCCTGAGTGGACTACATTCGCCGATAATCTTGAAGGCCTTTTCATCCATGAATTGATGCATGCAATATCCTTAAACTCTAGAGGGCCCTTTTTCCGGGGCCTGCACCGTATTTTTGGCAACTGGGTTGTCCCTGCTTTTTTAAATTCGCCGATGTTTATGGTCGAGGGAGTTACTGTCAGTTTTGAGAGTTTATCCGGCTTTGGCAGGGCCAATGATCCGCAGATTAAACAGTACCTGCGGCAGGCCATTCACGAGGACAAATTCCTTACGCCTCTTCAGGCTTCGGGGGTCTACGATATTCCCCTTCGTGAATCCTTCTATGAGTACGGCGGACTTTTTTCCCTTTGGCTCATAGAGAATTACAGCATGGAAAAATACGCTGAACTTTGGCAGCTCATGGGAAGGGATATCCGTCTTTCTTTTTCCATATACCGCTCTGACTTTTACCAGCTTTTCAAAAGAGTATACGACATGGAATTTCTTGCGGCCTGGGATGCCTTTAGGGATTCACTGGCCCTGGACGGCATCCAGACCAACAGTGATGAGCTGCTTCCCCAAAGGCAGCGCTTTTTTTCAGAAAGAAGAAACTTCTACCAGGCCCTTGCCGCCAATGGGAATGAGCTATACTTCATCGATAGAACGGAAAGAAAGATCCGTATCTATGATACCCAAACCGGAGGAATGCGTTCTTTTAACTCAGGGCTTAGTGCATATGACCTTGATGTAGCCGCCGATGGCAGAACAGTTCTTGTATCCGGTTACCGTCTGGTTTCCGGCATAGACGGTCTGCTTGGCAGCCGTCATGCGGCAGTTGTAAATGAGTATAGGGCAGATTCCGGGCGCAGAACAGGCCGGACAATTCAGGGGCTTTACAAGGCCAGGTATTTTCGTGACGGCCTTATCGGTATCCGCTCGGAATTGCACAACACCCTTATTGTGTACGAGGAATTCGACGGAAGAAGCGAGGTTCTTTTCCGGGGAAACCAGAACCTTATGTTTTCCGGCCCACAGGCTCTTGATAATGAACGGATTGTGTTTATCGCGGTCAGGGATGGCATAAGGGAGCTCTGGCTATACAATTATGTTTCAGGGGAACTGTTTAGAATTGAAAATACTTCCGGCGGCGGCAATTTCTGGCGCCATATGCGGACTTTGGGCGTGTCAGAGGGAAAGATCTTTTTCAGCCATAACGCAGATGACCGTATGTACAAGCTTGCCAGTGTCGATCTTCAAAGCATGAGGGCAGTCTTTAGCCAGCGGGATTTTTCCGGCGGTGTTTTTTATCCGGTTTCCATAAACGGCCATATTTATTACCAGGGAACCTTTACTGCTAAAGAAGGCATTTTGCGGTTTCCCGAAACAGCCGACGCAGTTTCGGGCCTGCAAAGCGCCCTGACACTGGTCAGGCTGAACAATGAGGCCTCGCAAGCTGCGCCGCCGCCGCCACCGGATCCATTGCCGTCCAGCGCCTATCTTGCTTTGCGCTACATGAACCCGTTTAGTTTATGGCTTCCACTGCCCCTGATCCGAAGCGGGACCGGCGATGAGGTTTTTGGTGTCAGTCTGGACGGCGGCGGCTTTCTTTCCCTTGTAGCCGATCCCACCGACAGAAATCTGCTGGCGATTTTGGCATATGCGGATATTCCCTACCAAATGGCCATGATAGACCAGTTAAGCTGGACAAATACGGCCCTGGGTTTTCCGCTAACGGCGGGATTTTTTGACAGGGTGGTGGAGGGCGGAAATAATATTTACCGCTCTACCGGCGGCAGCCTTGGGGCTGATTTGAACTGGAGCATGGGACAGTGGACTAGCGGATTGAGTATGGGCGGAGCTTATGTCCGCAATGCCGATCAGGATGGCGGAAGAAGCGCCTACGAATGGGAGGAAACGGAGAGCAATTTTTATTTTTTTGCCGGCCTTGCCCTAAATAACCGTTTGTTAAGGCTGCAGCTTGGGGGCTTAAGCTTTGTTGACAGTTTTGATCCCCGCTTTGATCTGGCGTTCAGGGCAAGCATGGATCTGCGCTTTCCCCTTCATTTTACCCTCTTTGGGGCCATAGATGCGCGGGGAATGGATCTGCATGCTATATCAAACAGCTATGGCGCGCAGATGGCTGCTCAGTATGCCTTGGTGGAATACAATAGCCCCCAGGACCTTGATCTTGACTGGATAGTCGGCGGCGAAATTGCCCTGAGCCTTTTTTCGTTTGAACTTCAAAGAAATCTTTCCCATGCCTATTTTAATCGCTTCAGCGGCACATTGGCGCTAAGAAGCCAAATTTACGACAGTAAAGATCATCCCGAAGCCGAGGGAATACAGATCAACGATCTGCACCTGATTCAGTCTTTAATGCTAAGGCTAAGAATGCCGATGACTTTTCTTCCGGTAGTGAAAGCACCGCTTTCGGTTGAACCGTATCTTTTTGGGGCCTGGAATTTCTCCAACACAATTACCGGAGACGGCTCTCCCTTCTATATTGGCCTTGGTTTTAATATTCAATTGTAGTTCTTAGACATTAAATTTAAAGAAAATCACGTCCCCGTCTTTTACGAGGTATTCCTTGCCTTCCAGCCGGTACTTGCCCGCTTCGCGGATTTTAGCCTCGGTTCCGTATTGGAAAATATCATCGCAGGTGTAGACTTCGGCCTTGATAAACCCCTTTTCAAAGTCCGTGTGGATTGCTCCGGCGGCTTTGGGAGCGGTATCTCCGGCGCGGATTGTCCAGGCGCGGCACTCATCTTCGCCTGTGGTAAAAAATGTGCGAAGCCCCAGCAAATTGTAGGCCGAGTGGATTAGAGAGGAAAGTCCCGTTTCCTTAAGGCCCAGGTCTTCAAGAAAGGCGGCCTTTTCCGCCGGGTCTTCAATGCCGGCAAGCTCAGCCTCGAACTTGCCGCAAATGCAGATGGCCTTGCTGCCTTCGCTTTCCGCCCGTTTCATAACGGCTTCAACGTAAGAGTTGCCTGTTTTTCCGGCGGCAAGGCTGCGAACCGCCGCCTCGTCAACATTGCAGACGTAAAGCTGGGGTTTTGCCGTGATAAAATGGCAGTCGTAGATGGCCGCCTTTTCCTCGGCGCTCAGCTCAAGCGAGCGTACTCCCTGGGCGTTTTCCAGGGCGGGGCCGATTTTGTCCAGTATGCCAAGGACGAATTCGGCGTTTTTCTTTTCGGCCTGGTTTTTCATCGCCTTTTCGGCCCGCTCCCGGCGCTTGGCAATGGTTTGCATATCCGCAAGGGCAAGCTCAATATCGATTGTTTCCATGTCGGAGGCCGGATCGAGCTTATCGCTTACATGAAGGATCTCGCTGTCCTCAAAACAGCGGACAACGTGTATGTACACGGCAGAATCCCTTATATTGGAGAGAAACTGGTTGCCCAGCCCGTCTCCCCTTGAAGCGCCCTTAACAAGCCCCGCTATATCGATAAATTCCATGGTCGCGTAGATGGTTTTTTTGGGCTTAAAAATCGCCGACAGCCTGTCCAGGCGGGAATCGGGGACATTGATCACAGCTATATTTGCCTTTACGGTGCTGGACGGATACTTTGTTGTTTCGACCGGTGTCGAGCACAATGCCGAAAAAATCGTGGACTTGCCTACATTGGGCAGCCCTAATATGCCGCAGTTTAAAGCCATATCGCATTGTAGTCTGTTGAAGAAATTTGATAAAGACAGTAAATGGATTTTTTTAAGTAGACATTTTCTTAAAAAAAGACGATAATCATAGTAGCGCCTAGCGCAAAGGAGTCAATTGATGGCAAAATTTGAACAAGCAATTTCTGCTCTGCAGAAACTGTACGCAAAGAGGGACGCTCTGGACAAGCAGATCAGTGATACTGTGAAAAAGCTCTCCGCGGCTGCCAGGGCCCCGGCAAAGAAACCCGCTGCGAAGAAGCCTGCTGCAAAGAAGCCTGCGGCAAAGAAACCCGCCGCGAAGAAGCCGGTGAAAAAGGCTGCCAAGCCTGCCCCCAAGCCGTTGCTCAAAAAGTAATCAGCATAAAAAGCCCCGGATGGTCTCCGGGGCTTTTTAAGGAAAAACCTGTGAAAACCTTTACCTGGAAAGCCCGCATGGCCGTAATGGCTTTAGCTGCGGTATTTGTGACAAGCTGCCAATCTATCGCGGATCCCAAGGTATCCTTTAATTCCGTAGAAATTGCCGGTATCAGCCTTAGCGGGGTAACCCTTCTTGCCCATTTGGATGTGGAGAACCCAAACAGTTTCTCCATTCCCATGCCAAAGGCCGAATGGAGACTCTTTATCAATGACGTTTTTTTCGCAAATGGGGTTATGGAAAATACCCAAACAATCAGGGCCGGGGAAACGGTTACACTGAGCGTCCCCGTTAATGTTGGCTATGAGAATCTTTTTAGGACCATTTCTTCTTTGATTGGCATGAGTGAAGCACCCTACAACCTGATAGTTGGCCTAAGGTTTCCCATTCCGCTTTTGGAACGCAAGCTCTTTGAGCGGAACTATACCGGGGTTCTTCCTTTACCTTTAAGGCCCTGGTGACGAAAAAGCCCATCCGAAGATGGGCTCAATCTCCCCCGCACAGATTCGAACTGCGGACCCAGTGGTTAACAGCCACTTGCTCTGCCAGCTGAGCTACAGGGGAATGTAAAAGTCAGAATAGCAAAAACCGTGAAATTTGTCAACTGCTCGCAGCTTTAGGACTGGTAAAAGCCGGGCCTCTGTACTACTATTCTAGATGAGCAAGGAGGATAGTATGCCGGAACCAGCAAAGCGTGACCCCAAAGCGCCCAAATTTCTTGAAGTTACCATAAAGGACAGCGAGGGCAAGGTATGGTCAACTTTATACGCCCATGCCAAGGACTTTTCCACCGGTTCGGTGGGCTTTTTCGCTTCGGATAAAATCGTAAACCCTGAAAGTGCCGAACGCTACCAGTCGAGTTTGAGTTTCACCCTTATTGGCTCAAAACCCGCAAAATAATACGGCTTTAAATTTTAGACTTCTCATCAATACTTAAGCGCTTCCTCGTAGTGGTTAAGGTCAAATTCCCGAAAGCCCTTTTCTGCAAGAAAATGACGCAGGTGAAAGCAGAGGTTGCACCTGGAGGGATAACCAGCCGGGTCCGCTGAAAAGCCCTGCTGCCTTGCAAGGCTCATAAGGGCGGAAACGCCGCCTGAATAGAGGGCCTGGAAGGCAGCGTACTTGCCTTCCGGAATGTCCGTAAGCGCCTCGGACAGGGGAATGATTATGCCGGTGCAGCGCGGCGGGATGAAATTGCAGTTTAAGTCTACGTGGAAATGCCCGGTGTGCAGGAGATTGCGGCAGGGGGAGCTTTTGGCGGTGAAGTTTTCGGCGGGGTAAAGCTGCGCTTTGTGAAGCGGCGCTTGGCGAAGCGGCGCGAGTTCCCTTTCAATGTTGACTGCCCTGCCGCCGTAACTAATTCCGCTTTGCTGGGCATCCCAGAGAAAGAAATCCATGCCGGCTTTTCCGCAAAGTTCGGCAAGAAAAAGAGGGGCGTTTTTGGGTACATATTCGGCGTGGAAGCTGTCATGGGAAATTAAGAGGCAGTTGGCCCCCGCATCCATTAGGCGTCTTAGCTTTTCCCCGGCCTCTTTCCGGTTTGCCTCTTCTAAGCTGCTGTCACCGGCAAGCTTAAGCCAGGAAGCGTTAGTCTCAATGTAATCCAGCCTGACGCGCGCCTGCCCTAACTTGCGGACCATCATTAAAAGGCCCTCGAAGTCAAGGAATGGCTCCCCGCCGCCAATGTGAACGGAAGGGCAGTCGCCCTTTTTTAATAGGCGGCAGATTTCCTCTGCGCTTTCCTCGTCCACGTAGTCATCCGGGCTATTGGCCGCCTTTCTTGTGGGTGAGCAGCTGTAAAGGCAGTGGCGGCAGGCGGCGCTGCAGCGGTAGTTTACCATGACGCCGCCGCTGCTTAAGCGGCCTGTATTTAGCACGGCTACTCCTGATTTTTTTCTGCCGCCAAAGTTCTGAAAACTTCAGCTTTTATCAGCCGATGTTCCCGGACATCAAGGATTTTGATTCTAAGCCCCTGGGTTTCCAGCTCCGCCTTTTCGCCGTCTTCGGGGATACGGCCCAGGAGGCTGAACACAAAACCGGAAAAGGTATCGTATCGTTCCACCGGAAGGCTTACAGCCAGTTCCTCCGCGGCCTTGTTAAGCGAAAGCGCGCCGCTTACAAGCCATGTATCAGGGCCGGTTTTTTGAATGAGGGGCTCTTCCTCGGGGCCAAAGATATCGTCATCAAGGCTGCCCACAAGTTCTTCCAGGAGATCCTTCATGGTGATAATTCCCATGGTGCCGCCGTATTCGTCCAGGACCAGGGCAAAGTGATTGCGGTTCTTTTTCATCCGCCGGAAGAGCTTGTCGGTTCTAAGCGAAGTGGGGATCAACTGGGCCGGCCTTACGGCCTGGGCCATGACAGTTTGACGGCTTCGATCCTTAAGGCAAAGGTAATCCCGGGATTTTAGAACCCCGACAATGTCGTCCTGGCTTTTCCCCAAGACGGGAAAGAAGCTGTGCTTGTTTTCGATAATGGTTTTCTCCCATTCTTCGTCAGATTCTTCCAGCCAAAGCATTACCGCGTCCCGCCGGTGGGTCATTACCTCGGCGGCGCTTTTATTGTCAAGCTCAAAAACATTGTTGAGTATTTCCTTTTCCCCTTCTTTTATGGTTCCCCTGGCGCTGCCCAGGTCAATCATCAGCCGGATCTCTTCTTCGGTTACCTCATGGGCATCCGCCTGGGCCTTGATGCCCAGGATCCGCAAAAGGCCGTTGGTGGTTTTTGTTAAAAGCCAAACCAGCGGTGCAAAGATCTTGGAAATGATCAGTATGGAAGATGAAATTGGATAGGCGATCACATCGGCCTTTTTCATGGCCAGGCGCTTTGGTACCAGTTCCCCCAGTACCATTTGAAAAAAGGCAAGGATGATGGTGATGATCACCATGGAAACAGTCGCAATTGTCCCCGCAGGGATTGTCATTCCCAGAGACACAAGCCATAGGCTGAACCTGGCAGAAATGGTATTGGCCGCGAAGGCGCTGGCAAGAAAGCCGGCCAGAATACTTCCAACCTGTATCGTGGCAAGAAACTCCGATGGGCGGCCTGTAATGGAAAGTATGCGTTTCGCCTGACGGTCGCCTGAGTTTATTCTTTTTTCAAGTTTGTTTTTGTTTAGGGCAATAAGGGCAATTTCAGCGCAGGAAAAAAAACCGCTAATTAAAATTAAAGCCAGCAGCAAGAGGAGCTGCCATATAAGCGGGTCCCCATTAGCCATCTTCTTTCCATTCCTTTTCGCGGCCTATGTCTTTGCGGTAAACCATCCCCTCAAAGCCGACAAAGCGCAGAGCCCTGTAGGCCTTCTGCCAGGCATCATCTGCGTCGCTGCCCATGGCGGAAATTGCCAGCACCCGCCCGCCTTCAGTTCGAAGGCCGGAGCCCAAATGCCCCCCTGAGCCTCTGCCGGCGCCGGCCGCAAAGAGCTTCGCGCCGGTTTTCGCAAAGGCCATGCGGTTAATTGCTATGGCGTCGCCTTTACGGCTGGCGGCGGGGTAGCCCTCTGCGGCAAGCACCACCGAGCAGACGGCGGCCTGTTTCCACAAGATGGTAAAGTTCCCAAGGTTTCCGTCGTGGATTGCCAGGCAAAGTTCCGCCAGATCCGAATGCATCAGGGGAAGAAGGGCCTGGGTTTCAGGATCACCCAAACGCATATTGTATTCCAAAAGGTAACAGCTATCTTCTACTATCATAAGGCCGAAAAATATAAAGCCCCGGCAGTCCATTTTTTCTTTCTCCATCCCTTTTAGGGTGGGAAGGAGTATGGAGTTTACAAAATCCTTCTGTAAAGCCGGTTTGAAATCCGGCACCGGCGCGATGGACCCCATGCCGCCCGTATTGGGACCCCGGCCGCCTTCAAAACGGTGCTTGTGATCCCTGGCCGGGATAAAGGGCTTTATGACCCCCTTTTTGCCGGGGCGAACACTGACCGCCGCCATCACCGAAATTTCAAGCCCCTCCAGGTACTCTTCCAAAACCACACTTTTTCCGGCTTCTCCCAGGGTGCCCTTTTTCATAAAAGCATCAAGGCATAACTTGGCTTCGGCGGCATCCGCGGCAATGACTACCCCCTTGCCTGCGGCCAGGCCGTCGGCTTTTATCACCAGGGGCCTTGCCTTCTGTGCATTGGCGAAATGTTTTTGCACCTGTTCCAGGGCCTTATCCAGATCGGTAAAATTCCTGGATTTGGCTGTGCGGATGCCGTATTTCGTCATAAAGGATTTTGAGTAGACCTTGCTGGTTTCCAGCATGGCCTCTTTTTTGCCGTGTCCTACAATCCCAAGCCCCGCCTGGCGGAACCTGTCCACAATGCCCTCAGCCTGGGGCTGCTCAGGTCCAACTATGGTTAGATCAATGCCTTCTTTACGGGCAAATTCCAGCAGGATCTTCTGCCCCTTTTCTGTCGTCGGGCTTGCGCCGTCTAAAGACAGGTTTTCAGTTTTCTCCTCATCCGCTGTCCCGCCGTTTCCCGGAGCCGCATAGATTTTCTCAACCTTTTTTGACTGGGCCAGTTTCCAGATCAGGGCATGCTCCCTTCCACCAGAGCCGACGACTATTACTTTCATGGAATCCATTGTATACTGTAATTGCCTGTGTATAAAGAGGAGTATTCAGGAAAAAATGATTGTCCGTGAACCAATGCCCTATGGCAGAGTGCTGCTTGTTGACGATATGCAATCGAATCTGGATGTAGCCAGATTGCTGTTAGGCAAGTACCAGCTGCAAATTGATACCGCCGAAAGCGGCTTTGAAGCGATTGAAATAATCAAGAACGGCAAGGTCTATGATATCGTGTTTCTGGATCAGATGATGCCCGGAATGGACGGCCTTGAGACAACAAAGAATCTGCGTGAGCTTGGATACACTCATCCCATATTCGCCCTGACCGCTGATGCAGAAGAAGGCCAGGCGGATATGTTTCTGGAAAGAGGGTTCGACGGCTTCCTCTCAAAGCCCATAGATCTGCGTCAGTTGAACGAAGCACTGTGCATTCATATTCGCGACAAAAAAGGCGGACGGCATGAAGAAGCGGCCTTGCCCCCTGACGCTGCGCCGGAAGCTTCTGCGGAAGAAGCTAAACTGGATATTCAGATACCGGGCCTTAACGCCAAAGAGGGGCTAGCCCTTTACGGCGGAGACAGGGAAGTGTATCTTTCTGTTCTTCGTTCCTTTGTTCCCAACGCGGTATCTGTAATTGAGAAGATACGCGATGTTTCCAAAGAAAACCTTTCGGATTATATTATTAACGTACACGGGCTTAAGGGCATCAGCGCGGGCATAGGCGCGGAAAAGCTAAAAGATGCGGCCTTTGACCTTGAAAAAAAGGCCAGAGCCGGCGAGCTTCCGGGGGTACTGGCTGCCAACGGGGCTCTTCTCGAAGACGCTAAAAATCTTGTATCATACATACAGAACTGGCTTGGCGAACTGGACAGAGCGAACCCCAAGCCCGCTCTAAAGCGGCCCAGCCCCATTCTGTTGGCCCGCTTGCGGAAGAGCTGCGAGGCCTATGACATGAGTGACATTGATGAAGTTATGGACGAGCTGGAAGGCGCGGATTATTATACAGACGCTTCTTTAATAACCTGGCTAAGGGAAAAAATAGACTGCTCGGACTTTTCCGATGTCGTTTCCCGGCTTTCTGAATATGCGGAGGTGCAAGAATGACAAAGAAACCAAGAAAAATAATTGTAGTTGATGACAACAATGCAAACCTGACCGCTTGTAAAAAAATCTTAAGGCCGGATTACGAAGTGTTTCCAGCTCCATCGGCAGCGAAAATGTTCGACCTTTTGGAAAATATAAAGCCGGATCTGATCCTGCTTGATGTGGATATGGAGGATGTAAACGGCTATGAGGCCGCCGCCAAACTTAAGGAAAACGCTTCTTACAGTGATATACCCTTCATATTCCTGAGCGGCAGAATTGACGCCACAAGTGAAATGTTCGGCCTGAACCTGGGCGCCCTGGATTACATCCACAAGCCCTTTGTCAGCGATCTGCTCCTAAGGCGGATCGAGACAAACCTCTCCCTGATTGAGTCCAAAAAGATGCTGGAAGAGCATAGCAAAACCGAAGAATTAAGCGCTCCGTTGCAGGCCATCATCAATACCCTAAATACAGCCAGGGATACCGATGATCCGGTTATAATAAAAGATCACATTGATAAGGCCATTGACGCTTCAAAGCAGCTTCTGACACTTATAGAAGAAATACCCTAAGCCTAGGCTTTTCTCTTTTTCTTTCTGAGAGCTTCTATACACTCCCTTCTAAAGATCACCACCGAAGTCCCCCGGTACTCAATTTCTTTCTTGAGTTTTTTCGCGTTTTCTTCCTGATTGCGTTCCAAAGGCTCCAGTTCCAGAACATGCTCCGGGTTAACGCCCAGGCCCTTGATAAGAGCGGCAAGCTGATCCGAAGGGACTATGGTTTCCTGGCAGCCCGTCATGGCTACGACGGAGTTGTCCAGGATGATAACCGTCATGGCAACATTCGCCTGTGCAGCGTCCACAAGGCAGGTTATCCCGCTGTGCAGGAAGGTAGAATCCCCAACCACCGTTAGCGCGTATTTCATTCCCGCCTCGGCGGCGCCCCTTGCCATGGCAACAGAGGCACCCATGCAGACCAGGCTTTCAATAGCGTTGTAGGGCGGGATCGCGCCCAGGGAGTAGCAGCCAATGTCGGAGCAAATGGCCGTGTTTGGACGGGCCGGATCGGGATCCAGTTCGGCGACAACCTTGTTGATAACAGCGTAGCTTTCAATGTGGGCGCATCCCTTGCAGAGCTGGGGAGGGCGGCCGGGTATTTCTGGGATGTTCATCCCTGGGATGTTCTTTTTAAGGCCCGCATCCAGCAGGCTTGGCCGGACAGGGAGGCCCAGGGCCTTTCGCACATTGTCAGGATCAAGTTCCCCGCAGCGGTTCAATACGCCGTCAAGCTTGCCCGCGATGGCAATGGGCTTGCCTTCCGGCAAGCTAAGGGGCAGTATCCCCCTTAGCCGCTCCTCGATAAAGGGCTGACCCTCTTCGATGACCATTACCTTTTCTGCTTTTTCGCAGAGCTTGCGGATGGAATCCATCGGAAGCGGATAGGCCCCAATGTGAAGATGGGCCGGGATTTTGCCGGAGCGGGAAGAAACAAACTCTTTCAGGTTTTCTGTGTAGTAGTTAGTCCCAATGCCGGAACTTATAACCGCCAAAGAGCTGTCCCGGCCTTCAAGGGCCAGGCTGTTTGCCTTGTAAGAAAGGCTCCATGCGCCAAGGTCCTTTTGTTTTTCGACCAGGTCCGCGTAGTTACGCCGGGCATAAGCCGGAATAAGTGTCCAGTGAGTTTTGTCCTTTATTTTGGAAAGCGGCTTTCTCTTTATGGAGGGAGCTGAGCTAACTGCGGCTCTGGAATGGGCAAGCCGGGTTGCGAAGCGCAGCATAACCGGCAGATGAAATTTTTCAGAAATGTCGAAGGCCTCCCGGCACATGTCGTAGGCCTCCTGCTGGCTGCGGGGCTCAAGACATGGAACCATGGCAAAGGCGGCGTAGTAACGGGAATCCTGTTCCCCCTGGGAGCTGTGCATTCCCGGATCGTCGGCAACCGCGATAACAAGGCCCCCGTTAATGTCCAGAAGGGCTGCGTTCATAAAGGGGTCGGCTGCAACGTTAAGGCCAACGTGCTTGGTGGTTACAAGGGCCCGCTTCCCGGCAAAGGATGTTCCCAGAGCCGCCTCCAGGGCCGTCTTTTCGTTCGAACACCAAGCCGCCACAAGGGCGCCTTCGGGCTGTGCTGCCTGCTCCCTTTCGGCCTCTTCGATCAGGAATGCCAAAATCTCCGTAGAGGGCGTTCCAGGATAGCCGTAAGCCGCAGAGATCCCCGCGTGCAGAGCCCCAAGGGCAATTGCCTCGTCCCCAAGAAGGGCAAGGGGCCTTTCGTCTGTATTCTTGCTCATAGTGCTACACTCTAGCAAATTTATTTTTCTTGTACCATAGCAGTATTGACAAAGGTTTTTTTTTCCAACAAACTTTTTTTAAGGAGCCCCAAATGTCTAGCCTAAAATTCTTTTCCGGAGAAATTGTTCCTCTTGAGATGCACAAAGTTCGGATGGTTCAGAAAATCAATCTGCTGCCTGTTGAAAAGCGCTTGTCCTGTATGAGCGATGCCGGGTTTAATACCTTCTTGTTGAAAAATCTCGACATATTTCTTGATATGCTCACCGACAGCGGCACCAATGCCATGAGCGAGAACCAGTACGCCGCCATGCTCCAGGCTGACGACAGCTATGCGGGATCTGAGACCTACTACCGTTTGGAAAAGGTACTGCAAGATATCTTTGGAATGAAGCATTTTCTGCCCGCCCATCAGGGCCGCGCCTGCGAGCACATAATCGCGCAGATAATGGTGAAGCCGGAATCGATCGCGCTTATGAACTATCACTTTACAACAACCAAGGCCCATATCTCCCGCATGGGCGGCATCATTGACGAAATTATCGTTGATGAGGCCTACAAGATAAAGAGCAGTGAACCGTTCAAGGGCAATATGGATATAGACAAACTGAAAAATTCCATAAAGCAATACGGGAAAGAAAAAATATGCTTTGTACGCATCGAAGCGGGCACCAACCTTATTGGCGGACAGCCTGTATCCATGGCCAATCTGCGTGAAGTTTCCCGGATCTGCCGTAAAGAAGGCATAAAGCTGGTCTATGACGCAAGCCTTTTGACCGACAACCTTTACTTCAACAAGATCCGCGAAGCGGAATTCAAAAACTCAGGACTCAAAGAAATTACACGCGAGATTGGCTCCCTTATGGATATTATCTATTTCTCCGCGCGCAAACTTGGGGCGGCACGGGGAGGAGGCATCCTTACTTCCGATGATGAGATGTTCGCCAAAATGCGCGAACTGGTGCCCCTGTTCGAAGGCTTCCTTACCTACGGCGGCATGTCGGTTCGCGAGATGGAAGCCATGGCAATAGGCCTGCAGGAGTCTTTGGACATGGATGTAATAAGCCAAACGCCTATTTTCGTGGAAGCCCTGTGCAATGAGTTAACGGCAAAAGGGATTCCTGTTGTAACACCGCCCGGCGGCCTTGGCTGCCATGTTGACGCAAAGCAATTCTGCTCGCATATTCCCCAGACCGAATACCCGGCCGGTGCGCTGGCAGCGGCGGTTTTTATCGCGGCGGGAGTGCGGGGGATGGAGCGTGGCACCATCAGTGAACAGCGCAATAGCGACGGCTCTGAGCGTTTTGCGGACATGGAGCTGCTGCGTCTTGCCTTTCCCAAAAGGGTGTTCACCTTATCCCAGGTCAAATACATTGCCGACCGTCTAACATGGCTTTTTCAAAATCGCGAACTGATCGGGGGTCTTGAGTTTGTGGAAGAACCAAAAGTGCTGCGCTTCTTCTTTGGGCGCCTGAAACCAAAGGGGAACTGGCCGGATCAGCTTGTTAAGAAATTCCGTCAAGACTTCGGCGATAGCCTGTAGTCTTATAGTCTTAGCGCATCGGTCAGTTTTTCCAGTTCATCATTGGAAAGACCTACATCGTGGAGTAAATAATCCTTCACGCTGCTCAGGATATTTTCGTCGTTTACGGTCTTTCCATGATTGATTTTTTTAAACTGATTGAGCAGATGCCTCTCTTTTTGCTCAAGAAAAACATTGGAAGAAGATGTATATTCGCTCTGGAATGACAATAGATAGTCATCGCAAATTTCCTTGATTGTCGCGCCCATCAGGGCTTCCAGAAGCGCTACCACAAAACCAGCCCGGTCAACTCCCGCAAAGCAGTGGATAAGGTAGGGGCCTTCGCGGTTTATCATGAACTGTATTCCATCTTTTAGTTTCTTGTTGAAGTACGCGCTTGGGATATGCAGGTTCATATTAAGGCCAATAACATTCTTCTCTTTTACGAGCTTGTAATACCAGGGTATATCTTGTGACAGGAATTCCAGATTTTCACTGGCATCGTCAAGATTTATTATGCAGCCGACCCCCGCTTTTTGCGACAGTTCTCCTTTTATTCCTATGTCATCCCTGCCCTTAAGCGGATTGCTTGAGCGGTAAAGGACACCAGCGGCTATTTTCCCGGTTTTTACCTCTCTGAAATTCGTGATCTGTTCAGGATTCATTTGTTTTAACATAGCAGAAATCTGCCTCTCGATCTATCCAGGGAGACCGCCTATGGCTGACATTTAAGCTATTTTTGACATGTCCCTTTCGATAGCTTGACAAAACCAGTTTATTACTGCAATGTACGCTGATATTACCAGATGAAGGGGGGAAGCATGGCAAAAGCTCAGGTTGTAAAAGAACAAGATTTTGTTGCCAAGATGGAAAAATCCCTTATGGAGCACAAAAGGGAGATTTTTGAAAGTCTTGTGGCGAGCAGTGAGGATTTTAAAGAAATAGTTGATGCTATGGATCCCAAGGATCTTGCTGATGTGGCCTCAGACGATATAGATCGAAAAATGATCGAAGCCATAGGCGCCCAGGATTTAAAGCGCCTAAGAATGATAGATGCCGCCCTGACACGGATAGTGCAGGGGAAGTACGGCCTGTGCATAAAGTGCAGTAAGAAGATCCCCTACGAGCGGCTTGAGGCCATTCCCTACGCCATTATGTGTATTGATTGTAAGACGGCGGAGGAGAAGCGCAACCGGTAAATCACAGCTTAACACTACTCCACACGGCCTTCCCGTTCTGCCTCCCACCGAAAAGCACCGTTTCCGTGTAGCCAGCGGCAAGCATGGTTTTACGGGCCTCATCGTGGTGGCCGTCCAGGTCTTCGGCCTTGTGGGCGTCGGCGTTGATCACCATGGGGACAGCATTTTCGCGGAAGAGCTTTAACAGGGGCAGGGAAGGGTAGCAGTCAAGAGTCTTGCCGCGGTTCATGCCGCCCGTGTTTACTTCCGCGGGGACGCCTGCCCCGGCCATGAGGGCGGCAAGGGCTGAAGTTTTTTCCCGGTAAAGAGAATCTTCCTCGGAAAAGAACTTAACGCCGCGGCCTTCAATGTCGGCCCTGTTCTTCTTTACCAGGTCGGGGTGGGCCAGAAAGTCAAAGCCGCCGGCGCGTATCATCTCTTGCTGGGCATCAAAGTAAGCTTCCACCATGCCCATGGGGTCACCGCCATAGCCCTCTTTTATTCCCAGCATCATCTTTTCCGTATGATCATCTACAGAAAAGGGCCCGCCCCTTTGTGGGAGCACAATGTGAACCGAGCCGATGATGAAGTCAAGGCCCATGGTCTGAAAGTCCCTGTCGGCGGGTCCCATAAGGCCCTGGACAAAATCAACCTCCAGGCCCAGGTACACAGGCAGCCTGCCCTCCCAGCGTCTTTTTGCCGCCAGGACTGTCTCCATGTATTCCGGCAGCCGTTCTTCGCTTACATGGCATTCATTGGGAAAGCCCGTTTTGTTTTTCACAGGAGCGTGGGAGCTAAATCCAATTGCGCTTAAACCTTTATTGTAGGCCGCAAGGCAGCAGCTTTCCACGTCGTCTTTGCCGTCGCAAAAGACGGTGTGGGTATGAATGCAGGCGAGTTGCATATTAACTCCGTGATTGAATAAAGCTTTCCGCTTCTTTTTTATATCGATCAAAGGCTTCCTTAAATGGGGGAAAGGCCGCATTTATTTCGTCCTTGTCGACATTTTTATAGGCCAGTTCAAGACGCGCCGCCGTCTTGCCCAGCTCTGCTCCGCCCATGGTTAAAGCTGCGCCCTTTATCATGTGGGCCAGCCGCCGGGCCTCTTCCCAGTTTTCGGCATTTTCAAGATTCGGCATATCTTCGATTTGGGTATGGGTACGCTCGATAAAACGGGAGATCAGCGGAAGAACAACTCCCACTTCGTTCAAAAAGTTTTCAAGCATTCCGGCGGCGTCAAAAACGATTGCGGTATCGCTTTGACTTTCAGCAGTGCTTTGGGTGATATTTTCGACTTGTTCAGGAGGATGCCAGGCAGGCAGCCACTTCTTAAGCATTCCTTCGATGTCGTTCCGTTTGAAGGGCTTTATTATAATGTCGTTTATACCCGCCTTAAGGCAGTTTTCCCTTTCCTCTGAAAGCTCAGAGGCGGTAACAGCTATTATTGGTTTTTTAAAACCCCGCTTTCGCAGATTTTCCGCTGCTTCGTAGCCGGTCATCCTGGGCATCTGTATATCCATAAAGATCATATCCACATCGTGAAGAATAGCCTTTTCCAAAGCGTCCTCGCCATCTTCGGCCAGTATCGAAGGATAATTCAACTTATCCAAAATTATGGATAAGGCCATCTGGTTGACAGCTTGATCGTCGGCAATGAGTATCACTAGAAATTCGCCTTTAGGATTTCGATGGACTTGTAAAAAATATCCTCAGGCTTCAGGGGTTTTACCAGATAGCTTTTAACGCCCATTTGGATGGCCTTGATAATCGCCTCCTGCTGGTTGATAGAGGAGAGGACAATGACAGGATACCTTATATCCCTTGCCTGCAGGGCCTTAAGCACCTGAAACCCGTTTACATTGGGCATATTGATATCCAGAAAGGCCAAGTCAAAGTCCCAGGTATCGACGGCAATAAGGAATTCCTCCCCGTCGAAAAAAGTGTTCACAATGGCTCCGGTTTTCTTGAAAATATTTTGAATGAACTCCTGGGTAACAAAATCATCATCGATTACGGCGATCCGCAAATTGGGCATTACAGCATCAATAAAATCAGAGTGCTTGTCTTTTGCCTCAGCCTCGAATACTAGCAGCATTTCCTCCTTGCCTTTCCTGGGGTCGTTGCTTATTACCCTGTCCTTTGGGATTTCTTTATTATCTTCCGGGGATTCATCTTTGTCTGACTTTGGGACAAGGGCTTCCATGGCGTTTTTAAGATCGGAGAACACTTTTATATACGAGTAATCCTTGTTTCCGGATAAAAATTCGCGGACTAATTCAATGCTTGTCAATACGCAGACATTGTTTGGCTGCAAGTTAGCACTCTGAAACACAGAGTCAAACAGCTTTATCAGGGTCGGCGTATCAGCCATGCTTAGATTTATGTCTTTGATCATGACAATGATTTTGGGAATACGGATTCTGTAGAGATCCATAAGCTCCTTGATTTTAAAACGCAGAATTTCCAGTTTATCCCTGTTGAGCCCCTGGGTAATTTCAACAAAAATGATGTTGTCGTTGACACGGATTTCCACGATGCCGGGGCTTTTATCGATACTGAATGGAAGATTCAATATTTCCGAGACGACAGAAAAAAAAGCGTCTACTTTTATTGGCTTGGTAAAAACCTTTTTTACATTATAGGGAACCAAATCCAGGAGCATCTTCTGTTCTATGCTGTAAGTAATAATAACAACCGGAGTATTTGCCGTATTGGGGTCGCTCTTTTTCTGCTTGAGCAGCCTCATGTATGCCTGGGGGTCGCTGAGATTGTTCAAAATGATCAGGTCAGGGGCAAGGCTTCTCATCTTGCCGGAGGCTTCCATGGGAGTATAGACGGTGCATACCTCAACGCCGTTATCTTCGAACTTGAGGCGAAGGTACTCTCGAAACAAAGATGAATTTTCTATTATCAATACATTCTTCATCTCATCTCCTGAGATTATTGTAGGAGATGAAAGCTTTCATGACAAGAGTCAAATTTCTGAAAAAAAATACACGAATTCAAAAGCGTCCTGCATTTTCGCGCCGTATATGGGTATGAAAGCATTTATTATGGTTTTCTTTCTTGCCGCAGGCATCTTGCCGATTATGGCCGATTCCTTGCAAATACCCATGGACTGGAGGCTCCTGTGGACGGGCTCCTGGTACAACAGCCTGAGAACCGAGGAGGGCGATCTTCCGCCGGTGGAGGAGGTTTTTTCCGGGGGAATCCTTTACAACCGGGGGGATCTCAGGCTCAGTTTGCCACAGCAGGACCTGGCCCTTCGTTTTTTGGCTACGGACAAGCGCCTTGTGCCCTTTGAGGAGAATGACGGCAGGGCGGGTTTTAATCCCGCCCTGGGGCTTTACTATCGGGGGACTGGCTCCCTGGGGGCCGAAGGCAGGTTCCTTTACGGCGTTCAAAGCGAATTTGGCCTTCCTGCCAGGATAAACAATGTCTGGCTGCGCTCCGTGCCCTTTGTTGAGTCCCGTCAGCCCTCCTCCAGGGACCTGAAAGCAGAGCCCGCCGCCAGGGACAGGGCCGAAAGCTACCTTTACCTGGCCCTTCCCCTTTTCGGAATGGACGTTTTTGCCTCCGCAGCCCTGGACGAGGAGCAGAATCCGGCCATTGGAAGCGGCATTGGCCTTGAGATGGGCGGCGCTGCGCTGCGCTTTGAGGGCTTTTACACCCAAAAAACCCTGCCCCCAAGGAATGCTTCCACCTGGTTTTCCCCCTCGCCGCCCTTGCCGGAGCGGGATTTTGAGATCTATGCCCTGGGGACGATCTTTCAGTATCAGAATATTAGCTTTGCCAGCGACTGGGCCTTCTCCGAGACCTTTGCCTGGGGCGAAGGGGTTTACGGGAACGCCGCCCTCCGGCTGGAGTCAAGGCCCTGGCGTTTTTCCCTGGCAGGCGACGGCGCCACGGGCCGTTTCGCCGACCGCAGCGGCTCCAGCGCCGGGGCGGCCTTCCGGCTGGCTGGGCGGGCCGAACATTTCTGGCCCCGCTCCGGTCTTCTGCGCCTGCAAAGCACCATTCGCGCTCCCGCCCTGGACGAAGATTTTAACCGGGGTAATTTCTCGGTCTATTACCGCCCCTCCGCCCCGGGCGCCGCGGAAAGAAGGGAGAATCCCAACAAGCTGCGTTTTTCCCGGGCCTCTTTGAGCCTTAACCGCGATGCCAGAAGGCCCGACAGAACGGCTGACAGCATTAGCGGCCTGGCGGGTTTTATCCTGGGGCCATTTAACAGCACCTTTACCGGCTCCCTGCAGAATACTTCAAGCCTGGCTGATGACGGGATCCCCCTCTTTTCTGCACCGGCCTTTGAAAGCTTTGATTCCTTTAGGGTTTCCGGCGAACTGGGCTGGAGGCCGGCCGGCTTCCCCGTCGGCAGCCTTGATCTACGGGCCAGGCTGGGACATACCACAAGGGCGGAGAAGGAAAACCTTTGGGACCTTTCGCTTAACTGCTCTCTAAGGCCTGGAAAATGGGGAAGGATCGGTCTTAGGGCCGCATCAACAGATTTTCCGCGAAGGTGGAACTATACCCTTAGCTGGAGGCTTGAGCAGAGTTTCTGATAGCGGCTATTTATCTTCGCAGCGAGCGGCCCGGGCCAGGCGGCGGTCTTGAGTAGGTTCCTGTAAGTTCAAAGCGGCCTTCGATTTCCATTTCGATGGCCTCGGCGGTGTTTACAAGATCGTTGAAGTGCCACCACTCGGAGGCCAGTGGGATCAGGCCAGCATCGGTACAGTAGCGCTGCAAGAGAATTGTCCCCAGCGTTGCCCGCTCAGAGATCTCCGCGCCGATCCATGAGGTGGTGGAGCGGGCGTGCACGGTGGAGTCGAATACCGCCGCTGCTACGCTAAGCTCATGTATGGGGGTCTGCATGGGATACTCTGTGTGATCGGTGATATGTATGTAAGCGTAAGGGCCGGTGCTTCTTCTTTCCCAGCTGTTAATTCTGGCAAGACTTACATCCATGGCGGTTCCCCTTTGATGGTTGTAGGGGGCTTCAGCCAGGAACCACCTTATGTTGAAGTTATGGGCTGTAATGCCCGCACGGACAAGTGGATTTGTGTTTATCAGGTGCGAGAAATGTTCGTGCAGTGTGTCGTGGGCCTCTGCGGGCCTGAACGCTTCGTACATAACCAGAGTGTTGCCGTCCACAAGGGCAGCTTGCTGGGCGGCAAATATCTTTGGGGCTATGGCGTATAAAACCAGAGAGATAAATTCGTCCCGTTCAAGGCGGGCGTTAAAGTCCCTGCCATCGTAAAGCGGCCTTCCGGTAATGTTGGGTATCTCCAGGCCGGATGATCTAAACAGGGAAAAGTATGTGTTTGTGGTGTCGTAGACAATGGAAGGTATGATGTCGGGCAGATTAATGAAGCAGTATTTATGCATTACCCAGCCTGTGGTATTGCTGCCGAAGTTATGGATTTCTATTTGCCACCAGTCATTCTCTTCCCGTAGAATCGTAAAAGCCCGGCCCTCGTTCAATGTGAAAATTATATTCGCGTTTTCGCTTGCGGTTCTATAAACCGGAAGCTCAACAGCAGCGTATCCGGTGGATCCGGAGACGGGGAGTTCAAATGCGCCGCCTTCCAGAACATAGTCAATTAATATCTGCGGCTGGGAGCTTGAGCTGATACTCCTTAGGCTGTAAACAAGGACAAAGGCAGCGAAACAAAAAACAAGCAGGGTGGTAATTATTAATACACTAACCCGTTTCATAGAAGTCTCCCCAAAACTTCAGCCAGTGGTGTAAAGCGGTTCAATAGATAAAGCAGAAGTAAATGTCCAGGATAGAACACATAGAAAAACCATGCCATAAACTTGGACTTTTTTCCCATGTTGCCGTTAAACATAAGCAGCAATGGTATGGTAAGAAAAATACCAAGCTGAAACCACTGGGGGAAGCGGTCATGAAAGAATCCGAATCTGTAAAATACCGGTATCAGGTGGAACACTACGCCAATTGTGCAGAAGGCGGCGATTTGGCGCTTGAGGTCCCCATGAAAAATACCAAACATTAAAATCCACAGTACCGCGACAAAATTCCAGTTGGCCCTGTAGGCCAGGGCGCAGCAAACGGCCACAATGGCCAGCTTTAAAACAAGGTGAATTTTTTCGCTCTTAAAGGCGGTCAGGGCTACAAGGCCCAGGGCAAGGGGCCAGATCACGCTTGTGGCCTGAAAGAATGTATAACCAAAGCTAAGGTTGTAGGGGATATGCGATATGAGTGCAAGAACAAGGAGCCGGATAATGTATTTTCTTCGATCCCTGGTGTAATAAAAGCCCTGAGCGATAAAAAAACAGAAAACAGGGGCCGCAGTTCTGCCTAAAAGCCTGAAAAGCAGGCTGATAAGTTCATCGTGTGGCAGAAACACAGACACAAAATGATCGCAAAACATGGCAATGGCAGCGATGATCTTTAGCTTGTTCGTGGTAAGTCCGTTATGTCTTTCAATTGCTTCCATATATATACATCATTCCTGAAAAACTGCCCTCCTGTCAATCTTGTTTGACACCTGTATGTTTTTCCTCTATTGAAATCCTAAAAATCATACAGCATAATGGAAATTGATTATATGCGTATCAGTGATATCCTGGGTGAAAAAGAGCTAACCGTCTCATGCGAAATTTTTCCGCCAAAAACCGGCGCAGATCTGGAGCATGCCTTTGAAATCGCCGGCAAGATAGCGGCGCTTAAACCTGACTTTATCAGTGTTACCTGCGGCGCGGGCGGGAGTACGGCGGCTTATACCGAAAAGCTTGCCCAGCACATTGAGAGCTCCAGTGTTCCGGCCCTGGCGCACATCACCTGCGCAGGAACGCGAAAAGAGGATATTTCGGCGGTTCTGGATGACTACGCGAATAAGGGCATCGGGAATGTGCTGGCTCTGCGGGGTGATTTGCCAAAAGGCACGACGCGCCCAACAGAAGGGCACTATGTCTATGCCAGTGAACTGGTTGCCGCGATTAAGGAGCGGGGCGGATTTTGCGTAGGCGCCGCCTGTTACCCCGAGGGGCACGTGGAGAGCGCCAACCAGGATGAGGATATTGCCCATCTAAAGGAAAAAGTTGAATCAGGTTGTGATTTTCTTACGACTCAGATGTTCTTTGACAACAATGTGCTTTATAAGTTTTTATACAAACTCTCCCAAAAACAAATTAATGTGCCGGTACTGGCAGGTATAATGCCGGTGACCAACAAGATACAGATACGGCGCATTTTGGAGCTTAGCGGAACCGTCCTGCCACCCCGCTTTCAGAACATAGTCGACAAGTTCGGCGATAAGCCTGATGCAATGCGGCAGGCAGGCATTGCCTACGCAACCGAGCAGATCATTGATCTTGTTGCGAACAATGTGCGCGGGATTCATATATATACCATGAACAAACCAAGCATTGCGGAACAGATATTACGCAATCTCTCTTACATCCTATAGAGAAAAAAATGGATAAGTACTCTGATATTTTGCGGTATATGGGGCACCGCGGCAAAGCCGATGAACAGCTTGAAATGTTGATTTCATCATGCTTAGATAAGTTTGGGGCCGTCTGTGAGCCCCGTCACGTAAAGCTGCAGCTGCCATGCACGGTAACGGACGATAGTGTTACGATGGAAATGCTTGAAATAAAAAGCAAGGCCCTGGCCAAGCGCCTAAAAAACTGTAACCAGGTTTACCTGTTTGCGGCAAGCCTTGGCGCGGCTGTTGACAGGCTCATTGGGCAGCGCACAAAGATGGACAGCGCCGAAGCTCTGTGCTTGCAGGCCTGCGCAGCGGCGCGGATTGAAGAATACTGTGACGGCATTGAAAAGGAGCTGCTTGACGAGCTGGCGCGGCATGGACTGCATGCCCGCCCGCGCTTTTCTCCCGGCTATGCGGATTTTGACATTGCGCATCAAAGCGATATACTGCGTATCCTACAAACGCCCAAGCGTATCGGGCTAACTGAAACGAAAACGCATATGCTGACGCCGCTTAAATCCGTAACAGCTTTAATCGGCGTTGAAAGAAAAGAGGCTTGAGAATGTTCGGTGAACTGATTGGCAAACAATTGCTTTTTTTTGACGGTGCCATGGGAACAGAGCTGCAGGCCGCAGGCCTTAAGGCAGGTGAAATACCGGAACTGTGGAATATTAAGCGCGCAGATGCCGTACGGGATGTGCATGCGCGTTACCTTGCCGCAGGCTGCGACATCATCAAGACAAACACATTTGGATGCAATGCTGATAAATTACAGAATACCGGCCATACGGTAGAAGATGTCGTCGCTCATGCAATTGCAAACATTAGAAGGGCAATAGAGCAATGCGGGAAATCCAAGCCGCGCTATATCGCCCTTGATATTGGCCCGACAGGCAAGCTTTTAAAACCACTTGGAGATTTGCATTTTAATGAAGCTTACGCGCTGTTCGCCGAAACGATTGCTGCGGGTAAAAAAGCCGGCGCGGATCTGGTTTTAATCGAAACCATGTCGGACGCCTATGAGCTTAAAGCGGCGGTGCTTGCCGCGAAGGAAAACTGCGAGCTGCCGGTAATTGCCTCGGTAACCCTGGACGAAAAGGGAAAGATGCTGACAGGCGGCGGCGTTGATGTTGCCGTAGCCCTGCTTGAGGGACTGGGCGTTAACGCGATTGGCTTTAACTGCGGGCTTGGACCTGGGCAGTTAACGCCGCATATCGCAGAGGCGCTGAGCTTAAGCTCAAGGCCCATTCTGCTTATGCCCAATGCGGGATTGCCGGAAAGCATTGACGGCGTAACAAGCTACAATGTCGGCCCAGAGGAATTTGCCCGTCTGATGCGGCTGAACGCGGAAAGCGGCGTTTGGCTGCTTGGCGGATGCTGCGGTACAACTCCGGCGCACCTGGAAGAGCTGGTAAAAAACTGTGCCGGAATAGTTCCGCCCCCGCTTAAACAGAAAAATCTTAGCGTTGCATCCTCCTACACAAAAACTGTTGTTTTTGGCCCAAAGCCGCTTATTATCGGGGAGCGCATTAACCCAACCGGAAAACCAAGGCTAAAACAGGCGATCAAGGATGAGAACTACGACTATATTCAACAAGAGGGTATTCTGCAAGTTGAACAGGGCGCAGATCTGCTTGATGTAAACGCAGGCATGCCCGGAATTGACGAAGCTGCTGTTCTAACAGTATTTGTTGAGCAGCTTCAAAGCGTAATTGACACGCCGCTGCAACTTGACAGCGCAGATGTATCCGCCCTGGCAAAGGCAATGCGGATATACAACGGAAAGCCTGTTATCAACTCGGTAAACGGAAAGGCAGAAAGCATGGCGGCTGTCTTTCCGCTTTTAAAGAAGTACGGCGGCCTTGCGGTTGCGCTGACCCTGGACGAAGGCGGCATACCTGAAACTGCACAGGGCCGCGTTGATATTGCGGAAAAAATATTAAAAAATGCGGAGAACTACGGTATCGGCAGGGAGGCATTTCTCTTTGATCCGCTGACCATGGCCGTAAGCGCGGGGCAGGACAACGCGCGGGTGACGGTGGAATGTGTCAGCCGTCTAAAAGAGCTGGGCCTTAAGACCCTGCTTGGTGTGTCCAATGTCTCTTTCGGCCTGCCCAGCCGCGATATCCTTAACGCCGCGTTTTTGCGGCTTGCGCTTGACTCCGGTCTTGATGCGGCCATTTTTAACCCGGGCGAGTCCGCAATGCACCAGGCAATTGCCGATCACCTAAGCAGAAAAGATCTGCCACTTGACGCGGCAATGGATGCACTGCTTGGCAAAGACGAAAAGTTCCAGCGCTATATCAACACTTACGGCACCGCCGTTGGTGATACCCACGGCGGACAGCAGGGCGATAAAATTAACGATGCGGAAGCCATGAGCCTGGGCGAAGCGGTATTCAAGGGGCTTAAAAAACAGGCAGTGTACAGCGCGCAGCTTTGTTTAGAGAGGCAAGCCCCCCTTGAAATAATCGAGCAGGAGTTAATTCCTGCGCTTAACAGGGCAGGGGAGTACTTCGAGCAGGGGAAAATGTATTTGCCCCAGTTATTAATGTGTGCGGAGGCAACAAAGGAAGCATTTACGCATATTCGCGCCGCGATGGGCAGTGTAGCAAACGATACGATCGGTACGATTGTCATTGCGACAGTGGAGGGTGACATACACGACATCGGGAAAAATATCGTGCGCGCAATGCTGGAAAACTACCGCTTTCATGTTGTCGATCTTGGCAAGGATGTGCCTGTACAAAGCGTTGTGGAAGCGGTGAAAAAACATAAGGCAAAACTGGCCGGTCTGTCGGCCCTTATGACAACAACGGTTGCCAGCATGGAAAAAACCATACTGGCCCTGCGCGACAGCGCGCCTGACTGCAAGATCATGTGCGGCGGTGCCGTATTGACAAAGGACTATGCCGAAAGCATCGGCGCTGATTTTTACGCAAAAGACGCAATGGCTTCTGTACGTTACGCGCAGAAAATTTTTGACAATACAGACAAGAGCTAAGCCTTAAACCGCTTAAGCCGCAGGGCATTGGACACAACCGACACGGAGCTAAGGCTCATGGCGGCGGCGGCAAACATGGGGTTCATCAGCGGCCCTCCGAATAAGTACAATAGCCCCCCGGCAATGGGAATACCCAGGGTGTTGTAGGCAAATGCCCAGAAAAGATTCTGTTTAACCGTGCGGATTGTCCGCTTGCTCAAATTGATTGCCGTAACTACGTCCATTAAGTCGCTTCTCATTAACACAATGTCAGCGCTTTCCATGGCAACATCTGTGCCGCTGCCTATTGCGATGCCAATGTCCGCCTGGACCAATGCGGGGGCATCGTTAATGCCATCTCCCACCATTGCAACTTTTCTGCCTTCGTTCTGTAGTTTCTTCACCTCGGCAGCTTTATCCTGGGGCAGAACTTCCGCCAATACTCGATCAATTCCAACCTGGGCGGCAATCGCCTCGGCCGTTTGTATGCTGTCGCCGGTAATCATGACAACTTCGATGCCCATTTCTTTAAGCCGTGAAACCGCTGCCCTGCTGCCAGGCTTTGGTTTATCGGAAACCACTACCTGCCCGGCATATTCGCCGCCAATGAAAACGCGAATGCCCCGCCTTATCTCAATTTTTTTACCGTCAATAAAACCTTCCACACCCTGCCCGACGATAGCTTTAAAATCTTTTACTTCAAGATATTCGCCGCCGTAATAGCCGCAAATTGCTTTTGCTATGGGGTGCTCGGAATAACGCTCCAAAGAGGCGGCAAGCTGTAATACATCTCCCTCGACCGACACCACTTCCGGTTTGCCTTCGGTTATGGTTCCTGTTTTGTCGAAAACTATGGTGTTGATCCTGTAGGTGGTCTCCAGCGCCTGGCCGCCCTTGATCAGTATGCCGTTTTCGGCGCCCTTTCCCGTGCCGACCATTATTGCCGTTGGGGTTGCCAGGCCCAAAGCACAGGGGCAGGCAATGACAAGCATGGTAATGAAAATTGTAAGGGTAAACGCGACATTGCCCGTTGCCAGAAACCAGGCCAGGGATACCAGCAGCGCGGCCGCGCAGACCACCGGAACAAAGACGGCGCAGACCTTGTCCCCCAGTGCCGCAATGGGGGCCTTGCTGCCCTGGGCGTCTTCGACCAGTTTTATGATCTGCGCCAGGGCCGTGTCCGCCCCGACCTTATCCGCACGGAACTGTATAACCCCTGTTGTGTTAATGGTTGCGGCATAAACGGCATCGCCGGTTTTCTTGTCCACCGGCATGCTTTCTCCGGTGAGCATGGATTCGTCTATGGCAGTGTGCCCTTCCAACACGGTGCCGTCTACGGGGATTTTTGCCCCCGGCTTTAATACGACAATATCTCCGGTCACAACGTCTTCAATCGGTATTTCTTGCTCGGTACCGTTTTGTACGATGATGGCGGTCTTGGGCGCAAGTCCCATGAGCTTTTTTATCGCCTCGCCGGTTCTTCCCTTTGAGACCGCTTCCAGGGTCTTGCCTAGAAGCACAAGGGCCAAGATGACACCGGCGGTTTCAAAGTACAGAAGATCTACCGCCTCCGGATAACCGTTTGTTATCCGCCAGGTATTGTATGCGCTGTAAATAATCGCCGCCGAGGTTCCAATGGCTATCAGGGAATCCATATTTGGGCTTCGGCGGAGCAGGGCCATAAAGCCGGTGCTGTAAAATCTGTAGCCCGCTATTACAATGGGAATCAGCAGAACAATCTGCCATATCGCAAATCTAAGGGGAAGATCCTTCATGGTATGGTGAATTAAAGTCCAAAAGGGCAGCCAGGCAAAAGGCAGCATGGGCGCCATGGCGATATAAAAAAGCGGAAGGGCAAAAACAAGGGCTATGACGGCTTTTATTTTCCACGTTCTGATTTCGCCGATAGGACCGGAACCAGAGCCGGTTTTTTTGGGTTCCAATACTTCATAGCCTGCTTTTATTACCGTTTCTTTTATTAACGCAAGAGTTTCTGCACCGCTGAATTCCACAAAAAGTTTTTTTGCGGCAAGGTTCACTGCGGCGCTATTAACCCCTTCCAGTTTTTGAACTGCTCTTTCCACCCGTGCGGAGCAGGCGGCACAGGCCATTCCCTGGACTACCAATACTGCTTTTTCCAATTTTTTCTCCCGTGCTATTTGCATTATTCTAGCCAATGTGGTAAAATATTTCTATACACCATACTGGTTGAATAAAGGAGTAATGCGCTATCGAAAAGCCAATAGCCACCGGCTTTATTAAACATCTGCCAAACATGGCTTCCATTATACGCCTTGTAGGCTCTTTTTCGCTTTTGTTTTTAATCAGTTTTGAAAAAGACATTGGCCCCTTTAAAGCTGTTCCATGGGTTTGGCTAATCGTTTATCTTTTTCTTGTGTTCACGGATTCACTTGACGGCACTCTTGCCCGTAAGCTCAACGCAAAAAGTAATATCGGTGCTTTTCTGGATGCCCTTAGTGACACCTTTCTGCTTGTCATCGCTGCGGCGATGGTCTTTACCGTATTTGCCTACGATAATCTTTCGGATTTTCAGTCCTGGTTTTACATCTGCCTTTTAATCTTCTGTGCGGCAAATAAGCTAAGCATGAATATATATGCGAAAATATTTTTTGGCACCGCGAATATGCTGCACTCCTACCCCCAGAAGGCCTTTGCCGTGGGGTGTTATATCGGCGTGGGGCTTTGGGCCTTCTTGGGCGATGTACCCTGGTGGTCTATAGTTATCCTGTTATCGCTTAGTATTTACGGAGCTATAGACGAGATTGTGTACTGTGCCCGCGCTGCCAAGTATGATGTTGACTTTAAAGGGCATGGCTTCCAGAAGTATGAGACCAGAAAGAAAAAGAAGGATTGAGAGCAGGGGGATATTCATGAGGCCGGCCAGGAAAACAGCCTGTCTTTTTTTTGTTTTTTTGTTTATTCTCATTTTCCATGTCTTTGGAGAGTCCATTACAGAGGAAGACGAAATAATATTTTTTGAGGAGTTCTTTATTTTTGGAGACTTCTTCTTTCTGGATGAGTCTCCCATGGATGAGGAAAGCTTATTTGAAGATGAAATCCTTCTTGCTGAAGAATCTTTCCTGGACGAAGATGAGTTCCTCGAAGATTTATTTGATACCTTCTTTCTTGACGCTCCTCCCCTGGTAATTGAAGCCCCTGTGTTCGAGACACGTTCCCTGGACGCAATTTTCCCGGACCTTTCCTGGTGGCAAAGAGCAATGATGAACAGCAATGAAGGGCTGAGGCATTCGTTTTCGATTAATCAATCCCCGATGCTTTATACCAGTCCGGATTCCGGGATTGATCTTATCGGCAGCATTATGGATATAGAGCCTTCTCATCTTATTGAGGCTCTGGTGCTGATTCCGTATAACGAAAGAGAACTGGATTTGCTGGATATTTACAACGCGCTTGGAAGGATTGGGCAGATAGAAAACTATCCGGTTTTGATAAACGGCAATAATTTCTATGTCATTACAGAATCCACCCGGATTGAAAGCAGCAGCAACAGAAGGGCTATTTCCGATCCTTTGCCCGCAGAGAGGCTTCCTTTTTCAGAGACAATTTATATTCGCCTGAGGGAAGTTACCATTGGAAATCTCTTTCTTCGGGGAGATATATCAATAAGCCTATACGGAATTACTTACAGTATGACCAATTTCACAGACATCCGGTATTTTTTCCTTCCGGTTATGAGAGCGGAAAAATTTAAAACCTTAATTTACCTTGAGCCTGTCAGCGAAGGGCTGCTCATCTACACGATGTCGGGATTTTATCTGCCGGACTTTATTTCTGACAGGGTAAACCTTACTCCGAACATAAACAGGCGAATTCAAATATTCAAAAACTGGATCACCGACGGCCTTAGAATGCAGGAGAGCCTTGCTGCGGCGGAGTAAACTCTACACAATTGTGCCGCCGCCAAGGACGGTATCGCCGTCATATAATACGGCTGCCTGTCCGCTTGTTATTGCCCGCTGTCCTTCGTCAAATTCAATGCGAACAGTATTATCGGAGATCTGAGCCGCTGTTGCCCATTGCTCGCTCTGGTTATACCTTGTTTTTGCCTTAACGCGAATGGGGCTGTTTATCTGTTCAAAAGCTATCCAGTTAAAATCTTTCGCTTCCAGTGTTCTCCCAAACAATCCGTCGTCTTCGCACAGGGTTACGGTGTTGTCTTTAATGTTTTTTGAATGAACATACATTGGTTTATTCAGGGAAATTGCAAGCCCCCTCCGCTGTCCAACTGTGTATCGAATTATTCCCCTGTGTCTGCCTAGAACATTGCCCTGCATATCCACAAAATTACCGTCTTCGCATGTGATACCAGAATAGCGCTCGATGAATTCCGCATAATCGCCGTTCCGTACAAAGCAGATGTCCTGGCTGTCATCCTTATCCGCGTTTACAAAGCTCTGCTGTTTGGCAATCTCGCGTACTTCCGCTTTGCGAAGACTGCCAAGGGGGAAAAGGGTGTGCGCCAGCTGTTCCTGCGTCATGGCATACAGTACATAGCTCTGGTCTTTCGTTTCGTCTACTGCCTTTTTTAAAAGGTAGCGTCCGCTTTGGGAGTTATGCTCAATGCGGGCGTAATGTCCTGTTGCAAAGTAATCCATGTCAAGCTGCTTCATCCTGAATAATAATTTTTCAAATTTTATATAGCGGTTGCAGTCTATACAGGGATTTGGCGTCGCGCCGTTTTGGTAGGCTTCGATAAAACGATTTATTACCAGGTTTCTAAAATCGCCGCTGAAATCATTTACATAAAAGGGAATGCCCATCGAATCCGCTGCGCGGCGCGCGTCTTTCGCGTCTTCCAGGGAACAGCAGCTTTTCCCTCCGCCAAGACCGATATCTTCATTGTCAAACAGTTTCATTGTTATTCCAACGCAGTCAAAGCCCTGTTGCTTCATTAAAAAAGCGGCGATGGAACTGTCAACACCGCCGCTCATTGCGATTAACGCTTTCTTCCCCATACAGGAATTGTACAGGAAACAATGTAGTTTAGAAAGCCGCTACAACGCCTCCGCCGTAGCTGGCGTCGATATATTCCCTTACCTTCTGGCTGAGCATGGCGTTTCGCAGGGCAATGATGAGGGGATCATTCTCTTTGCCTCTCTGCACTACCACGATGTTCACGTAGGGGGATTCGGCGCCCTCAATAATCAGGGAGTCCAGCACCGGGTTAAAGCCTGCCTGCATGGCGAAGTTACCGTTGATGGTAGCTGCGTCCACATCTGATAAAGAGCGGGGGAGCTGGGCGGCCTCAAGCTCCTGGAAACGGAAATTGCGGGGATTATCGATTATGTCACGGGTAGTAGCCCGCAGGCCCGCGTCCGGCCTTAGCCTGATAAGCCCGTTCGCCTGAAGCAGCAGCAGGGCACGGCCCCCGTTGGACGGATCGTTGGGAATGGCAATGGACGCGCCATTGGGCAGTGCGTTTACACTATTGTGCCTTTGGGAGTAAAGCCCAAAGGGTTCTACGTGCACACCAAAAGCCGAGACAAGATTTGCCGACCACTCGGCATTTGTTTCCAGATAGGGAAGATGCTGGAAGAAGTTGGCGTCCAGGTCTCCGCTAAGTAAGGCCATGTTCGGCTGCACATAGTCGGTGAATTCCAGCACGTTCAGGTTTATTCCCTGCTCCGCCAGATCAGCCCTGATCAGGTTAAGCAATTCCGCATGGGGAACCGGCGTTGCTCCTACGGACAAAGTCGTTCCCGGGCCTCTTCTGCCCTGGCAGGCGCTTAGTGCCAGGGTCAAAACCAGTACGCTAGCGATAAGCAGTTTGACAAGACTTTTCTTCATAAATAAATCTCCTTCTCAATATAATACATATAATACCTATGTATTTGATATGATTATGCCTGTTTTAAACAGGGTTTGTCAACAGGCTGATATCCGATGCTGTTTGCTCAATGCCGCGTACCGCTACTGTGTAATCGCTCCATTGCCTGTAAAGGGGAAGCCGCTCCTCCGCCAGCGCGGCGATGCCGTCCCGTTCGGAAAGGGGCCTGCCTGACACAGACAGTTGGCTCAGGTCCCGTTCCAAGAATATCATTATACCGTTCTGGCGGATGATGCGCCAGTTGCCGGGCCGCGTTACCACTCCTCCGCCTGTGGCAATGACAAGGCCGCTTTCTTTGCAGAGGGTCAGAAGGGCCTCTGTTTCCAGTTCGCGAAAGCGTTCCTCACCATCCTCTGTGATAATGGCGGGAACAGGTTTAGCGGCGGCCTTTGCGACCCACTCATCCGTGTCGGCAAAGGTACGCCCCATCTTTTTTGCCAGAGCTCTGCCGGTGCCTGTTTTGCCGCAGCCGGGCATTCCGATTAATACGATGTTACGGCTAAGGCGCCGGATTTTTTCGCCGATTGTTTCGATTAAATTATCCGGGATGGATGCGCCCATAAAAAGCTCCGACGCCTTTTTTGCCTGTGCTACAAGCATGGCAAGCCCGTTAAAGGCAGGAATCCCGCGATCTTCAGCCTGCAAGAGCAGCTCCGTCCGTGCCGGATTATAGACCAGGTCAATTATCGCCCGGCATTGCGTAAAAACGTTTAGCTCAGTTATGGGGGAGCTGCCATTGTCCGGATACATGCCGACAGGAGTTGTGTTGACAATCAGGATCGCGTTGCGATGTTCTTCGATACTGCTATAGTTTACAGGCCCCTTTCTGGAAACAACAACGATTTCCCTCGCGCCCATATCGCCTAACACAGCCTGGATGCTAAGGGACGAGCCGCCGCTGCCAAGAACCAGGGTTTTGCCTGCGGCGGGATTGACTCCTGTCTTCTTTAATAAATACGAAAAGCCGTAGCAGTCGGTATTGTCGCCGCAGAGTGAGCCGTCGCTTAGGCGTGTGATGGTGTTTACGCTGCCTGTGGCGCGGGCGCTTTCACAGAGGCTTGTGCAAAAAGGGGTCACGGATTTTTTATAGGGAATTGTAACATTAAGGCCGTCAAAATCCCCCTGCTGTAAAAAGGCCGCAAGTTCCTCCGGCTTCTTTTCGTACAGGCGGTATTCGTAATCGCCCAGCTCGGCATGGATAAGCGAAGAAAAGCTGTGGGATAGGCTTTCTCCGAGCAGGCCGAAGCGGCGCTGCATCAGACCACCTCCGAGTAACTGCCAAGGTAATAAAAGTCATCACAGAGATCATTTAATTCCTTAAGAGCCTGCACCAGCGCGGGGGAGTAAACGGGTATTTCCAGGTCGAAGTAAAACATGAACTGGAAATCCCTGTTGGGAATGGGACGGCTTTCGAGTTTGAGCAGGTTGATCCCATGAATAAAAAAATGGGATAGAATTTTATACAGGGAGCCTGGCTTGTGCGGAGTTGTCAGCATTAAACTGGTCTTGTCCGCGCCGGGATAAATTGCCAGTGATTTTGAAATGCAGATAAAGCGGGTGTAGTTGTTGCCCTGATCCTGCACCGAGTCAGCAAGACGGCAGAGCCCGTACAGAGCGGCGCAGTTACGCGATGATAGCGCGGCCAGGTCATTGCGCCCTGACTTCGCGACCATCTCGGCGGCTACGGCGGTGTTTTCACATACAGTTACTTTGCAGCCAAGGCTTTTTAAGTAGCCGGCGCATTGGGCAATGGCCTGCTCATGGGAATACACTTCCTTGATAGACGATAACTCAGTGCCTTCTTTCGCCAGCAGGCAATGATCGATTTTTAAGCGCACGCTTCTGACAATACTGAAGGGATAGCGTATCAGAAGATCATAGACCTGATTGATGGAACCGGCCGTACTGTTTTCCAGCGGAAGCACACCATAAGAGCAGAGCCCTGAGTCAATGGCGGAGAAAAGCCCTTCAAAATTGTTGAAGTACATAATGCTTGGCAGTGAGAAAAGCTTCTCTGCAGCAAGCTGGGAGTAAGCTCCTTCCGTGCCCTGGCAGGCAATGATTGTACGGTTTGGGAAAACCCATTCTGTGTCCCGCAGGGCGTTCTGAATCTTGTCTGTCAGTTTGGATGCGGGTTTTACAATCCGTTCCTGCTCGGCGCGGCTCAGATCGAAGAGCATAGAGTAAAGTGAGGTAATATAGGCTTGGCGGTTCTCCTGGACAGTACCCGCCAGATCGTACAGCTTTTGCCGTTCCCTGGCAGGATCGTATATGGGAATATTATTTTCTTGTTTAAATTTTGCGATTTCAGCGGACAGATCCATGCGCTGCTGAAAGAGATCCACGATGCCTTTGTCAAGCTCATCCATTTTTTGTCGAAACTCAGATAGATCCATTATTATCTCCTTGATTTATTCGTGAATTTATTCGTGGCGATCTCTTGGTTCAAGCAGCGCATCACAAAGCCAGGCCGGCGGCAAGCCAAAGATCAAACAGGCAAATCGCCGCCGCCGCTTCCACAACCGGAACGGCACGGGGAACAATGCATGGGTCGTGCCGGCCTTCCCCCCCGATTGATGGTGTTGGCTTTACGGCAACGGAAAAGCGGAGAGGCTGGCCGGTGCTGATGCCGCCCAAAATCCCAAAGGGCGTCTGGTTGGATTGGGAGCCGCGCATACCGGCGAGCTTAAAGCCATCGTCAAACTCCACGGCCTTGACGGCGGGAATGGAAAAAAGCAGGGCCGACAGGCAGCTTTCCACCGAGGCAAAGAAGGGCTCGCCCAGGCCGGCGGGGAGGCCCTCGGCAACACAGGCAATTACGCCGCCGACACTGTCGCCGTCGGCCTTTGCGTTTAAGATGGTTTCTTCCGCAGGCGGCTTCCCGCCTATAAGCACCGGCTCTGCGCTAATCTTCACGCCGGGCAATAACTGCCTGGCCAGGGCTCCGGCGAAAACCAGCGCCGCAGTCAGGCGGCCGGAGAAATGCCCGCCGCCTCGGTAGTCCGCAAAGCCCTTGTACTTTATCTGCGCCGTGTAGTCGGCGTGGCCTGGCCGGGGGAGGTTTTTTTGATAATCCTCTGACCGCGCATCTGTGTTGCGGATCATGCCGCAGAGCGGCGCGCCGGTGGCTTTCCCCTCGAACAGGCCGCTGACTATTTCCACCAGGTCTGCTTCACTGCGGGACGTGGATGCGGCCGACTGTCCAGGTGCGCGTCGGGCCATTTCCTGCGCGACCAGATCCATGTCCGGCGCAAAGCCCGGCGGCAGGCCGTCGATAACCACGCCGATAGCGGGGCCGTGGGACTCCCCAAAGATGGAAAGTCTAAACATTTTACCGTAAGTATTCATACTGCGCTCCCAAAGCACTAAAATCTTCGAAAAAACCGGGGTAGGATTTGCGAACCGCCTGGGCATCCCGGATTACTACCGGCCCGTCGCACACGGACGAGAGAACTGCAGCGCACATGGCGATACGGTGATCCCCGTAGGACTCTGTTTCCCCGCCCGCAAGCGATTTCTTCCCGGTGATTACAAGTCCGTCCTCCGTTTCCATAATATCCGCACCTAAACTTGAAAGCAATTCGGTAACGGTTCGCAGGCGGTCACTTTCCTTGATTCGCAGGCGTCCGGCGTTTCGGATTGTAGTTTTCCCTTCCGCCACGGAGGCCACGGCGGCAAGAACCGGAACCAGGTCTGGCGTGTTCCCCGCGTCAATGTCCGTGCCGCGCAGTGCGCCCGGGGATACCGTAACCGCGTCAGGCTTGCGGCTAACGTGCGCGCCAAAAGCTTCCAGCAGTTCGACGATGGCACGGTCGCCCTGCCTGGAAGCCGGATCAAGGCCGGTGCAGGTAATTGCTCCCTTTCCAATTGCGCCCGCTGATAACCAGAAGGCCGCGTTGGACCAATCCCCCCCGGCCCTTACCCTTGGCGGCGCAGAACCGCTTTGTCCGCCTGGAATAGCAAAAACATGCAGAGGGGACCCATCATCGCAGGCTTCCTCTTCCAAAACCCTAAAGCCAAAAAGGCGAAGCGCGTCCAAAGTCATGTCAACATAGGGCCGCGATTCCAATGCCCCAGTTACGCGCAAGACACTGTCGCCGTTTAATAGTGGGAGGGCGAAGAGCAAGCCGCTTACAAACTGGGAAGAAATATCCCCAGGCAGGGTATAGCTGCCGTGGCTCAAGCGGCCTTCACAGTCAAGCCGTGCGGGAGTAGGCCGGGACAGGGCGCAGCCGTGGGCGGCCATTTCTTCGATGAGCGGCGAAAGGGGGCGCTTGCTCAGGCGGCCCTTCATGTCAAAAGATACCGCAAGGCCCAGGGCGCCGCATACCGGCAACAGGAAGCGCAGAGTTGCCCCGCTTTCGCCGCAGTCCAGAACGCGGCGCTCTGTTTGGCCTGCATTTTTTTCGAGCCCGGCTTTAGTGCCAATTGGCCTGACAAAAAACCCTTCGTTTTCATATCGCAGCTCTGCTCCCAGAGCTTCCAGGCAGCGGGCCGTAGCGTCAATGTCCTCGGAGCGGTCGGGACAGGCAACAAAACATTCCCCAGCCGGCGGAGCAGAGGCTAGCGCGGCGCAGAGCAGAAGCCGGTGGGCCTCGGACTTGGAGGCAATGGCCCTGACCGTGCCGCCCTTCAGCGGTTTTGTAATCCTGATTTTTAAGTCCTCAGTCATCACTTCTCATTCCTCACTCAGCTATCAAAGCTTCCAGATCACTGACCGGAATTTCTTTTAAAAAGCAGTTTCCGATTTCCAGGGGAAAAATCATTGTAAGGGTTTCTCCGTTACGTTTCTTGTCAGACAGGCAGCAGCGGGCCAGCGCCTGGGCATCGTATGATGTGTCAAGCGGCAGTTCGTACCGCTTGAGCATCTCCAGTAAATTTTGCAGGCAATCTTCTCTGCATAGACCCAGGCGGACCGCCGCGCTGGTTTCTATCGCCATGCCCACTGCGACGGCCTGGCCGTGGGATATGCTGTAGCCGCTTAGCTTTTCAATCGCGTGTCCGATAGTATGGCCAAAGTTAAGCAGCTTTCGTTTACCTGTTTCAAATTCATCTTCATTGACAATGTCGCGTTTTATCTCAACGCAGCGGGCAATAATTTCTTCATACTGGTCGTGGACAGGCTTTTCCAGGGATTCAAAGAGTGCCCTGTCGGCAATCATTCCGTATTTAATTACTTCCGCGCAGCCGTCACGAAAAACTTCCGGCGGCAGGGTAGAAAGGGTAGAGATGTCGCATAAGACAAGGTTCGGCTGGTAAAACGCACCAGCCAGGTTTTTCCCGGCGTTAAGGTTAATCGCGGTCTTCCCGCCAACCGAGGAATCCACCGCCGCAAGCAGAGTCGTGGGTACCTGCACGAAGCGGAGCCCCCGCATAAAAGAGGCCGCCGCGAAGCCGGCCAGATCGCCTGTAACGCCTCCCCCAAGTGCGACCACGACATCGCTGCGGGTGAATTTTTCTTCCGCAAGGAAGTCAAGCAGCGACAGTAATGTCTTGGCGTTCTTGGAAGATTCGCCCTGTGGAAAAACAAAATACGAAACAGAATAATCGTTTTGAGCAAGGCTTGATTCAAGATGTTTTCCGTAAAGAGCCGCAACATTATCATCTGAAACAATGGCAGCCGCATTTCCGCCAACGGTATTGCGTATAACAGCGCCGGCTTTATCAAGAAGATCTTTGTCGATAATGATATCGTAGGTCTTGGAAGCTCTAACGGTGATTGTCTTCATTCAATTAGTGTTTCCTTTAATGATCCAGCTCTGCCTTTAAGCGGCTGCCTTCTTCCAGTAATTCCTGTAATTTTTCCCGGTCATTGGCTGCCAGCGCGTTTCTGTAGCTGCCAAGTGAGTTTATAAAGCCATCCAGTTCTTTTATCAGAAAATCATTATTGTCCATACACAGCTCCGCCCACATTTCAGCGTTAAGGCGGGCCACCCGTGTAAGGTCTTTATAACTCCCGGCGGAGAAACCCTTATGGCCCCGGGCAGAAGGACTTTTGACATAGGCATTTGACACAATATGCGCCATTTGAGAACTGAATGCGATCATCTCGTCATGTTTTTCCGCTGTTGTGATGGTAAGATGTCCGAAGCCAACTGGTTTTAACAGTTCTTCAAGCCGACCCAATAATGCCGGGCTGTCGTAGACAGGGGGAACCAGGATCATGTACACACCGCGAAAAAGATTAGAGCGGCTGTTTTTAAAACCGGCATTGTGGTTTCCTGCCATTGGATGCCCGCCAACAAAGGTAAAGACATGCTCTTTTGCAATCCAAAAACACTGTTCGCATACATTGCGTTTTACACCGCAGCAGTCGATTACAATTGTATTTTTTGCGATAAATGGTGCTGCGCTTTTAAGGTACGCGACCGTGTCGCCGGGATTGATGGCGATGAATATAATATCACACAGCGCAAGGGATTCTTCGTTAAGCACTCCTTTCGCCGCGCCGGAAAGCTGCGTAAAGCCCAGTATGGCTTCGTCACTGTCGTGTGCGTAAACAGTATGGCCTTCGGCGCAGTAAGCCTTGGCCAAAGAGCCGCCGATAAGGCCCATGCCGGCAATTCCTACGGTCATGGCTTAATGACCTCGCGTATTTTTCTTACCTTTTCAGCAACCATGGCGAATTGTTCCGTCGTCAGGGATTGGGCGCCGTCGCAGAGCGCGTTGACAGGGTCGTTATGCACTTCGATCATAAGGCCATGGGCTCCCGCCGCCGCCGCCGCCATTGACATTGGCTCGACCAAGCGCGCGATCCCCGACGCATGGCTGGGGTCAACCACAACCGGCAGATGGGTTAACTCGCGCAGCATGGGTACTGCCGAAAGATCCAGGGTATTGCGCGTATAGGTTTCAAATGTACGGATACCGCGCTCGCAGAGTATGACATTATGATTGCCGCCAGCCATGATGTACTCTGCGCTCATCAGAAGTTCCTGGAGCGTATTTGCAAGTCCGCGCTTAAGCATAATGGGTTTACTGCCCGCTCCAAGAACTTTGAGCAGTTCAAAGTTCTGCATATTGCGCGCGCCAACCTGGATGATATCAACCTCATCAAACAAAGGCAGATGATTTGCGTCCATTATCTCTGTAATAATGGGCATGCCTGTCTTTTTTTTAACGTCTACCAGCAATCCTATGCCGTCCGCGTGCAGACCCTGAAAAGCATAGGGCGAAGTCCTGGGTTTGAACGCGCCGCCGCGTAAAATGGATGCTCCGGCACTGTGAACGCTCTGCGCAATGGCGAGTATCTGCTGGGGGGACTCGACAGAGCAGGGACCTGCGATTATGTGAAAGTAAGGGCCGCCGATTTTTAGCGCACCGGCTTCAATAATGCTGTCATCGGGATGGAATTTACGGTTTGCGCTTTTAAAGGGCTCGGTAATCCGCTTGACCGATTCGACCATAGCAAGGCTTCCAAGTAATTCGGTGTCAATTTTGCTTGTGTCTCCAATAAGACCTATGATGGTATGAAATTCACCTTTCGAGATATGGACTTTAAATCCACGGCCTTCCAGCCATGCAGTAAGGTTGTCAATTTGTTCTGTTGTCGCATCCGGCTTTAAAACGGCTACCATGATCTTCTCCTATAGAAAATGTGCATGATATTTCCATAAATTTCTATACGCTCAATCAGGACTTGGCATATTGCCTGTTTTGGCAAAATATGCCATATTGCCGGAAACAGATGACAAATAACGAAATTTCTTTAATTGTTGAAAGGGCGCGAAAGGCCCAGGGCATTTGGGCGGAGCTTCCCTACAGGGAAAAGGCCAGGCGCATAAAAAAAGCGGAGCGTGCCCTTTTCCAAAAACGCGATGAAATTGTCGACATAATTCACCGTGAAAACGGCAAACTTGCCATTGACGCACTTGCTGCGGAACTTATTCCGGCTCTCATGGCCATTCCCTATTATATCAAATTGGGCAAACGCTTCTGTAAACCCCGCCCAATTCGCGGCGGCAGTATCCTTATGGCGTACAAACGCGGCCGCATGGTTTACAGGCCATGGGGAGTCGTGGGGATCATTTCCCCCTGGAACTATCCCTTTTCAATTCCTTTTTCCGAAGTTATCATGGCTCTTCTTGCCGGCAACGCGGTTATTCTAAAAACAGCTTCCCTTACGCCCGGCGCCGGCAGAATTATCGCCGGGATACTTGCCGCAGCGGATCTTCCCGAAGGGCTTTTTACCAATGTCCAAATGCCGGGGAAAGACGCGGGGCCTGCCTTTGTAAATAGCGGGATAGACAAGCTCTTCTTCACCGGGTCTACCGCCGTGGGCAGGGAGATCATGGTCATGGCTGCCGGGCGGCTTCTTCCCCTGGTGCTTGAGCTGGGAGGCGCCGATGCCGCGATAGTCTGCAAAGACGCCGACATTGACCGCTCGGTGGCGGGCATTATCTGGTCCGGTTTTTCCAATGCCGGACAGTCTTGCGGGGGAGTCCAGCGGGTTTTGGTTCACGGCGGCATTTACGATAAGTTTATGAACAAGTTAAAGCAAAAGGTCGAAGAGCTCCGCATGGGAAAAGATCTTTCCTGCGATCTTGGCCCTCTTATTGCCCAAAGGCAAAAAGAAGAAGTTCTTAAGCAAGTGGATGCCTGCATTGAACAGGGGGCGGAAATTGCCGCACAAAGCCCTGGGAAAACTGATGATGATGATCTTTTTATCCCCGCGATTGTTTTGACAAACATAAAACCAGGCATGCCAATTTGGGACGATGAAATTTTCGGGCCGGTTATAGGAGTACTGCCCTTTGACGATTACCGCCAGGCCCTGGAAATAGCCAATTCGTCCCCCTTTGCGCTGACCGCCTCTGTCTGGTCACGCAGGCGCAGGCCGGCAAGAAAACTCGCCGCCGGGATAAACGCCGGTTCTATAATGATAAACGATCACCTTATGTCCCACGGCCTTGCGCAAACCCCCTGGGGCGGCTTTGGCGATTCGGGTATTGGAAGGACGCACGGCGAAGACGGCTTTCGCGAAATGCTGAAAGCCAAGGTAGTTATTGACGACATTTTGCCGGGGGCAAAACGTGAACCATGGTGGCAGCCCTATTCGCAGAAAATTTACAGGGGCCTTTATGCCCTGGGAGATTTGCTGGCAAACCCCTGCCCGCTAAAACGAATCATGGCCTTTCCATCTGTTGTTAAGTTTTTCCTTATTACCTGGAAGAAGAACGGGGTAAAACGCAAAACCTAAAAGGGCCCAGGATATTCGTCTTGACAAAAAACATTTTTATATGCATAATACCTAGTAAACACATAGGAATTATGTGTAAATTAGGCATAAGGAGGACTTTACAATGCCAAAAGAACCAAAACCAGGGAAGATTATCTCAACGAAAGTCTTCATCGCCCTTGCTTTTCTGCTGATTTTTACTACGGTAATAACCACAGGGTGCAGGCCCAGACGAACAGCAGGGGTT
>Ga0099364_10000616_pt1 | contig 60843 bp, 49 predicted proteins | sample TergutTh196P3_FD_73070 | JGI IMG/M metagenome (GOLD analysis project Ga0099364, IMG submission 73070) | Microcerotermes parvus P3 segment gut microbial communities from Pointe-Noire, Republic of the Congo - Th196 P3 | ecosystem: Host-associated > Arthropoda: Insects > Digestive system > Gut ... | reverse complement strand
ATGTGGACTCTTGGGGAAGATCAGCCTGTTATCCCCGGAGTACCTTTTATCCGTTAAGTGACGGCGCTTCCACTCGCTGCCGCCAGATCACTAAGACCTACTTTCGTACCTGCTCGGCCTGTCAGCCTCGCAGTCAAGCCTCCTTGTGCCTTTACACTCATGCACCGATTTCCAACCGGCGCGAGGAGACCTTCGCGCACCTCCGTTACTCTTTGGGAGGCGACCGCCCCAGTCAAACTACCTGCCTATCACTGTCCGGTATCCAGATTCATGGACACCGTTAGATACCTAATCAGACAAGGGTGGTATTTCACCTGTGACTCCACGCAAGCTAACGCCCACGCTTCAAAGTCTCCCACCTATGCTACACATGTCTGACCAAGTACCCATGATAAGTTATAGTGAAGGTTCACGGGGTCTTTCCGTCTAACCACGGGTAACCGGCATCTTTACCGGTACTTAAATTTCACCGAGTCTCGCGTTGAGACAGCTCCCAGATCGTTGCACCTTTCGTGCGGGTCGGAACTTACCCGACAAGGAATTTCGCTACCTTAGGACCGTTATAGTTACGGCCGCCGTTTACCGGGGCTTCAGTTCACAGCTTCTCCTTACGGATAACCGCTCCCCTTAACCTTCCGGCACCGGGCAGGTGTCAGCCCCCATACTTCCCATTGCTGGTTCGCGGAGGCCTGTGTTTTTGATAAACAGTCGCCTGGGACTGCTTTGTGACACCGCTGCTAACTTTATTGCTAAAACCAGCCGCGGTCGCACTTCTCCCGAAGTTACGTGCGTAGTTTGCCGAGTTCCTTAACGCGAGTTCTCTCGTGCGCCTTAGATTGCTCATCCCGCCCACCTGTGTCGGTTTACGGTACGGTCTTCCTGGCCTAACCAGAGGGGACTCTTTCTTGGCGCCTTGATTACGCCCGCTTCGCTTCCCCGTAAGAAAGCTCGCTGTCGCCGCTTGCCTAACGCCGTTTCCGCCGGCGCCACTAACTTGCGGCTTCGACCGGGACTACCGTCGCCCGGCCGGGTTTCACCTCACGCGTCGTCCCTTGAAACCAGGAACGGTACTGGAATATGAACCAGTTTCCCATCGGCTACGGCTTTCGCCCTCGCCTTAGGGGCCGACTTACCCTGGGAAGATTACCTTTACCCAGGAATCCTTGGGCTTTCGGCGGAGGGGAATCTCACCCCTCTTTTCGTGTACTTATACCTGCATTCTCTCTTCCGCTCCCTCCAGCACGCCTCACAGCGCACCTTCGTCAGTATGCGGAATGCTCCCCTACCATCTTACAATTTCTCATAAAATCCGCGGCTTCGGTTGCGCGCTTAGCCCCGTTACATTGTCTGCGCAAAGTGACTCGACCAGTGAGCTGTTACGCACTCTTTCAAGGAATGGCTGCTTCTAAGCCAACCTCCTGGCTGTCCTCGCCACTTCACATCATTTCACACTCAGCGCGCCATCCGGGACCTTAGCCGGCGGTCAGGGCTGTTTCCCTCTCGACTACGAACCTTGTCGCCCGCAGTCTCACTCCCGTCAGTTGTCTTGCGCCATTCGGAGTTTGATTGGGTTTGGTAGGCGGTGAGGCCCCCTAGTCCATCCAGTGCTCTACCTGCGCAAGATTTTGACGAGGCTGTCCCTCAAGGCATTTCGGGGAGAGCCAGCTATTTCCAGGTTTGTTTAGTCTTTCGCTCCAAGTCACGCGTCATCACTGCCTTTTTTAACAGACTAGTGTTCGGTCCTCCAACAGGTTTTACCCTGCCTTCAACCTGCACGTAACTAGATCACCTGGCTTCGGGTCTATGAAATGCAACTCATATCGCCCCGTTAGGACTCGGTTTCCCTGCGGCTCCGGGACTCCCATCCCTTAACCTTGCTGCACCCCATAACTCGCAGGCTCATTCTACAAAAGGCACGCCGTCACCAGAGTTGCCTCCGGCTCCGACCTGTTGCGGGTTTACGGTTTCAGGTTCTATTTCACTCCCCTCGCCGGGGTTCTTTTCGCCTTTCCCTCACGGTACTGCTGCGCTATCGGTCGCTTCCTGTATTTAGCCTTGGATCGTGGTCGACCCGGATTCCGGCGGGATTTCTCGTGTCCCGCCGTACTTAGGATACCGCTACCATTAAGCCATTATTTCGAATACGGGGCTTTCACCCTCTCTGGCAGGCTTTCCCAAAACCTTTCTTCTACAATGACTCACCAGATATCGCGGTCCTGCAACCCCGCCCTATTGGACGGTTTAGGCTCTTCCGGATTCGCTCGCCGCTACTACCGGAATCTCATGTTGATTTCTGTTCCCAGGGTACTTAGATGGTTCAGTTCCCCCAGTATCGCTTCCGCACACTATGTATTCATGTACGGATAACAGGCTCGCGCCTGTTGGGTTACCCCATTCGGCCACCGGCGGATCACGGGATGTGTGCTCCTCCCCGCCAATTTTCGCAGCTTGCCACGGCCTTCGTCGCCAGGATGCGCCAAGGCATCCACCGTAAACCCTCTTCTCGCTTGACCATATTGTTGTTCCTCCGGCGCCTCCCCTGCTCCTCTTTACTTCAGGTGCTGGGTCGGCGCTGGATCACGCCCTCCTCTGGGCAAATCCTCGCAGATTTGCTTCTTGTCAAATATCTTTAAGTCGGTATCTTTTTGTGGGCCGGGGTAGAGTTGAACTACCGACCCCTGCCTTATCAGAGCAGTGCTCTAACCGACTGAGCTACCGGCCCAAAAAAAAGGAGAGGGGAGAGAACGGGCATACGCCCTGTAGGAAGGTTGGTGCTAAAGCACCATGCAATATCCTGATTGCATTTTCAGCCTTACGGCTGTGATACCATGCTTGCGCACAATACCTTCTGGAGTTTCTCGAAGAGAAACTCCAATGTGAAGCGCTTGCGCTTCACACACCCTTTCACTGTGAAAGGAGGTGATCCAGCCGCACTTTCCAGTACGGCTACCTTGTTACGACTTCACCCTCCTCGCTCAGCGTACCTTCGACAGCGTCCTCCTTGCGGTTAGACTACCGGCTTCGGGTACCCCCAACTCGGATGGTGTGACGGGCGGTGTGTACAAGGCCCGGGAACGTATTCACCGCGCCGTTCTGATGCGCGATTACTAGCGATTCCAGCTTCATGAAGTCGGGTTTCAGACTTCAATCCGGACTACGGGCGGCTTTCCGCGATTCGCTGTACCCTCGCGGGCTCGCTGCGCTCTGTGCCGCCCATTGTAGCACGTGTGTAGCCCTGGACATAAGGGCCATGATGACTTGACGTCATCCCCGCCTTCCTCCGGCTTGTCGCCGGCAGTTCCGTCAGAGTCCCCAGCTTTACCTGCTGGCAACTGACGGTAGGGGTTGCGCTCGTTGCGGGACTTAACCCAACACCTCACGGCACGAGCTGACGACAGCCATGCAGCACCTGCAAAGATGCGTATTGCTACGCTGCACTATCTCTAATACATCCATCTTCATGTCAAACCCAGGTAAGGTTCCTCGCGTACCATCGAATTAAACCACATGCTCCACCGCTTGTGCGGGCCCCCGTCAATTCCTTTGAGTTTCACCCTTGCGGGCATACTCCCCAGGCGGTGCACTTATCGCGTTCGCTCCGGCACCGAACCGCTCGGTCCGACACCTAGTGCACATCGTTTACAGTGCGGACTACCAGGGTATCTAATCCTGTTTGCTCCCCGCACTTTCGCGCCTCAGCGTCAGTCACCGGCTGGAAGCTCGCCTTCGCCACCGGTGTTCTTCCTGATATCTACAGATTTCACCCCTACACCAGGAATTCCAGCTTCCCCTCCATGACTCAAGCCTCGCAGTTTCCAGCGCAGCCCAGGGGTTGAGCCCCTGTATTTCACGCCGGACTTGCGCGGCCGCCTACGCGCCCTTTACGCCCAATAATTCCGAACAACGCTCGCCCCTTACGTGTTACCGCGGCTGCTGGCACGTAATTAGCCGGGGCTTATTCGCGGTCTAGCGTCACCAGTTCGGCATTCCCTCCGAACCTTCTTCTTCGACCGCAAAAGGACTTTACAACCTTTCGGCCTTCCTCGTCCACGCGGCGTCGCTCCGTCAGACTTTCGTCCATTGCGGAATATTCTTAGCTGCTGCCTCCCGTAGGAGTCTGGGCCGTATCTCAGTCCCAGTGTGGCCGTTCGCCCTCTCAGGCCGGCTACCCATCTTCGCCTTGGCGGGCCGTTACCCCCCCAACGAGCTAATGGGACGCGGGCCCATCTTCGGGCGGGGCCTAAGCCCCTTTCCTGGAGTTGCCGTGGCAACTCCAACGTATTCGGTATTACCCGCTGTTTCCAGCGACTGTCCCCAACCCAAAGGCAGGTCACCCACGCGTTACTCACCAGTCCGCCGCTCTAGGGTGGTGCAAGCACCACCTTGCCGCTCGACTTGCATGCTTAAGACGCGCCGCCAGCGTTCGTTCTGAGCCAGGATCAAACTCTCCATGATATTAGTTCTATCAGTCCGAAGACTGCTAGATTACCACTTTGATCCCTTCCTAAACTTCCGCTGCAAATATTCGCTCTTGGCCAATATTCTTCGCTTCCTTCTTCTCTCCCCTGCCCTATGCCATGTCTTCTCAGCCACGGCCTTTTGCCAATTATCACGGGACACTTCTATCCCCTTGTCTTTCACCAGCCTCGTGCCGGTTTTTGTAAACTACACTGTTTCTATCCCTTTTGTCAAGTGGATTTTAAATTATTTTGGAAAAAATCCCCACTCGTAACCAATGTTAAAACGGACAATGTTGCGATAATACATTTCTTCCCTGACAGTATTGTGCCGCCAGCGACCGTCATACTCATAGCGGACATCAAAAAATAAGTTGCCTGATCCCATTCGTCGACCCGCACTCATCCCGAAAATAAAACCGGGTAAGTCCGGACTGTAATCAAAGTAGTCAAGTATCGTATCGCTGCCAATTTGTGTTAATGGCAGGTAATAATACGCCCCGCCGAATAACCCCGCTTTAACTCTTCCGCTATGCAGTACAAATTTTGCCAGAACCGGAATAGTCATATTGATTGAATAGAATGGCCCTTCCGCCTTCCCGGTTATTAAGTCTTCCGCATTGCCCAAGTCTGATACAACGTTCACTTCAGTTTGAATCTCAAAAAAACGCGCTAATTGTACAGATAACTGCAATGAGAAATTTACAGTGGCAAAAGACGTAACATTTTGTGTTGCCGAGGTACTATCATTTCCAAAATCATACGCCCACTGGGAATAACCGCCGCCGCCGCGTATACCAAAATACAGCCATTTAAATTCATCGGTTTCTGCCAGATGCACTACAGCAGGGGAATCCCTGCCGATCCAGGACAGAACCCACTCAAGGAAATAAGAAAGGCCGGATAAATCATCAATGTCCAGGACAGTCATTTCATCGCTGCCTAAAAGCAGAGCACCGTCTATCTGCCACAGATACAGGCGCAGACGGTAGCTGTCCGGGTATTCCGGGTTGGGCGCTGTTTCCCCGGTTAAGGCATAAACTGCATCTGCGGTTATGGAAGGACTAGGGCAAATCCAGGGAGGGAATCCTCCTTCGGGAACATCCGGCGGAAGATTCGAAAGGTTTATACTGTAAACAGAATAATTTTCGTCAACGGCAGGAAGTTCATACTGTATCTCCCTGTATAATAGGCCCGAAACTTCTTCAATCTCAGAAGGTCCCATAAAAGGATGCAGAGCGATACGTTCCTGCGCAGCCAGAGGTACAACAATGAACAATGCGCAAACTAAAATTAACGATAATAAAAAATAGTTTTTCATGGGTTTACAACCTGTGGGTTTTGTGGTATTCCCGCATTTCTTAGCGCAGGAAGATTAGGTGAAGTAATATTGTCAAAATTCCAATGCATGGATTCAAATCCGGGACCAACACTGGATGTGGGAAAAATAATGCCGGTAAAAAAACTGGGAGCAGGGTAAGCCTGCCACCAGGCCGAGTTATGGAAGGAGCTATTTGAAGGAATGGAATAACCATTAAGAAATAACTGTAATAAATTAGTCTGCGATATGGTAAAGTTAATTAAATCGCCGTTTACCCGCATATCCCTTCGTGCATGGTTATTGTCGATGTTGCGGTTTAGAGTAGGGGGAATAATGGTATTCCCAATTACACGCCCGGCTAATCCCGGAATAGTTGGTCCAATCAGTGGAGTAGACAATGTAGCTCTTACGTAAGGATTGAGCGCTACATTGTGTTTTAAACTGCCGGATACATTATTATTTCCTGCCACGCCGCCAACATGATTTCTGCCTTCAACACTGCCTGCCGTATAACATTTTACAATGGTACCGCCGTCGTTGTTACCAACCAAACCGCCGACATTATCCCTGCCGTTGATGCTGCCTGAGACATAACAATTTTCTATAGTGCCGTTATTCCTGCCTGCCATACCGCCAATATTGTCGCTGGAATTGTTGGCAGTAATGGAAATATTCATAAGACCAAGATTTTTTACCGTTCCTGTGGAACCGATATGGGCGAATAATCCGGTATTATTGGTATTGTTAACTGTAATGGAAAGATTTGATATGACATAACCGCCGCCCTTATATGTACCGGTAAATTGGCTGCTGCCGCCAATTGATGTGAAACTTTGTCCGGACATATCAATGTCGGCAATTTGTTCATAATGTGCGGAAAGATTCCAGGGAGGGGCACCTGTTCCCGTACCGACCTGCTTAAGCGTATCGACATTGTAAACCAAAAACGGATCTGCTATTGTTCCGGAACCGGGAGGAGCGCGCCATTTTGCATGTACGGTAATGGTTGCTGTTACCACAGTGTCTGCTGTAAACGCATCTCCTGTACCTGCCGGATTGGTATTCCAGCCTTCAAAGGCATGTCCTGTTCGTGATGGAGGATCCGGCAAGCTTCCAACATTTACAAATGGAGATTCTACATCTATAAATAGCGGATCAGCTTCGGTACTACCTGGATCACTATTGTTTTTATTGAATGTTACCCTGTAGTTATAAGGACTCCACTGAGCATATACTGTAATGTTACCATTTACTGTCGTAGTATCATCAAATGGGTTATCGTCATGGGTCCAGCCGTTGAAGATATAGCCCGGCCAAACCGGATCCGCTTCCGGCAAGTGAGCAATTGTATCGGCAGGCGGTGTTACAACCATGGTATGAGGGACAGCATCAATACTGCCAGGATCAGTGGTATTTTTATTGAATATCACCGTAAAAGAACCGGTTTGCACTTCATCCCATCGGGCATACACAGTGATATCTGCGATTACCGGTGTTGTTGTAATAAATGCAGTACCGATCCCGGCTGCTGCCGTATTCCAGCCGGTAAATATATGGCCTGTCCTGGTTGGTTCCAGTGGCATACTGCCAACAGTTGTTGCCGGGAAAGTTACGGTTTTAGTAGATGGATTTGCCTCCGTATCTCCGCCGTTTTTATCGAATTTTACCGTAAATGTATCAGCTATCCACTGAGCGTATACGGTGATGTTTGATGCTACCCTCGTTGTTTCGTTAAATATGCTTCCGTTCCCGTCTGCCTGGGTATTCCAGCCGTTGAATGTATAGCCATCACGATCCGGTATTATAGCGGGAAGCGGGTTAACCGTGATTTGAGGGAATGTAACATATTCGCGCGACGGGATAGAATCGGTACTGCCCGGATCATTATTGTTTTTATTAAATGTTACCGTGTGGATAATAGCAGCCCAATGAGCAAATACTTTAATATCTGTGGTAACGGTACTGCCTGCCTTGAATTCGGATCCTCCTCCACCGGTTGAAGTAAACCACCCTGAAAAGATAAAACCGGTCCTCACGGGAGGAGCCGGCAAATCATCCTCATCAATGACTGTATTGTGGACTACATACATTAACCGCGGACTGGCGTTAAAACTGTCTTTATCATCATTGTCTTTGTCGAATGTCACTAAAAAATATTCATCGGCAGGTTGTATTTCCAGCCAATGAGCCCATAAAGTTATATTTCTGGTTATTTGCGCCGCTTTAATGAATTCATTTCCTGAACCATCGTTCCAGACCATAAAAAAGTGATCCGGTCGTGTGGGGTCTTCAGGCCACATGTCCTCAGGTATGCTGTTTTCTCCGGGAGCAAGTTGTATCCGGTGTACCTCTCCGCTGCCGTCGTTTAGATTAAATATTGCTGTCCAGCCGCCCTGCGGAGGAGACTTTTTGGCCATGTTGTAAAATAATACGTCACAACTCCCCAAAATCCAGCTTGCAGATAAAATTATCAAAATCAGAACAGTATAAAATAATTTACATTTCATATCCGCCTCCTTTCACACGGTCTCCGGAGAAAAAATATCTGGTTTTACCCCCGCCTGTTTCGCAGGTCGGTTTCTTTCAGCTCAATAGCCTCGCGCACTTTGGCTATTTCTTCCAGTAAATCCCGAAATACCGGCATATCACTGGTAATATTGAGCAGGTTAAGTTCGGAGAAAGCATGGTATGCTTCATTTCCCAGGCTGCCTATCAGCTTTTTCGCCTTGTTTTCAAGCTGTTTTATTTCAACCATCAGTATCCCGCGTTCACCCATATCCTGAGCCTTAGTTCCGGCCTTAACCGCAAATTCTTTTGTAGCCGTTACTCCCTGATCAAGCAGTTCATTCATTCGTTCACTAAATGTCATAATCACTTCCTTACTTTTATTTATACTCTATAAAATGATTATAATGTATAAATATGATATTGTCAGTATATCGGCAGGAAAATAATGCTTATTACCGCTTCTTTCTGAATACGCGATAATTGATATTGGGAAAAATATTATGACGGCGTTCAAGGCTGGTCAGCCATTCAGCGCTTATGTGGCTTGAACCAAGGGCTTCATAAATCATGGTAAAATTCTGCAGTGAGTTTTCGATTTGATACCTGGCAAATCCGGTACTTTCCTGCCGGTAAAGCATGGCAGGCCATTCTGATGCCTGTACAAGTAATATTTCCCGTGCCGCCTGGTTCAAAGCCCTCTCTTTCAGGCTGCTGTTTTCGGAAAAACGCTCAGCAAGTTCAACCATGCGCTCTATTGAACGGTTAATATGGCGGTATATCCAGTCATTAGAGGAATCCAGCCAGGTTTCCGCATAGCCATTTTCGCCCCATGAAGAAAATTCCGGCAGGGAAACCTCATAAGACGAGTAAGGCTGGTTATTCAGGTATTCAGAGGGGGTTACAAACTGAATATCTTGGTAATCATTGGCAAATCGAAACAATGCTTCCAGAAATTGCGGACCTTCATGCCAATGGCGGCCAAAACTGTCGGCGTTAAACGCACACAGACTGATAGGCTGCTCATTGAGGTGATGTGCCGCTTCTTTAAGCCTGCCGCGGGAGCTTTCCAGAAATGACCGCGCATGTTCCTTCGCAGCATCATGTGCAGCATCGGGATTATACAATTCGTTCTTACTTCCGTTCACGTTTTTCCAGTATTTGTACCCGGTGCTGTACCTTGCGCCGTTTTGCGAAAGGAACGAACCGATTGTCTCAACGGGAAGCTCGTAGCCTATATCCCTGTTGTTATCACGGTACACATCGTTTTTATGCAGAGCGGCAATTCCGGATGATACATTATAGTCCCGGCCCAGAATATAGAGTCCTTGCGGAGTTTTTACCGGAAAAAAAGTGCCTCGTGCCGGCGGCGGGCTGCCAAATAAAAAACCATGACTGTCGGCAATGGTATACCCGAATCCGTAAGACCGGATATATGATTCCAGTTCTTTTACCCAGCCCAGTTCGGGGAGCCAGAACCCCTGCGGGAAAATTCCCAAAGAGTACCGGTAATACGAAATTGCCACTTCCAATTGCGCCTGTACCGCTTCGGGAAACGGGCAGAGAAAGGGAAGAAAAGACTGCGTAGCTGTAGTTGCAAGCAATTCTATATTTCTTTTTTTCCGGTAATAATCAAACGCTTTGATAATATTTCCGTCATATCGGGCGGTAAAATCAGCCCGTCTTTCAACAGTCTTGTCAAAATGGATTTTCGCAAGCCGGTACATCATCGGGTTGTTTTTTAACCGCTTAAGCTCATTCATTCCAAAATCAACTTGCCGGTCAAGATAGGCGGAGTATTTTATTAAAAGCTGTTCGTCGCCAAGCATTTGGGCCAATACCGGCGAAAGGGAAATCCCAACCCGGAAAGGAATATGATCTCCTTCAAGGCGGCTGAATGTTTCAAGGAGGGGCAGGTATGTTTCTGACAAAGTTTCAAAAAACCAGCTTTCTTCCGCCGATTCGGGGATGTTGTTTAAATCATTTGTAGAAACGCCCTGTTGATGGGACTTGTCTTTTTCTTCTGAGGCTGACAAGCGGCGGTTCGAGGCGGTAAATTTTTTTAGAAATGGCAGGTTTGCATGCAAAACAAGTGAAATCGCGTAACAGGAATCTGAATTCACGTTCTATTCACCTCTTACCCGAATCTGGCGGTCCATATTGCGAATAAACGGGAAATGTTTAACACCGGATAACTGTGACATGAAATTTTCATACACTGCCTGTATTTTTTCATCCTGTTTTGAATCTATTAATTGGGGCATTCTGAAAGAACGGGAAGCGGCAAGCACGGTATAGTTATCCGGCCGGGGAACACATAACTCAACTGTGTAAAAACGCCGGTCATTGGGTGGAAACCCCAGATACCGGGCAGAATCGTTTTTATCAAGAGCCACGGTAAATGATCCTGCCATATCGGGCTTGCTGCTGTTTTCCCTAAAAGGGATTACCCGCAGGCAATAGCCGTTAAAATCCTCATCATTTTCATATAATTCCCGATCATGCCCTTTTACTTCCCAAAAAACAAAAGCCCATAACGGATCGCGGACAAGAATCTCAATTAATGAAATATTGTGCCGTTTGAGCAAGAGTAACTGTTCTTCCGTTTCTGCAGATGCGCCTATACCCTGACGGTCAAGGTACAAAAGCTCTTCGATAATGAAAACACGCTCAAGTTCATGGGGAATATCAAGCCCATGTTCTTCTGCAAGAGTTATCAGTTCATGAGTACTCAGCCTTTCAAGAAATTGCGTTGTATAACCTGGGGTAATCATTCTCATGTCATCATGGGAAAAAAGCGGCAGGAATGTCAACTACACGCATGAATTGCAAAAAATGTTCCGGCAAGGGGGCGTTGATTTCCAGGCGCTTGCTATCGGGGGTTTGGGGGATTACCAGGCGGCAAGCGTGCAAAAGCAGGCGCTTGAGTTTGTATGTTTTACAGAGGCTGCGGTTCAGGTGAAAATCGCCGTATTTATCATCACCAAGGACTGGGTTTCCTGCCAGGGCAAGGTGCCGGCGTATCTGGTGCATCCTGCCGGAAGCAAGTTCCAGTTCAAGCAGGGAATATTCGTTATCGCCGGAACAGCAGGAAACCAGCTTAAAGCGGGTTTCGGACTTTTTTTCCAGTCCTCGAATAGTCAGGTTATGGTTAATGGTTCCTTCCGGTTTGTCCGGCTTTCCCCTGCATATTGCATGGTATTGCTTTATGACTCCCTTTCCGGCGAACAGCCGGGAAAACCCTGCTGCTGCGGCTTTTGTTTTGGCGGCAAGGATGATGCCGGAAGTATCCCGGTCCAGCCTGTGAACCAATAACGGCCTATCGGGCCAATATTCCATGAGGATGCTGTCAAGCGAAACGCTTATTCCTTTTCCGCCCTGAACCGGCAGACCGGCGGGTTTGTTAATCACAATGCACAGGTTATCTTCATATAGCACTTCAAGCTGTTTCATTACATTTCTGGTACTTTCCATTCAGCGGTATTGGTGTTTTCTCTTGTATATGTTCCTCCGAGCTTGCCGTTGTTGTTATAGGCTATTTCAAAACCATTATCAAACGGAATACCATTGAACAAAACATTTGATCCAATGGTAATGCTTGTTAATCTGTTTCCGGCAAATGCCCTGTTCCTGATGATGCCAATATTGCCGGGTATGGTGATGGTCTCAAGCAGGTTGTTTGCCAATACCGATTCATCTATAAAGGTGACGGCGCCGGGAAATATAAATTCATGTATTCTGTTGTTTGCAAAAGCACCCGCCCCAATAGCTATAACAGTGCCGGGTATAATAACATTTTCCAAATTGTTATTTGCAAATGCGTTAGGGCCGATATTGATGATGTTTTCCGGAATAATGAGAGTTGTCAGATTATTGTTCCGGAATACACCGGATTCGATTATTCCGTTTCTGAGACTTAACGGAATATTAATGTGAGTCAAACGGTTGTCTGCAAAAGCGCCCGCTCCGATAACGGTAACGGTATTCGGAATATCTATGTTTTCCAAATGGTTGTCTGCAAAAGCGTTTTCTCCGATTGTGGTAACATTGGCCGGAATGATAATGCCGGATAACTCATTGCCTTCAAATGCGAATGATCCAATGGAGTTAACACCGGCAGGAAGTGTCACGCTTGTCAGATTGTTGCCGGAAAAAACACTTTGTCCGACAGAGGTAATTCCCGGCGGGATGGTAATGGTTTTTAACCGGTTGTTTCTGAATGCATTCATCTCAATTGTGGTAACACTGTCCGGAATGATAATGCTTTCCAGATTGTTGTCTGCAAAAGCACCCGACCCGATAGACCTGACGCTGCCGGAGATGGTAACGGCGGTAAGGTTGTTGTCGGAAAATGCGTTTGTCCCGATAGAAATTACACCCTGCGGAATGATAATGGTATCAAGCCGGTTGCTGTTAAAACCGGATAAAAATTCAACGCTTTCCGGAATGGTAACGTCGGTTAATTGGTTGTTACCAAATGCTAATGCCTGAATGGTATTGACGCCCGGCATTATCGTAACGCTGTTAAGCTGGTTATTCAAAAAAGAGTTCGCTCCTATTGTTTTCACATTACCGGGGATGACAAGTACAGCCAGTTGATTACCCGAAAACGCACCGGTGCCAATTGCGGTTACGTTATCGCCGAATAATAATTCTTTTATATGGTTGCCAAAAAACGCATTTGGCCCAATGGTAACTAATGCTTCAGGAAGGGTAATTTCGGTGATTCCTCTTGATCTGAATGCATTTTCGCCGATAATACTCACCGGGAAACCTATTGCCTCATCAGGCATAATCAGGGAGGTATTGGGAGCGATGTAACCGGGCCTAAAACCGGTAATTGTTAACTCCTGTGGAGAAACGGATCTTGAATTTTTGGAAAATGTAAATTCATGCGGATGCACCTCACTATCGGTTTCAAAAACACTCCATCCGGTAAAACTATACGGAGCAAGGCTGACTTTTATTTTTCCCGAACCTGCGAAAAGGACAGGAAGTTCATAAGTCGCCGTGTCAATTCTCGTTAATGTTCCTTTTACAACGGCAAAATCAGCAATGATTACAATATCTTCGGCGGAAAAATCCTCCGGCATATCTTTTTTAAAGATTATGGTCAGTTTTTTTGTCGGTATCTCTTCGTCGGGAGTAACTCTGACAATGGCATAATTGCTGTCGCTTGTTGTAACTGCATTATTGCAGGAGTTCATGAGAAAAAACGCAAGCAGCGCAAAAGCAGCGGTTTTTATATAAATCATATTATTATCCTTATATTTACAGTAACAGCTCCAGCCATTCCAGAGCCTTGTTTAGCTGCCTATCATCACGATTTCCCCTTTCTTCCCACTCTTCCCAGACACCGGTAATAATATATTCCGTTTTTTCCGGCCTTATTCCAACACCTTCATAACATATTCCGTTTTTGTCCTCTACCTTGTCTGCCGAAATTGTATAATACCAGCCGTTAATCATGGGCCGCGCCATCCGGGCGGATAATGCTCCACGGGTAGCTGTTCCCATGTGCTGTACATGATCCTGTTCGCGCAAGGCCAAAGTAAACCATTCAGCAGCCGAAACAGACGCTTTATTCGTCAGTAATATAACCGGTTTATTGTTATATGTTGTCCCGCCGGACTGTATTGAATACGTTACGGGAGCGGTGAAATCATTCCGCCCGGGGCCTCTTTTGGTACTAATCTTCAGATAATCCGTTTTCCCGTCGGCAAAACGAGCGGCAATGTATTCCATATTGGCCGTTGAACCGCCGTCATTGTTGCGAATATCCAGAATAATCGCATCGGTATTATTTAAATAAGTTATTATACCGTTTATTTGTGCAACCCAATCCTGAATACCGCCAAAATCGGTAGAATCGCTGAAACTTCTGATATGAATATAACCGATATTTTCATACGGTTCATTGAACAGTCCGTACAGGAACATGGAATCCCGGTCTGCAGAAAATAAACCTCCGGGCCCCTGTAAATATAGTTGCCTTTGTATATTATTGCTGCGCAATGTATACCATCCCCTCTCCGTTAATACATCGTTAGGGATTAAACTATAAAAAAATTTACCGGGTCCGTATAAACCAACATGCGGATCTCCCAGTTCTCTCAGCATGAGTCCGCAGGCGTCAAAAAGGGGCAGCCCTTCAGAGAGCTTTTTTTTATACCCTATTTCCTTGTTGTTCAGCACATCTTCCCAGCTTGAATAAATACCATTGTCACTCATACGAATGTCAATGTACGCATGGATTATATTAAAATCATTCCAAAGATTTGTCAGAACACCTTGCGGGCTGGTATCATGCTCGGCTCCCAAAAATAACTGACAGGATGAAAACAGAATAAATACAAGTGTAAAAATCATTACATTATTTTTCACATTTTTCTCCTAGAACGTAAAAGCCAGCCCGGAACTAATCCGGAGAGAAGCGTCGTTTCTTGGTCTTGGAAAGTTAATGCGTGAAATTTCAAATCCAAGGCCGGAGTAAAGAGCTAACAATGAGTTAATTGAATGCTGGTATTTTAACTCGCCGAAAACAGCCCAATAATTATGGACACTGGTAAATCCGTTTTCCAAAGGCCAAAAATGCTGGCCAAAAAAATCAGGGCGTATTGCAAAACCGAAAACGGGAAAACATAATGAAGCGTCCATGCTGTTTTCTTCGTTGATAATCCATTTTTGGGTAATATGTACATTAAGTGAAGCTATGCCGGTGGCTGCCGTAAAAAAATAATTTTCCGGTGTTTCCCTGATATATGCATCTATACGCAAAGCACCGCCCAGGTATCCGGGAAAAACGCTGTTTCCCCAAAGCCGGTAATCAAGCGCATATTTTGCATATACTCTGGAGACAATATTACCCGTCTGATAAAAAACAAAGTATTGATTGCCGGATTCCAGCGGTTCAAGCGGGGATAATTCAAAACTGCTGAGCGGCGGCTCTGCTTTAATTGCCTTGTTTTCGCCCCTGTAAAAACCGAGAATAAGCGAATGCAGAAAACTGCCATTTTCGATATTACCGTCAATGGTAAATGTCAGCGAATTAATAAACCGGTTAATGGGTACATCGGTTTCTTCCCGGTATCCGGCAATTGAATACCCCAGGCTTCCCCCAATCCGGTAAGATATTGCTTCTTCGGTTGACTGCGCCGCGGTTTGTCCGATACATACCAGAATAAAGCTGATCAACAATACGGTTTTTTTTGCCATTAGTACATCATTATACCGGGTCATATATGAAATGACAAGCCAAGTCCGCTTCATTTGCGCTGGAATTTTTCTTTGAAATATGATATACAGGGAGTATGAATGGTTTTGTAGTCTGCGCAACCAGGTCCATGAAGAATTATACCGGACGGGTTGTGGACAATCTGGTAAAATTCCTGAGTTTTACCGGCATGGCTGAAAGCATTAACGGGGTGAATTTACTGAGTACCGAATGTTTTGCAAACGGCGAAATGGAAGTTGTTGTCAATGAATCGATTCGGGGAAAGGATATTGTTGTTTTTACATCAAGCGCCTGCAACGATGTCGGAATTGGCGTGGATGAAGCAAAAATCGAGCTGTACCACACCATTGACGCGCTTAAGCGCTGTCAGGCAGCAAAAATAATCGTATTTGAGCCGTTTGTTTCCTGTTCACGTTCCGACCGCACCGCACGCCGCAGTTCTGTCGGCCTGTGGGTTCATGTAAAAACCCTGGTCAGCCTTGGAACACGGCATTTTGTCACCTACCAGCTTCACTCAGACAAATCAAAATCCATAGTAGACCCGTCTGTCTGCGCGTTTGATGATATACCCGCACTAACACTTTTGAAGATGTATCTCTGCGACACTTATATAAAAAGCCTTGACACACTTGAAAATGAAGTCCGTTCAAACTGGGCTTTCTGCTCGGTTGATGCGGGCGGCGAAAAAATCGCACAGTCTTTTGCGAATTCCTTTGGTTCCCCCCTCGTAATAGCCCACAAGCAGCGCGATAATTCCCATCCCAATACTGTTGAATCAATCCACATCCTTACAGCAGAACCAATTAAAGATAAAATACTGTGGGTTGTTGATGATATGGTTGACACCGCAGGTTCGGTAGAGAAGCTGATACGGGCGCTTGCGCCGCTTGGCCCAAAGGAGATAAACATTATCGCTGTTCACGCATTGTTTTCCCCGCCGGCAATGCAGCGTATTGCGTCTCTTTCCGGCGAAGGTTTGCTTAAACGGATTATTGTAACCGACACGGTATGCTGCCAGTCTGTTTTGTCCGGTTATAATGTACATATTGAGGTAGTCCCAAGCACCAGGCTGTCTGCGCGGATTATCAGCACGATAATCACCAACGCATCAATGAACAAACTGTTTTTACCTTTTTATGCAGGTGATTATTTCAAATCTCCCAATCTGTTTACTCACAAACCCTGATTTACCCTTTACTGTCAAGTAATATCGTTACCGGGCCTTCGTTTATACTGCTGACTTTCATTCGAGCCTGGAACACTCCGCATTCGCACAGTAAGCCTTGTTTGCGGATTTTTTCCGCAAAGCAGTCATATAACCCCTGGGCTTTTTCCGGAGGAGCGGCGTTTGACCATGACGGGCGGCGGCCTTTTCGGGCATCTCCCAGCAATGTAAATTGTGAAATTGCCAGTATACCGGTCGTGGAGAGCGGAGAGTTGGGAGTATCGTTAACAATGTCGATGAGAGAGAGGTTCATTTTTCCTTCCGCATCATCGAAAATACGCAAGTGTGTTACTTTATCAACAAGCCAGTCTACGTCACTGTCATCATCATCAACAGCAATGCCGATATACACGAGCAGCCCAAACCCGATTTGCCCTGTTGTTTTTCCGTCAACGGATACCGAGGCATTGCTGACACGCTGGACTACGGCCTTCATGCCGTCTAGTTCTCCAGTCTTCTTGACTGGTTTACGGAAATTCCTTCCAGGTACATTGGGCCGTCAATGTCAGATGAAACAATACGCCCCAAAACTTCAATCTGGCGTCCCGGATTTACCGCTATTGCGTGATTAAATCTGACAATAACCGTTCCCCTTAAAATAGTACTTAAATTATCGGGGTCATAGTCAACAAGTAATTCAAACACGGTATCATTGTCGGATGTCAGTACATTGGCCGCCCTTCCCTGCCAAATTACATGCACGCCGTTAAATAAAACAGGATTGATTTCTACATCCGTAAAAGCCGTATTGTCACCCCGTCTGAAGCTGTCAAAACCGGAAGGAGCTTCCAAAAAATTCATCATTATCTGCGCTCTGTTTTTTAGGATTTCATCGGCGTTTGATTCCAGTATACGGTTCAGGTAGATACGGGCAGCTTCATCACGATTGGCATTAAAATAAGAACGGGCCCTGTCGTAAGCGGCAACCGCCTGAGCGCTGTTTGAAAATTCATAAGGGTATATGCCGCCGGTTTGCAGTACTGATCGTCTTTCTTCGCGTGTCAGGGCAAAACCAACTTCACTCATCCGCCTGTCTCCGGACGTAAAGGGATTTTCTATAAACCTGAAGTGGATCAGCAGGCCGAAAGCAACGGAACAGACGGCAAGGAAAATACCCAGGCTTGCCAGTTTTTCTGCCGGAGTAAAGCCCGGAAAAGGTATGGGCGGGTACAATGAAGAAAGATTCCCCGCTTCAAGCCAGGAGGTAAAAGCTTCGTCGCCGGCATGTTTTCGAATAACTTTTAATGCTTTTTTTGCGGCGCGGTTATTGTGGTCAATATCAAGAATTTCAATGTAATAATTTACGGCACGATCGGTTTCGCCCCGGTTGAGGTAGAGGACAGCAAGCCCGAGCAAGGCAAGGGGATCGCGTCTTTTTGCTTCATGGGCAAGGCGCAGATATGTTAACGCTCCGCCGAAATCACCGGCACGCAGACAGGTTGCTCCCAGAAGATAATAATACCGGAATGAACCGTGGTAGCGATTTACCTCAGGTTCAAGGGTTCTCAATGCGGCTTCGTATTTTCCGGAACGGGCAAGCTTGCTTGCCCTGGTCAAAATGGGGTCAAGTTTCATATTTCGGCAGCATTCTCCAAAAAATATTTTTCTGCTTCCGTGTTCCATAAGCCGTTATGCCTGCCGCATATTTCGGCAAGTTTGCACAGGAAGGGATCATTTTTTCCTTTTTCGGCAAAATCGTCAATGGCAGTTAACGGAAATTTTTTGTGGGTGTAAATAAGTTTCTTGCCTCCGGGAATTTTATCCAGGTTAATGGTTGTTTCCGCAGCCGAGTCCAAACCGCCTATGTGGGTTATCATAAACACAGGGTTAAGTTCGCCTTTTTCCATCATTGCAAGCGATTCTTTCATGTCATCGGTAGTACCGCCCGAAGTGCCGGCAATGTGGTGGGATTCGTAATGCACATTGTAAAAATTAATACTTGCCGTAAAATCTTTATTCGAAGGACCGGCAAAAAAGTTCAGACAGCCGTCCCTGCCCAGCAGGCGTCCCCCCATTTCTACCACGGGCTTAACCGGGGCAAAAACAAAAACATCATCGTACAGTTTATCTCCGTTAAGTTTTTTGAGGAACCATACCGGATCGCCGATCTCGCGGGTGTTTACATAGTGTAATTCAACACCGTTTTTTTTGGCTTCCGCGACAGTGAGAAGCTGCGCTGCGCGTTCCAGGCGGTTGTCGTCAATGTCGGTAACTACCAGCCGCGCAGGTTTACGGGGGTTGTGAATTGCATAGTCGATTGCACCTAACCCCATGGGGCCAACTCCTGCAAGCAGGGCCATGGAGCCGCCTTCGGCTATACCCATTGAGTGAACATAAGAACCGTTTACGGTATGGTACTGGGCATGGAAAGCGCCAACCACACAAGAAACCGGCTCGGCCAGCGATCCCATGAAAAAATTATCAGCCGAGTAATCCAGCAGACAGCCCATTTCCATTACTTCGTTGGGAATGATGATATAGGCTGCATTGCCTCCGGTATACTCGAACGAATAACCCGGTGCCCACAGCGTAGGGATGCCATTATCATCGGGTACATTAAGCGCCGGCTGGATGGCGAATTTACTTCCGGCCCTGAATTTACCGGCCCATTTACTGCCAACTTTTTCGATAATACCGCAGAATTCATGCCCGATAATGGGTTGTTTGCGGGACAGATCATGGCGGACGCGTTTATGCTCCGCACCCTGTACAGCGAGTTTATGACTGGACATGCAAATTGAATCGGAAACCACTTTTGCCAGTATTTCGTCATCACGTATATCAGGGAGATCAAATTCTTCAAGTCTGAGGTCATTCACTCCATGCAGCCTGACTGCTTTAGTTTTCATTCAATATTCTCATCCTCAATATAAATAGTATACCAAATTATCCAAAAAAAACATAGTATACGAATTATGTTTTACTACATAGAAAATTACCATACCAATCCTTATTTCAACCTGGCGCTGGAACAGGCGGTGTTTGACCGGCTGGACAGGCAGCACAGTTATTGTATGCTCTGGCAAAACGATAATGCCGTAATCATCGGAAAACACCAAATAACCGAAGCGGAGATTAACCGGCATCTTGTCGATTCTCGCGGCATTTGCGTTGTGCGCCGTCTTTCCGGCGGCGGCGCGGTATACCATGATTTGGGCAATATCAATTTTACGTTCATCACCGATGCCGGTACCGGCAATGACATTAGTTTTGCCGCGTTTTGTAAACCTGTTCAACAGGCGCTGCTGTCATTCGGCGTATCGGCGGTAATTTCGGGACGTAACGACATGACTGTTAACCAGTGTAAAATCTCGGGTAACGCTCAGTATTCTCGTGAAAACAGAGTGATGCACCACGGGACTCTCCTGTATGATACTGATCTTACCATGCTTTCCCAGGCCCTCACCGGCGGCGCCAAGGTCGAGTCACCGGGAATCGCATCAGTACGGAGCAGGGTTACGAATATAAGGCCGTACATGCATACTGATATGCCTTCGGACATGTTCCGGTCTGCTCTGCGGGACTTTCTTTTTGCCGCACTGGACATGCGGGAATACACATTATCCGCCGATGACATGGCCGCAGCGGAAACCCTTCGCGACCGGGTTTACTCTCAATGGGACTGGAACTACGGAGCATCACCTCCGTACAATGTCCGCAAAAGCCGCCGAATAGAAGGCTGCGGCACAGTAGAGGTATTACTAAACGTAGGAAAAAGCGGCATTATCGAAAACGCCGCCTTTCACGGCGACTTTTTTGGCACAGACGACCCGGCGGACCTCGCTGCCCTGCTTGCTGGACACCGACTTGAGCGCGAAGAGCTGGCAAAAATGGTGCCAGGCACCGTTTCCCGGTATTTTCATAACATGGAAGCAGCGGAATTGCTGGAATTACTGCTTGATTAAAGAAAGATCAAAAATACCATATCATTAACTTAGCCCGGTATTTTTATCTCTATGCAAGATCAAACCGGAGGTGTATACTGAAATAAATCATTAATGAATTTACCAGAGGAGGATACACATGAAACTACGGAAGATTATTATAATTGCGCTGGCGGTGATGCTGGCTTTTCTGCCGGGTTGTCAAAGGAATGATCCGGACGGCAGAACCATCCTGACATGGGCTATTTGGGATTATGACATGACGGTGTATTACCGGCCGCTCATTGATGCATATCAGGACATGAATCCCCATGTAAGAATCGATCATGTGGATTTGGGCAGTGCGGACTTTATGACTGTTCTGGGAACACAACTTTCCGGCGGCGCTCATCTGGATGTACTGAGTATCAAGGACATTCCCGGTTATGCCAACCTTGTCAGGCAGAACCGGCTGGAGCCGCTGTCTGATTTTTCCCGGACCGCCGGCATAGATACCGGCCTGTACGGAGGGACAGTTGAACAGATTACCGTTGACGGCGAATTTTATGCCCTGCCCTTCCGCAGTGACTTTTGGCTAATTTTTTATAACAAAGACCTGTTTGACGAAGCCGGTGTTCCCTGGCCCGGCAACGAAATGACCCTTGATGAATATGAAGCCATTGCCCGCAGTGTTACCGGCGGCACCGGTGCAAACAGGGTTTTTGGCGCCCACTACCATACCTGGCGCAGCGCAGTACAGCTTTTTGGCATCCTGGACGGGCAAAACTCCATTGTGGACGGAAACTATGATTTCCTTGCACCTTATTACGAACAGGTGCTGCGAATGCAGAATGACAATATTGTCCAGTCATATTCCATGTTACGGACTTCCGGCACCCACTATTCCGGCGTATTTTTCAACAATCAAATTGCCATGATGAATATGGGAACGTGGTTTATCGCAACCCAGATTGACCGGGTAGCGGCAGGGGAATCCCGCGCTGTTAACTGGGGTCTGGTAAAATACCCCGTACCTGCCGGTGTTTCTCCCGGCACCACATTGGGAACCATTACTGCGCTGGGCGTTAACCGCAATTCCAGAAACAAGGATCTGGCACTGGACTTCCTGAAATTTGTCACCGGGTCTGAAGGCGCGGCTATACTGGCCGACTATGGAGTCATTCCCGCCATATTGGATGACTATGTTATTGACACCATTGCCGCTACTCCGGGATTCCCCGAAGATGAAGGCAGCAAAGAAGCGCTCAGGGTTCACCGGGCCTATCTTGAAATGCCGATGCACCCCCGCAGCGCCGATATTGAGCTGATCCTCAACGAAGCGCATGATAATATCATGACGATTAACACCACTGTAGAACGGGGTATTCAGGAAATGAATGACCGGGTAACCAGGCTTCTGGAAAATTAACACAGGGGTTAGCGATGGCATGAAAAAGCCGTTAAAAAACACATTAATTGCCTACAGTTTTATTGCGCCAAATTTTATCGGCTTTGCCGTTTTTACACTGGTACCTTTGGCATTTGCCCTTATCCTGTCGTTTCTCAGATGGGACGGGGCAAACCCCATTCAGTTTGCCGCCTTAAGCAATTTTATCCGCCTTGCAGGCGATCCGATTTTTTGGCGGGCATTCTGGAACACGATAGTATACACTGCCGGGGTTGTCCCGCTTACCCTGTGCTGCGCCCTTTTTATGGCAATTGTGCTGAATCAAAAAGTATTTGCACGGAATTTTTTCAGAACGGTCTCATTTTTTCCCTATGTTGCATCGCTTGTGGCGGTGGCTGCAGTGTGGAATTTTATTTTCCACCCCTATTGGGGGCCGGTGAATGAACTGCTGCATAATTTATTCAACATCCCGGCCGAGAACCTTCCCCGGTGGGCAGCTGATCGCAACTGGGCAATGCCTACGGTCATTTTTTTCGCCACCTGGAAGAATATGGGCTATTACATGGTGATTTACCTTGCCGGTCTCCAGGGGCTCAACCCGGAACTGGCCGAGGCGGCAAACCTTGACGGAACTACAAACTGGCAGCGTTTTGTGCATGTTACCCTGCCCCAGCTTGCCCCTACTACATTTTTTATCCTGATGATACTCATCATCAATTCATTTAAAGTCTATGACATTTTTATCATGTTATTCGCCGGCGGCGATAACCAGCTTACCAATACCACACGGGTACTGGTATACCAAATTTACAATACCGCTTTCCGTTCGCTTGAGTTCGGCTATGCCAGCGCCATTGCCATGGTGCTGTTTGTACTGGTATCGGGAATAACCCTTGTCCAGTTCAGGCTGGAAAAGCGTTTTAGCCAGGGATGAGCGTCATGACAGACAGTTACGCAGCACAGCGGGTGGTAACCCGTTCAGTCATATACATATTTTTGCTTATAGTTGCATTTTGCATGCTTGTCCCCTTTGCATGGATGCTTTCTTCTTCACTCAAGCTGAACAGGGATGTTTTTGCCTATCCCATGCAATGGATCCCCGAAGCGCCCCGCTGGGCAAACTATGCGGATATCTGGACGCGGATCCCTCTTTTGCGCTTTGCCTGGAATACCCTGAAATTATCGGTGATTGTTACATTTTTACAGCTTATCAGCTCCAGTTTTGCCGCCTATGCCTTTTCCAAGCTCCGGTTTCCCGGGAGGCGCAGCCTGTTTCTGGGGTATATTGCCACCATTGCCGTCCCCTGGCAGGCTTACATGGTGCCGCAGTTTATCATGATGCGTTCAATGGGGCTTAACAACACCCATCTTTCCATAATTTTTCTCCAGGCATTTTCCGCCTTTGGCGTTTTCATGATGAAACAGTTTTACGACAGCATCCCCGATGAGCTGCGTGAAGCGGCTTACATTGACGGCCTTTCCGAATACGGCATCTGGCTGCGGATCATGCTGCCCCTGTCAAAACCAGCCCTTTCCACACTGGCGATCATCACATTTGTCAATACATGGAACGACTTTTTAGGCCCCCTCATTTACCTTACCCGTACGGAACTTAAAACCATTCAAATCGGCCTGCGGGCTTTTATCTCACAATTCTCCTCCGAGTACGGGCTTATCATGGCTGCCAGCGTGGTGGCGCTAATACCGGTTCTGATTGTATTCCTTTCTCTCCAGCGGTACTTTGTCCAGGGGATTGCAAGCAGCGGCATTAAGGGCTAGTTTACCTGCCGCAGATGTGTGGAGGGCGGCGGGCGCAGCGGGGCGTTCATTCCTCTGCTCCATGGCGTAGATACACGCCATTGTGCGTTTCCCTGACTTAAAATAAATAATTGGTTCTTAAAGTCAGGGAAGCCGACACAATGGTCGGGGTTGGTTACCCCCTTTTTTCGGTGTCGCAGAAGTCATTCACGCCCCGCTGCGCCCGCCGCCCTCCGCTGTCTACGGCATATAAACGGCAGCAATGTATGTATTTAATACATGATTAGGCGAGTGTTTAAGGCATACATTTTTGAAGGGTTAGTTATTGTTTGCGATGCGGATGATCTCTAAACGGTTTTTTACACCCAGTTTTGAATAAATTGTGCTGACTTGATTCCGTACTGTTTGAAGGGCCAGACCGAGCCTGGCAGCAATCTGATCGTTTCCATATCCTGCGGCAAGCAGTAATAACACATCACGTTCACGGCTGGTCAGCTCCTGCTGCCATTCAAAAGGAACCCCGCCGTTTTCTGTAGAGAACGACGGGGTTTCTTTTACCGCTTGCTTCAGATATCTTCCTCCTAGAAGAAACTCTCGTTGATTGCAAAAGCAATGCTGGGAGTGGTACTAACGCCCGGTGTAGTAAGAGTAACCCTAATGTACCCCTGTTCAACACCTACAACGCTTAATTCCCATATCTTTGAATCTACTGTAGTAAGCGACGCAGACGACTGCGGTGCTTTCACTGCAAATCCGGAATTATGACCTAAATTGGTGGGGTCGACAGCGTTTGATATGGTAATATCATCCCAATGTAAAATTACATTTTCATCGAACGTAAAAATTATTGTCGTGGTAGTTTCAACATTCCATATACCATTGGATACAACTCTATAGTCGAGATTAGGAACAGTAAGAGGTTTATATACCTCTACCGCGATGGGATTAGGCCATATATTGCCATAGGGAATGATAACATTAACAAAACCCGGTTCCACCACCGTAATGGGCATTACCCAAACCGTGCTGCTTTGACGGGTTAATAATCCTGTTACAACAATACCGGAATCGTTATATATATTAACCGGCAGCTGCAAAGTACCCGGATCACTGCTCAGGGTGATACGTATTTCGGTGGAGGCTGTCATATTCCTGGTACCGCCAACCTGTGTAGCAGTGTAACTCTGGTAAGGATAGGTTATCAATACTGATCTGTTACCTTGTTCTATATGCGGCCTGTTAACCCTTACGTAAACATCCCCATGTCTTATTGGGTTAATGTCCAGTCTCCGGGTAGTTGCGTTGATTACTGTTACATTAGCGCCTACGGTTGCCTGACCAAAGTTATTCGTGATGATAAAATCGCCGGCGTTGAGGGTACCGGGATCATCGGAGAAAACGAAATCAAGGGCAGTGGTGGCGGGAGTATTATCGGGAGCAATACTCTGAATGGTAATGATCGGTCTGTATACCTGAACATTCTTGGCTGCCGTTTCCACGGGACGTTTGTCTATTGCAACAAGAATATTACCCTGAACAACACCGGAAATGGTTGCCGTGCGGGTAATGCCGGGGCCGGAGGAAATGGAATCGACAACTGCGCTGCCCGTTCCGCCGGTAATGGTTATGTGTGAGGCTAACAGGGGGCCGCCGGCAATATCCGGATCTTCGGAAAATGTGAAGGTAAGCTCTGTGGATGTTTGAAAACCGATAATGCCATTGGCCGTAACATCATACGTTATGGGCATACGGTGAACAATCAACGGTTTCCAGTCATCGTTAATATTGTGCCTGTCGATTTGAAATTCAATAAATCCCTGCAGAACATCGCTTATGGGCAGTTCCCAGTGCTGGTTGTCGATACTTCTTAAAATCCCTCCAATTTCGGCTGCACCGCCGGCTGCACCGCTTCCATTACGGATGTTTATATGTTGAGTGCCTAATAAAGTTTCATTCACATGTTTGTTGATGAATGTAATGAGCAATTTTGTGGAATCGTTCTGACCAAATAAGCCGTCTGATGTAACATAATAATCCGTATAGGGGAAATTTTCCCTTATATCTACAGGCTTATCCCCAGGATCGAAACCCAATCTGTCTATCCTGATAATGATTTCCCCGCGCCAATTTACCGCAACACCCATTTCATACTTATTTTCATCGATTTTTACAAAATAGGTTCTGTTTATGGACCCTCCGTCGTGACTATTGATGATAACTATATCCTGCGAGAAAAAGTCAGCGGTAAAATCGGGAAAAGGTTTGCCATCGGTATCGAGAGCGAATTCAAAGACGAGTTTTGAGGTACTCACTCCGGGAGTACTTAAATTATCATTTTGACCGTCAGGAGTCACGGTATATGTAACATCCCTTCTGTGTACCATGACGGTTTTTACACCCGTATCAATACCGGGTTTGTTTATGCTAACATTTACATTACCCGGCCAGTTTACTACAACCGCAACCCTGCATACAAGGCCTCCGGGCTGCAGTAGTATTTCACCTCTTGTGATATTACCTTCTGTACTGGTGATAGTGATGTCTTCCCTTACTAAATCAAGATTGTCTACGCTTCGACTAAAGGTAATGTCGATATATTCGGTGGTTTGAAAATGCGCTTCTCCGTGGGAATTAAGAGAATAGGTAATCCTCCCCCCCGTAGAAACATTTGCTCCTTTGTCATCTATACATGTACCGTTATCGCACCCGGTTACCAGCAGCGCAAGCATAACGGTAAATAAAATTACGGCAAATCCTGTTTTTTTCATATTTAAACCCTCCTGTTAAAATTTATTATTTACCCTACCATTGATTGGGTATATGATAAACAAACACTGTTTTAGTAGCATCATCAATAGGTTGCTTGCCGATTCTTACCCTAATATCACCCTGAACAATATTGTTAAGGGTTAATTCCCATACCTGGTTGTTGATATTTGTCAGTGCTACCTTATTTGCCGAGCCGGGCATTGCCGAAACCCCGGAATCAATAAAAATTTCATTAAATTGCAACTGGCCGTCAAATACATAGTTGTTGAAGGTGAACCGTAATAGTGTGGTATTTCCCTGGTTAAACAGACCGTCTGCTGTGACATGGTAAGTTGTTTCGTCCAAATGCTTAAACACGGTAACATCTTTTGTATCCGGATTTACCCCGAGTTTGTCCATTCTGACTTTTACAGTCCCGGGCCAATTAACCGTAATTATATAATCATACTCAGAAGGGGATATTTTTCTAAAATCCCTTCTGATAATGGACGCTTCACCGGTACCAACCAAAGCCGTTGGTTCCTCGACTATTATTTCGCTCGTGAAAATATCTGCCGGAGAATTAGCTAAAGGCGTATGGAAAATAAACCTGAGTCTGGTGGTATTTTCATCTATAGTATCCCCATCGACATGAATGCTATAGTCAATTGGTTCGCGGTGTACCAGGACGGTTTTTACAGCCGCTTCTATACCGGGTTTGTTAATACTAACGAGTATATTACCCGGCCAGAGTACATTGATGCCAATGGTAACCACATGGCCTTCAATAAGAATTCCGTCATCCTTTCTGGCTCTTCCTTCAAAATCCGTAAGGATGATGTCGTTAAGGCTCAGGTTCAGGGCGTTAATGTTTTGATTAAACGTAAATACAATGAGTCGGGATTCAATTGAACCTGTATATCCATGTGCAATGGCAAAATAAGCGGCATTGCCTTCAGGGATTCCTTCGCTGAATAAATCAGTTATTTCTTCGCAGCCAAAAACAAGCAGCGCAAAAACGACCGTAAAGATTAGCGGTATAAATCCTTTTTTTCTCATAAAAAAACCCTCCATTTAAATAATACACCTGTTTAATCAGGGTATGCGGTAAACATATACTATTTTTGGAGAATCGTCAATAGGGGAATCGATAATTCTTACTTCAATATCACCCTGTATAACATTGTCAACAGGCAGCTCCCATACCTGGTTGTTTATATTTCTCAGGGTTCCCGCTGATACAGTTCCGGACTTGTTCGTAATCCTGATTTGATTACTAACCAACAACCCGTCAGACACGAAGTTATTGAATGTGAACACCAATTTTGTGGTATTTTCCTGGTTAAAACTGCCGTCGGCAATGATATAGTAAGTAGTGGGAGGTAATACACGATGAACAGTTCTGGTTATTGGGGCAGCGGAAATACCTTGCTTCAATACTGTAATCCTGATGTTTCCGCGCCAATTTACCGTAATGCCCACATCATAATGCCTGGAATCGGTTTTTACCAAATTTCTTCTGACGACAGACCCTGTAATATCTTCGATTATTATATCACTGGCGAAAAGATCGGCGGTAGATAGTGAAAAATCCTCATCGAATATAAACGTGATTTTTGTGGTATCCACTGTATCAGCCGTACCGTCGATATTAACGGTATAGCCGATAGGCGCCCGGTATACCATGACGGTCTTGACAACTGATTCAATGCCGGGTTTGTTAATAGACACCAGGATATAACCCGGCCAGACTGTATTAATGCTCATTCTGTACACATTGCCGATAGAGGTAAACAAGTTACCTTTTTCGGCAAGACCGTCACCAATAGGAATGATGGTGATGTCGTTCATGCTCAAATTCAGCCGGTCAATGTTTTTAGTAAATGTAAAGATGAGATCCGTGGATTCATCTATGCCTTCCGTTCCATTGGATGTGACAAAATATTCGGCATCACCATCCGACCCGCCGGTAAACAAATCTATCAGGTTATCGCATCCGGGAACAAGCAATGCCAGAACAACCGTAAAGATAACCAATGTACACATTTTTATTTTCATTCAAAATTCCTCCACACAGGTGAGCGCCTTGTTTTACTCTGCCGGAAATCCGTACAGGGCCAACTGGTAAATACCCATACCAAAAGGCCAGTTATTTAAAGTTGCATTATTATTACGGCTGTTTATTACACCGGTTAATGTGAACCTGACATAACGGTATTCATTGTTCGTCGCTATATCAAGCGGTGTAAAACCAGGCCATCCGTTAGAGGCAGTATTGTGAGTACTGCCGCCTGTACTCAATGTAATTTGCGTCCAGGTTGCATTGTCATTACTGCCGTGCAGGGTAAACTGATACGAGCCGTCAGAGCCGTATCCTGTGTGGGCATGAAGCGCCATCCCGTTGAGTTTATGCTGTGTCTCCAGATCGATGACAAAAACGCCGTTCGTGGTCGACAGGGTTGTAGTTGGTATCCAGCGGCGTGTACCGCGTTCAATGGAGCCGTCTACAACAGCCTGCACACTTGCCCCTTCAGCATGGGTTCCGCCCGATGTGAGTGTTACCGGTTTGCCCAATGATACCAAGCGGCCCGCACGGATACCAATAAGCCCATGGTCGGGATGGAATGCAACATTGGGGAAAAATTCCGATGCCATGAACGGGCCGTTTGACACGAGCATTGCTATACGCTGGGGGTTACCGCTCGCAGTAGCTATACCGCTGTAATTGCTCTGCCAGCGGTAAGAACGGATAGCTACGGCAAATTCCCCGTTGTTCATGCGGTATGTTTCAAACCGGTTAAACTGGGCACCAAAACCATTGGCATCGCCTACGTTTATAAGCGGACTCCATGTGCCTTCAACCGTCGAGCCAACCCCAATCGTGGTTTGGCTGGGGTACCAGCCGTTTTGCCGGGAACTGCCAAAAAACAAATTGGGACCGATTCTAACCAAATCCGGTGTTTCTCTTTGGTCACCGGTATTGTTGTAAAGATCAACCTGTGAATGTTCTATCGGCTCTCTCCAGTCATCACCCAATCTGAACCAGTTCTGTGCATTCAACGCCGAACAAAGGGCATAGGGTGCGCCGTCGATAAAAACCGCCCGTTGATCCCGTGACTGCCTGCCGTAGGGACGCCCGGAATACGTCATTTCCACATAGGGACTGGCTGTTCCATCATCATCAACATTAATAAAACACTGTACGATTATGAGGTGTGCCAGGTTGTAATTTCCCGATGATTTTCTGTGAGCAACAAGCACCCTTTTTTCCTGTTCATGTAAGTCATACCAGTGCTGTCCCTCAAGCGCTATGCCTCCATTGCCGGAGGCGTTATGATCCCACATATCTCCTTCGATATATGCGATATGCTCGGGGTTGCCGTTAATATTACCCTGCCATGTACCAATTTGCAGCCGGTTAGTTCCGCCGGGCTCTGCCGGGAGGTCAGTCCAACTGCCCCAACTGCCGGTTCCGGTCGCAGAAACCTGGTATTGAAAATAATGGTAAGAATTGGCACCGCTGCCGGAGCTTTGGGTACGGAATTGATAATACCTGCCGTCGCTGCCTCGTATCCCGCTGGTTCCGCTTCCGCCGCCGCTGGTAACCGTAGTCCTGCTGTCGGAGATAAAGTTATGCCGCCAGTTTACCGGGGTTGCGGTTACAAATGGCTTGACTTCAAGCGGGATTGATGTAACAAACCCGTTCCCCATCTCTACATTGTGCTGCACAACCTGATAAATATAGGTCTGCCCGGGCGTAAGGTCATAGTCCTCGAATTTACTGCCGTTAACCGAACCAACAAACTCGCCGTTTCTGTATACTCTAAAGTGATTTGCCTCGCGGTATTCCCAGGCAATAACAACATTTGTAACTTCCATACCGGCGCCAACATCCGAGTTGTTTACGTTGTTACTGGTCTTGTCCACAATGGTAAAGTATGATGCAGCTTTATACCAATTCGGGTCCATTGGCGGACGCTGATCGCTTTCCAGTACCGGCCTTGTGCCCGGATCATCGATTTCTTCTTCAAAAGGGCAGGAAACAAGCGCCGCTGCCATTATTATGGCAAAAAACACATACATGAATTTTTTCATTTTTTCCTCCGTAAAGATTACTGCCAGTTGACAACTATGCCAATGGGAATACTATACATCTGGTTATTATTCATCCGGACAACGGAACTGACCGGAGTATTGTAAATATTTGTTTCATACTTAAAACCGCCGCGCACCTGAACCCAGTCCGTAAGGTTGTACCGTAACAGCGTTTCCACGATAAAAATGTTCCTGCCGTAATCAAGCCCGCTGCCGCCCTGGTAGCTTTCCACAATGGCGTGATAGTTACGTGCCATAACAGATAATGTGATGGGCGGCATGGTGAATGAGACCGGCAAATGGGCAAAGTTATAGGAAATGCTTACTTCGTTGTACAATACCGATCCTACTTCATCTTCCCACATGGACAGCGGAGATTCGGGCCAGAAAACGGCATGGATGTCTTCTTTTGCCCATGTATAGTAACTGTAATTATTAAAAATACCGACACTTAGTCCGGGGATGATGTCTCCGTAAAAAAGATCAATGTGAAAAGACTGTTTTTGCGGCTCGGCTCTTTCTTTCCTGATATCTTCTATGCCTTCCAGGTAGTCCAAATGGGTGGAATAGCCAAGGCCGAGCTTTAGCCCGTCAACAACGGAGAGGCCGGGAATGGCACCCAGGTTAAAAACGCCGTAAATGCCCAGGTCTTTGTGTATGCTTCCAATATCAATGCCGGATGTTTCCGGTTCAGAGTGGTGTGTCCGGTAAGTAATGCCGAGCGAAAAAATATCGTGTTCATACTTAAATGCGCCGCCAAACCGGTATGTGGCATAGGCGGGAACAATGACCGGTAACTGAACCTGGGTACCGCCGGTTGTGTTGGCGGGGTTTATTCTGCGGCCCAGGTGGTATTCATTGGGGGCAAAAAAGCCGCTGAGGGAAAACTGGCCAAACGAAAATTTGGGGCTGTAAAGCGTTGGGAGGAAACCAATGGCGCTGCTGCCCAGGCCAAGGGAATCGTTTGTAACAATGTTCATATCATCATTTTCAAAAACAGTATAAAAGACTCCGAGATCTTTATCGCCGCCCACCTTGTCTATGACACGGTCGGTGAATTTTCCCATTTTAAAACGAAAATACGGCGTTATATGCGCCCAGGCAAATACATCGCCAATTCTGAAATTCTGGGTTAACAGGCCGCCGGGAAAATCAAAGCCAATCTGGGCGCCAAAGCGGCCAAATGGATCATCATAATTAAACGATGCATCCGTATCGTCATAATTGCCGTTACGCATAAAGTACACACTATGTTCACGCGGCATTTCCGCTTCTTCAACGAAGCCGTCTCCCCTCATTTGCTGGTTGTGCCACTGGACGAGGTTGGCGGTTATTTCGATCTTTGCCGAAAAACCCCTGAACCATTCCGGGGAGACCCTTTCTGACGGGGTAACTTCTACAACCGGGGCTGCAGTTTCCGTAACTGCCGGTTCTTCAACTACAGTTACCGGTTCTTCAACTACAGGTGCGGGCGGCACAACGGTTACTGCCGGTTCTACGGGCGCCGCCGGTTCTTCCGGAGCCGGAAGTTCCGGCCCGTTTTCCTGAACAATTTCACCGTTCAATGTGTATTCTGTGCCGTTCTCCTGTGCCGATACTGCCGCACCTGCCAGAACTGCCAGGACTAAAGTAAATAGTGCAACTTTTGTCATGATCTTCATTAAAAAACTCCTTAGTTTAATAACCTGCCGCCCAAGCGGCAGGGGTGTAATGTAAAGTCCTGTTTACGTTCCGAGAAGCCAGTTCAGCCATTCCCAGTACTGACCGGGATTTTGCTTGCCGGGGTTCATGAACCAGTCTTCGCTGGAGCCCCAGGCCCGGTTTAACATGTCATAGTAGTCCTGCAGGTTCCGCATTGTTGTTGCATTCGGCAAACCGTTGCTCGACCACATACTATTGGAAGTTTGATTTGCGCCGAATTTTGGCGTGCGTGAATCTTTAATTGCCGCAGGAGAGGCAGTAAGCGAATTGGCAAAGGGGCCAAGATCGTACACAAAGTCCTGCCAGCGCCACTCCCGCATCCAGCGGGCACGGGCTCCTCCTGCCGTATTTGTTGCAATGGTGCCGCCGGCGGACCCTTGAATCACCCTTAACGGTATCCAGATATACCGGGCATCATAGTTTTTTGTATTGTCCCAGGAATCCAGCATCTGAATGTACTTACCCCATACGAGCCTGCCGGCGCGCGGTTCTCTTTGGGCTGTTTCACCGTAAATGGGGAATGTAAATTCGTTCGTGTCGTACAGACGGCGCAATTCCGCATTATACGATTCCGGCGTATCAAATACATCGGTATCCAGGGGAACAAAGTCATCGTCAAGGAAGCCCACAATGTCCCAGACAAAATCGGGATACCGTAACTGCTGTACATACGTTGTCTGCCCGTCATACCCTTTGGCGAGGTTTGATCCGTCATCAGCCGCTCCGAACAGGAATGTACTGGCATTGCCATTGCCATTATTGTTGTCCCAATTGTTCCCGTAGACGGAAGTCCAGCCGCTACCACTATTAACATCAGTGGTAGATGGGGCGCTTCCCGCTCCGGTCCCCCCCCTGTTTTGAATGTTCCCCTGGGTGCCGCCAGCAGGCGGCTTGGGATGACCGTTATCGGGATGGGCTGTGCCATTTCCGCCGAGTATCCTCCCGCCGGGAGCAGACGTACGGTACACGCCCAGCGGGTTGGGGAACCAGCCGGTGGATGTTGAAGTACTGTTGTAATAATATTTTTGCGAGGGAGCCACCGGGCCCAATGTCCCGTCCGCGCGAACCAGCCCCTCGTAAGTCATACCATCCTGCCAATAATGGAGGAACGGGGCGGGAGCTTCCCGCTGATTGCCGTATACATAGTTAAAATTACGGCCCAAATAGTTGACAACACCTTCTTCGATAAACTGGTCATAAGATGTGCCACCGGCAAAACGGGGGATTCCAATAAACTGGGTATATGTTTCATCAAGAATGCTTATACACATGATAAGGTTTTGTACTGTTGAGCCAAAATGGTATGCGGTACCGTCATCGTCTACCAGCAGACTTTGGTCGCGGGTTTTACCGGGATTGCTTCCCTCCCCTTCCGTCAACACATTTTCCGAAAAATGGGTTTTATAAGCCCATAGTACCTTAAACGGCCCTGCGGGGTGTTTTGCAACTGCGATTAATGCCCGTGCCGTGCCATATCCGATGCCCTGTGCGCCACCCTCTATGTGTACAGACATGACATAGGGGTATGTTCCCGTAGCGTCGCGGTACGGTTCAATGGGATTGCCGGTTAACGCATGTGTCCCCGTTCCCACTTTATACGGACCCTGACCGGCATTGTATATAACCTTGGGGCGTTCCACCGTAGTAGTCCAGTTCCACCAGCGGTATATCTGCTTGCGCCGCCACGCCGGAACATCGCTGTACATGGAGTTAAGTTCCCGTACCTTTGCTTCTGTCAGCCCCATGGATGTCGCAAAGGGCCTGGCACGGGAGTCCTGCCATAAATACAGCGGCTCGTTGTCCGCTGGAATAAAATCCTTAATTTTGTTCCAGGCTTCCATTATTTCCGCAGGACTCCGGGGCCCCCGTAAATTGGTAACGGGATCACGGATATAAATACTGGCATTTGTCGGATTGGGAAAACCAGACTGGCTTGGGTTCACCCGAGCGTTGGCGTAATATTCACCGCCCGGCGTTATGTACCCGTCCGCGTTCCAGTCACCCAGGGCTTTACGCCAGTCGTTAACATCCCAAATAAAACCGCTTACGGCAGGGTCTGCCGTAGTTGCCGCAGGAAACAGGCCGCTGGGGTTGTTTTGAGTGCCGTCCCATCCGCCCGGATGGGCATCTGTCCGCCAATTCCTGCCCGGATCGCCAACGGGATAACTCGCCCCCCAGTCCTCTTGATCGTATTCTGTATTGTTAAATATGGGCAGGGCAAGGCCTTCATCTACCCAGTTATACATATCGGTAGATGAATATGCATGTACACCGGGCTGGCCGCCGCCCGTCATGTTGTTCCGCCAGCTTGTGCGGTCTTCACCGTACCACCACCATTTTTTTGTGACCGGATCCCACATAAGCCCGCCGCCGTGGGCGGAAATATGGCTGCCGTTGTTATCGGACCAGAGTATTTTTTGTGCAAACCGGTTGTATGTATCCGGGGCTATTCGGCTGGCTGCCTGCCGAATCAACTGGTTAAGGTTTTCCTGTACATACTGAACCCCTTCAGCAGTCGCGCCAAAACGGTCATTTAGAAAGGCTTGTGCCCTGCCGTGTAAATTGGTCAGCAAGGCGTTTATATACCCGTAATTCGGAGGGAAATTATGACTGAGAAACTCAGACTTATGCACGGCTTCCTGCAACCCGGTCATGTTAACCTGATAAGGTCTGTCAGATTCAAATACATGGAGTTGCGAGACCTGCGCAATATTAGATAAATTGTTCCTCCAGTCATTCCGGTAGCCTTCCAGCATGCGGAACTGGAGGTAGCGGCCCCGCGCCGAATCAAATGTGGCAAAAAACCGCTGAACGCTGTTACCTGTGGAATTTCCGAGTGTTATAAAATGATTGTTGCTTCTTTCCAGAGCATACCACCAGCCGACAGCAACACGGCGGTCTGCCGGGGGTGTTTCGCCCCTAAGTATCGGCTCATCGGTAAGGTAAATTTCAAAGGACGTAACTATGCCGTTACCGTTGTTTCTGTTTGGGCCGCCTACCCAGCTTTCATTATAACCACCCGGAGCGCCCCATTCCGGGGATGGACGGTATTCTATCCGGGATATATTTGAGTATTCCCGGCCCAGGTCAATGTTTATCCAGTGCGGCCCGAAAAAATCATCGGGCTGTGCAGATGGTGATGCATCGTGTCTTGAACCCCAAAACGAGTTATTGTTTTCAAGAACAACCCGCACATTGGATGTGGAACCGCCTCCATCAAAACCGCAGCAGACTTCTATGGGGGTGGTCGCAGAAGGTAGTTCAACCCGGGAAAAGTTTGCTTCTTCTCTCACAAAAACCTCTTCAGCGAACCTGGTGTTTTCGGGTGATAACATATCACTACAGGATGATAATACGATTCCTGTAACCAGCGCTGCAGCAATGAGCAGCGTAATTAAAAAAACATTTGTTCTTTTCATAATTGTACCTCCGGTGGTCTTGGGGGGGGATTTATTCTATAAATACGGGCAAGCAGGGTGGTGGCAGCGCCGTTCAGCCGCATGTGGGCAGCCAGCAGCCCTGCCGGGGTTTCGAGTTCTTCGGGATATATTTCACGCACCAGTTCTTCTTCAACTCTTGCCAGGTCAAGCTGGAGAAAGTGATACTGGCGGTTGCTTGGCACCATGGAGCGCAGCAGCCTTCTGCCTTCCTGGTATACTGTTGTTATAAATTCATAGTCAAGTTCCGGGCCGGCAATTCTGAAATTAATATCGGAGGCGCTCGCATGTCTGCTGGTGGCGCCTACAGTGGCAGTATACCGCCAGCGGATCTGCAGGTAGCGGAATTTTACGGTTGATACGGGCGCAAGAATGATATATTGATATTCATTAGTACCGCCAATTGTGCCATCAGCCAGCCGGTTTATTCCCGGTTCGCCTTCCACAACCCAGCCGAAATTCCACCGGGAAGTATATATTTCATAACTGTGATTGGCCTGTCCTAACTGACCGTTACCGCCGCCGGGTCTGCGCTGGTAGCCTATGGCGCCTATTGTCCCCGAACCTATTTCCACTTCCCTGCCCAAGTCAAGGGTAATCCAGTGAGAACCATTAGCAGGAACGACGCTTGCCACAGTCCACGGATTGCCGGGGCCGCCCTCGGCCAGGGCCGGGTTTTGTGTCCATGTATAACCGGGAAAACGGGCTCTGTCTCCCGCCATTATATATACGTTGGTGTCGCCGACATGCCCGTTCGTAGCGGCATGTGGGTACCCCCTGTTTTCGGTATAAGTAGTATGCCAGAAATTAGATGTTATGCCGTTAACCGCCCATGCGGCCGGCCCGTCAGTAGCAGTAGGAGGATAATCCATTCCGCAGCAGGCATTGGGGGTTAACAGGTTTTCCTGCCATGTTAAATTTAACATGGTAATTTTACCGTAAAAATCATTCGGCCCCAGGCCGTTGTCCCCTGCCTTGTTATCCATGTCATGGGTACACGTGCCAAGAAGAATGATTACAGCTAACCCTGTTAGTATTTTTTTCATGCAGTCCTCCTACCTTACCTGATTTATCCGGGCGGCAAGGTTATCTGCGATGGTGTCAACCTGCTCCTGATAGGCAAAAAACCGGGTAAATGCCAGTTGGGACAACACCGGTTTAACTTCATCAGGATCATCAAACAAAAAGTCCGCCGCGCCTTTGGCAGTAATGAACCCGTTTTCGTCCCGTTCCCCGAACATTAACGGGGCAAGCATGTTATACCGGACCGGATTAGACCTTACACTGTCCATTAAAGCCAGGCCTTCCTTGTATATAGTGGCAAGGTAGCTGTAATCAACAATGAGTTCGTCTTCAAACTGCCGGTATGCCTCCGTAATTTCTGCCGCAAGCGGTTCGTATACGGTGGCGGGAATGGTAATTAACTGCAGGTTTGCAATACTGCCGTCATTTCCGTTATCGTTATGAGAACTCAATACCCGAATTTGCAGGTATTTGGCAAATACGGCATTACCTACAGCAGAGGCGCCGGAACGGGGAAGGGGCAGGTCAAAATTTACCGTTTGGGCGGTATTCTGGTTAGAGTCGGCAAAAGATCCCTGATGCACAAAAGAGCCAGGAGGGCAATAATGCCCCAGGGGGGTTTCGCTTGCAAAAATCCGGTATGCATTAATTCTGCGTGCTGCGCTGGCACCTCTGTATGTTATCCCAATAATATAAGCCGGCTGGGCCAGTTCTACGGTAAGCCAGTGGTTCCCTATGTCGATCCTCTGGCTTGCCGGTATTTCCGTATGTTTCCTGTTGGCAAAATGGTCATTGACCGGTCGTCTGGAATTCATCGCCCAATAGTTATTGCCGGTATTGGTGTTGTTAATTACTTGCGCCGGAAGGAGGTTCGCGGCACCTGTTGTCCAGAGGTAATTATCAGAATGCTGCGTAGCGTCAAACGGGTGCAGGGCAGCCGGTTCAGAAGCAGTCCAGCAGCATGCGTCAGCGTTAATGGGAGTAATAGTCTGGATTGCCGCGGCAGGGGTTCTGCGGCCAACAGATTCAATAATGGGTTCCATAGCAGCGGCTATGGCATCCCGTTTTGCGTTTCTTTCTGCCACTATCTCAGGGAAGGGCCTTATAAACAAATCTTCAACCGCTACCGGGTCTCTCTGGTTGTCAAAGTCACACGTATTCAATGCCAGTACACCGCAAAACAGCAGTGGAATGGCAAGCCGCAATTTATTTTTCATCACATGCCTCCGTAGTTCATTAATCTGTTTGACCATAACCAAAAGCGGTATTCATAGCCCGTAATTCATTAAGGCGGGTAGTCCTGGTTGGCGATGTGATATTCAAATCGTCAGTAAGTGCGTAATTAATAGACCATACTTTAATCTCATACACCCAGGTATTTGCCGGTCTGAAGTACGCTAAAGCGGCAGTGCCTGCCTGGTCCAGAACGGATCTTCCCACCCAGCCAAAACGCAAGTCATCCACTTCGGGATCACCCGAACCGAATGCGGCATTGTTGGTAATCCTGCTGACATCCGTGCCTATTTCATTTTGCGCACGGGTCCAGTTACGTTGTACACGGATAATATTTGTTCCTGTACCCCTTACGAGGCCGAGGTTCACCCATTGATTAACGCGGCCGGCAATTCCTGCGGAATTGCCGGTACTAACTACCTGGGCGTTGTTTGTTCCGCTGCCGGCTGCTCCGCCGTTAGCCCCTGCATTAAATGCTCTGAAGAACAATCCCCCATTGCTGTATACAATTGTACCCCGAAAGCTTCCGGCATTTGTGTTCGTAATAGTGTTAGGGGGATCATTGGCAAAACTGAGAACAGTAGTGTTGGGATTATCACCGGCGGGATACCGGTACAGTACTTCTATGGTGAAATTCGGGAGACGCATCAGCGCACCGACCTTTGGCCCCAGGTCTATGTAACCGCCGGTAGCAGTACTGGTACCGGTGCCAAGAGTGACATATTGCCCATAAGAGTTGGCGTTTCCGGATCCAGGGCCGGCAATGGCGGCATTGCCTCTAAGTACCGGCTGGTAATAATCGCCTGACCATGCAATGTTCCTGAATACGCCGTTCTCTACTTTATAATGGACGGCAAGATTTTCTTCCCAGGTTGCGGCGGAGCGCATGACGCGCACCCTCCATTCAACGTCTTCAAAATAGCGCGGTACTTCCAGAGAGGTAAACCTGCCCGTTAGGACACCCGTTGCGTGATTAGCGCCGCTCGGCCTTGTAACCGCGCCGGTGTTGGCGTTCAGTGCAGTATTGTCAGTGCTCCAGGTAACGGTTACTCCGCTTCCAATAGCAGCCGCAGTGTAATTGGTCGGCAGGGTGATATTTGCCCTAACTGTGGAAAGATCGCCCAGGGATTTTTGCGCCCGCAATATTGCTCTTTGCATGGCCGGACGGGGGTCTATCTCTTTGGGAATTGTTACCTGGAATGACACGCTGTCCGATGCTGCATTTTTTGTAATGTTTGCAGTAAGCGTAACGGTTACCGAAGCCGGAGCGCTGTTATCATCGAATAACGGACGGGTAACTTCGCCGTCATGCGTCAGGTTTGCCGTGTTACTTGACACCCAGTCTATTACCGCACCTCTGACGCCATCCGCCGGTAATGTCAAATCAAAAATAACCGAGTTTAAGCCCCATGTTGGCGTTTCTTCTGTTTCCAGCCATAAAATCGTTTCCGCTACGTCTTCGAGGTCTTGTTCTGCCTCAGTAGCCAGCCGCCGTATACCGACATCAAACGGATGTTCCCGGTGAACCGGATCATAAAACGGCTCATTTGCAGGATAACCTGTGTGCTGCGCCGGATTGTAAACTAAGGAAGCGGTTAGGGTTACCGGTGTATTCTGCTGCGGGGTTGTATTGGGCGGGCGGGTGACAATGCCTTCATTCGTCAGCATGGATTGATTATCGGATGCCCATGTAACAGGGATGTATCCGGTTGCCGTTTCCGGCAGGACAAGGTTCCTGAATACACTGGAGACATCGCCCAGATGTGCGGAAAGTTCTGCAACGGCCGCATTCAGGGCGGTATCTGCTATTCCGTCATAATCAATAAGCTGCAGGACAGTGACTGTATAATTTTGCGTTACCGAAACATCGCCTTTGCTGACTGTTGCCGTCAGCGTAACAGCACTGTTTCCCTCGCCGTTGAGCGGACGGGTTACCCTGGCTTCCCTGGTATGAAACGGGTTATTCGATTCAAGGATTATGGTAATGACATCCGGGTTATTTGATTCCCAGGTGAGGTCGATAAGGTCTGTCCCCATCAGACGTAAACGCAGTGTGCCGTCTGCGGCCCGGATGTTGTTCAGGTTGCCGTTGCTGTTTGTATTGGCATTGCCGTTTACCGGCGGAGTAACAAAATTGGTGATAAAAGCGTTAAGTTCCTGCGTAATGTTTGCCTCTGCTACCCAATTGGCGTAGACGGTAAATTCTTCGGATTCCACTACGAGAAAGTCACTTTCCGCCAGCTTTCTTCCTTCACCATCCGGCATTGAATAATACGCATCGAAAAACAGATCCGTATGGGTGGGTATGGGGTAATCCCTGCCGACCGGCGCAGGCGTACTGCTTCTCATGGTTGCCTGGGTCAGTCCGTTCGGAAATGTCCCACCGTTGGCATCAAATATTATAGCGAAATTTTCGCTATCTGATGGATCGGTTGCATCGGGGTCCATCCATTCCGGACAGGATGTAAAAACAATCATCATTGCCAGGAAAAAGCCCGGCAGCCAAAAAAACCTTGTTTTCATACTCTCCTCCTAAAAATTTTAATTAATAATTATAAACCATTACAGTTTGCGGACCCGGAACAACGCCGGTAAAGTTAATCGCGGCCTGTATTTGACCGCTCGTTACATTGCTTACCGCCAGTGATCTGGTGTTCCCCGTGCCTGTTATTGCTCCCCTTGTGACAGAACCGGGTATAGCGGGAGCGGGGGCAGTGGTCAGGTTTATATGTGTAGCGGCTATGTTTCCCGGATTCCGCGAAAATGTAAAGATAAGCGCTGTAGTGTTGGGGAAACCGCTGCCGGTAACCGTCCATGTTATCGGAGCCGATATATCCAGATAAACGGGAACCAATTTGCCCTCTGAAACAAACAACGGGTTATTAATTTGCACCATTACATTTCCCTGGGAGGTAACGCTGCTAATGGCCAGCGTCCGGGTAAAACCGGTGCCGGTTAATGCGCCGACGGTAACCTGGCCGGAACCGTTCATGACCGATATATCGTCCGCAGTGAGTCCGGTGGGAGTTTCACCAAATGCAAATGTAAGCTGCGTTGTGGTGGTGGTATCCGCCATGCCGTTTGCGAAAACGGTATAGGGGATGATCGTCCTGTACACATTAACGGTTTGCGGTGATGGATCCACCCCTGAAACATTCGGAATGGTAACGGTAATGGTCCCCTGGCTTACGTCGGTAATTGCCCACCTGTGAACATTGCCTGATCCGGAGCGGGTCCCCCGTGTGGCAGCGCCGGTATCATCAGGTCCTGTGGTAATGACCAGGGAGCTATTTACAAGACCAACCGGCGGATCGCCGAAAAATGTCACAACAAGTTCTGTAGAGGTAGTGGTATCCGCAGAACCATTCGCAACAATGGAATGGAGAGGAGGAGGAGGAGGCTGGTATTCGTGTACCGGAATATCGGTTTTCGTAGCTGTTTCGATGGATTCCTGGTTTGTGGTATTATTGCCGGTAGCACGGGTAATATTAACCGAAACCGTACCCTGCGTTACGCCGGTAATGGGGATTTCTCGTACCAGGGGATTATCCGTCCCCTGCATGGGGGTTGTTCCCCTGGAAGCGGAGCCGGTAATGGTAACAGCGGTTAACTGGAAAGGCGGCGGCGGTTCGCTGAATGTCAGAATAAGCTTTGTAGAGGTTTCCGTATTTTCAACGCCGTTAGCCGCAACTGTGTATGTAATGGGAGCATTTGTGTTTCTGTTCAGTCTGATGCTTGTTTTTAAAACATTTTCTATCGGGCTTCTGTAAATGCGAAGCTGTAAACCGTTAGTACCGCCGTTACCCGGATTTACACCGGTAATGCCCAGGTCCCAGATTGTGCCGGTATCGTCCAGATCGAGTCTTTGGGTAAGTTCCCCTCTGGAAGCGGTGGCAGTGCCGCTTCTGTGAAATACTATATTGCCCGGACTGAGGGTGTGTACGGGCGCACTGAATGTAAACCGTAAAAAACTTGTGGTAGTTCCGGTGTTAGTGCCTGTGGATGCGGCGCCGGTTGCCGTATGGCTTGTAACACCATAGGTAATGGTGGGACCGGGAACAACCGCGACATGCACCGTTACGGGCCGTACGGTTGTTTCTACGCCGTCACGATCAATATTTACATAAATGGTACCCGGCGCGTTAACGGTAACAAGTAATTTATACACTATATTACCGGCGCCGGTTACCCCGCCCTTGATTACATCAACGGCTTCATCGCCGTTTTCATCCGTCAGGGTGATTCTGGCTGCTGTTATTCCGCCTACCTCCCTGGTCAGGGTGATGGTAAGCTCGGTAGTCGTTATACTGTCCTGTATACCGTCTGCAGTGACAGAAAACCGCGCAATTGTATCTTCAGATTCCTCAATGGGACATCCGGAAAAAAACAGAATAACGGTAAACAGAAGAAACGCTTTTAAACAACAAAGTGTAATTTTATTATTCATCCTCATACCTCTTAACATTCGGAATATGTAATTTATACCAAACATTATTTATATTATACCACTTAAGGCTAAAAAAATCCACCATTATTTTCGATTTTTTTTAATTTTCTGCCCGGAAAATATCCAACTGCCTTTGGATTTCATCTTTAATCCTCTCATAGCCGGCGGCCTGCAGGTCGCGGCGGAAGTTCGCAACGGCTTCCTCCGGGGTACCCCTGATTTTTCCGAAGGCCATTAGTCCCAGATGGGAAGCGCATACATCGCCAACAGCGGCGACTTCGGCGGAAACCCTGGTATTGTCAAAGGCAAATTTCTCCAGCGGGTATTCGCGGGCAAATGAATTGAGGTGCGCTATCAGATCGTGCGCTCCCGCATACCAGAGTTCGTTGAACGGCTCAAATTTGTCCATGCGGCCGCCCCAAAAATTCGTGGCGAGGGCCATCCTGCTTGCATCCCAGCCTTCCGGCCTTCCCAGGTTGCCTTCCGCATTAATATAATAGTCAACGCCTTCTATGCCGTAATTAAGCAGCATGTATATTTCCTGGTCGTTACGGAGGTAATCATACACCTGCAGGGCCAATTCAGGGTTTCTGGAGGCGGCATTCACTGCCATTGCGCCATGGGTCAGCAGATCTCTGTTGACATTGTTGTTTTCCATGCCAAAATAGAAAAACTGTACTTCTGAACCGGGCTGCTGCTGATCCATTTCGGGGCGGACAATGGAATAATATGTCATGGTGTGGTGCTGATCTGCACCGGAAAGCCCCGCATACATTAAATCGCGGGTAAGCCCCCGGTAATTCAATACATCTTCGCGCCAGAATCCCTTGGTGTTCCAGCGTTCAAACATCCTCACTGCATCAATCAGCTCCTGGCCTTCCATGAACGGACTGACCACTGTATAGGGGTCATCAACATCATAGAAAAAGATGGCGCTGTTGCCCGTTGCAATGCCAATGTAGGCCTGGAGGTTTGTTTTACCGGTAATATAACCGGTAAGCGGCACGCTGCCAATCGCCGCACCGTCCACATCCCAGGGGAAGGCTTGAGGCTGGTTTGCCTTTACAATGTCAAAGTATGTTTCCAGTTCTTCAAATGTGGTTATTTGTTCCAGACCGCCTTCCCTGGCCCAGTCCAGCCGCCAGTAAAAACCATGATTCGTGAACTGGGTAAACTGGTCTTCGGGAATAAACCAAATATAACCATCCTGAGTGCAGAGGTCCCAGTGTGCCGGGACTACTTCCGCCCAGGTTCTGGGGGCGTTTTGCTGAAGCATTTCCGGGGTCAGGGGGTAAAACCCTCCCCTGCGGACAATTTCCCAGGCAAACAACCAGTCTGTCGCTGTGATCACCAGGTCAAAGCTGGAATCGCCGGAAGCCAGTGCAAGTTGATAGCGGGTTTGCCAGTCTGTCCACTCGATGTGACGGATGGCAAATTCGACATTAAGTTCCGGGATTAAACGCTCATTAATGGCCCTGATTGCCACAGCGGTACGGTCATTTGTGGGCCTGTTTCCCAGCACGAGCATGGTGATTCGCGTTGGTCTGTCACTGCCGCCGCAGCCGCCAAAAAACACCGCCGCAGTGATGACTAAAACGATAAACATCACAAACACTTTACATTTCTTCATAAATACTCCTTATCCTTTTACTGAACCGACGACAATGCCGGTTATAAAGTACCTTTGCACAAACGGGTACAGCATGATTATTGGCCCGGTCGTTAAAACGGCGGTTGCCATTTTAAGCGTGTTTGTCGGCAGGGTTGTCAATACAATGTTGGCTCCTGCCAGGGAATCCCGCAGGGCATTAGCCTCGTTTACAATCCGGTACAGGTAGTACTGCAAAGGCTTGTAGTCCAGGTTTCCCAGATACAGCATTGAGTTGTACCATTCATTCCAGTAACTCAGCGCCAGAAACAGTCCGATGGTTGCCAGGGCCGGTTTTATCATGGGCAGGATGAGCTTGACAAAAATCGTAAAATCGCCGGCGCCGTCTATTTTGCCAGACTCGGTTATCGCTATGGGGATGGATTTCATAAAACTCCGCATCAGGATTATAAGCCAGGGGGACATGAGCAGGGGGAGAAAAACGGCAAGGTAATTGTTTTGAAGTTTCAGGTATCTTGTCATCCAGAGATATGATGGGGCAAGGCCCGCAGAAAAGAGCGTTGTGAAATAAAAAAAGAATGCAATTTTATTACGGAGAAAAAAATCGGGGCGGTACAGGACATAACCGGACATGGCGATAAGAAACAGACCTGTCATGGTGCCGGTGCCGGTAAGAATGATCGTTACAATGTACGAGCCGATAAGAAACCTTGGATACAGGAAGGCAAACCGGTATGCTTCGACAGAAAAATCCTTGGGCAGGACACCAATGCCCCTGGTGGAAATTGCTACTTCGGAACTTAACGAGGCGGAAACCATCATCAAAAAAGGCAGGAGGCAGGCAATGGCAAAAAGACTTACAAAGCAGAAAGCAAAAACAGTCAGTGTTGCCGATACCGCATCTTTTTTTACACGCATTAAATACCCCGCAAATTCCTAGAACAATGCATATTCCGGCTCGATTTTTTTAATAATAAAATTAGCCGTCATTACAATGAGAAAACCAAATGTGGACTGGTATAGCCCCGCCGCAGCCGAAAACGAAAAGTTAAAATTGTTGATAAGACTGCGGAACACAAATGTTTCGATAATATCCGTGTACGGCTGCAGGGCGGCGTTTGCCGTCCCCACAAGGTTGTAGAACAACCCGAAATTTCCCCGTAATATGCCGCCTATGGAAAACAGCAGGAGGATGACAATTGTTGGTTTTAGACTGGGAAGAATGATGTAAAATATTTTTTGTATGGCGTTACAGCCGTCTATTTCCGCAGCTTCATAAATTGTCGTATCAATTCCGCAGATTGCGGCAAAGTACACAATGGAGCCGTACCCCGTGCTTTGCCACAGGTTGACCAGCACGATGATGAGGGGCCAGACCACGGGGTTTGAGTAAAACCTCGGCGCTTCACCCCCCATCTGCCTGATGATATTGGGGATAAAACCAAAGTCAAAATTCAACACGCTGAATGCAAGGAAACCAACAAGGACGGCTGAAATGAAGTACGGCAGGAACATGATTGTTTGTGAAATTTTCTTGAACCATTTGAGGCGTATTTCGTTGAGGAGGACTGCGATGAAAATCTGGAGGAATGTTCCCAGGCCGATAAATGCAATGTTGTAGAGGATCGTATTGCGGGTAAGCTGCCATAATCTGCCGGAAGTAAGGAGAAATCTGAAGTTGTCAAACCCGACAAACCTGCTGCCGAAGATTCCGAGGTTGTACCTGAAGTCAGTAAAAGCAATGTACGCGCCCGGCATGGGTATGTAGGCAAACACAATGAAAAAAGCTATAGCCGGCGTAATCATCAAAAGCAGGGTTTTACTGTCCCACAGTTTTTTTCCCAGTGACGCTTTTTGCAATCAAGCCCCCCGTTTTGTTCACACCATTATATAGGAAACAGGGTAAATTTGTCAAGGAGAAATTAAAATTTCTACAATTTCGGCAAAACCATCCCCGCCTTCCCGAGCAGTTACATATGCGGGCAGGATGTGCATGAGGTGCCGGCAATGGCAGATGTTGGCAACAGCGCATGCAAGGGGGAAGCGGGCAAACATCGGCTCGTCGTTGGGGGAATCTCCGGTAAACAGTACCTGGGTTACATCGCCCTGCCAGCCGAAATGTTCACGGAGAAATTTTTCTGTCATTGAAAGCTTGTCGTAATTGCCCATCCAGATATTGACGTGTATCGAAGAAATTTTTGCCTTGGCGCCTTCGGAAAGAGCTATATCCCTGGCCTTTTCGGCGGCGCTGTACGGGAGTACCGGTTCTTCTTCGGCAAAATCCAGGGCAATATCGAACAGGCGGGAAAACTGATCCTTTGCATCGCGCAAGCCGGGAACTTCGGCAAGTGCGCGTTCCCGTACCCTCCCGAGCGTATGATGATCGTTGCGTACCGAGTTAGGGTGGAACATTGATTTGAGCTGCGGCAGTTTTCCATCCTGCGGATCTTCCCAAAAAGCAAAAGCCCCGTTTTCCCCGACAATGCCGTCAACCGGCCACTGGCGGACAATGCAATCGCACCAGCCGGCAGGCCGCCCGGTAATTGGTATCACTTTGAAGCCTTTTTCTTTCAGTTTCCAGAGTGCGTTAAATGATGAGACAGGCAGTTTTCCCCGCAGGGTGAGTGTATCGTCAATGTCCATTAACACAAAACGGACACCGGCAATTTGAGAGGGGCTTAATTCAACTACGGGCTTCATTCCTCACAAACTATCGAGGCAAGTTTGCGGCCTTTGCGATGATGGAATTTTACCACGCCGTCTGCTTTGGCAAAAAGGGTATAGTCGCCGCCGCAGCCAACATTCGTTCCCGGATGAATTTTCGTTCCGCGCTGGCGGGCAATGATCGTCCCCGCTTTTACCGTACTGCCGCCCGATGCCTTTATTCCGAGAAATTTGGGATTTGAATCCCTGCCGTTTTTTGCGCCGCTTCCGCCCCGTTTCCGTGCCATAGTTACATCCTCCTGGTCTGTTTCAAAACTCGGTCAGTTTTGTAAAAGTTTATAGTTACAGTTTTGCGGGTATTCTTCTGCGACAGACGCAAGGCCCTCGGTAAGGAATATCCCCGCGGCAAAAAGGAAATCCTTTCCTTCTGCCGTATAGTCGGCTTCCAGTTTTATAAAGCCCTCATCCGGCGCATCGCACCGGACTGTTATGCCCTTCCTGCCGGACAGGGTACAGATAGCGGTCCGCAATAATACCGAAACTGCGGCGCAGACTATGTCTGTACCGGTCTTTCCCGCTCCGGCATGACCGGATGCGGTGCAGGAACGCAAGATACCGCTTTCGTCTAATACCGCTTCAATCTCAATCATTGCAGGCAGCGGCAAATAAAATGCCCGCCTCCTTAAGAGGCGATAATTTCTCCGATTTTAATTACCGAAAACTGCTGGCGGTGTCCTTTCTTGCGCCGGTAGTCTTTTTTGGGTTTATACTTAAAAACAATGATTTTATCATCCCTTCCGTGGGACTCCACAGTCGCACTTACCTTTGCGCCCTGTACATACGGGCTGCCCACCGTTACCGTGTCGCCTGAAACCAGCAAAACCGTATCAATATTCAGCGCCGCACCCGGTTCTGCATCAATTTTATCCACCTTAAGCACGGCCCCTTTCTCGGCCCTGTACTGTTTTCCCAAAAATTCAACCAAAGCGTACATTAGTTTCTCCACAATCCGAAAGTTATGAATACATATATTCTCAAAAAGGTAAAAGAGTCAAGGGGACTCCACACACACCCATTGGTTAATACAGCAATGTGTGCCTAAAATCAATTGACAGGGCATACATTTTAATTGTATTATATGCATAGGAGAATATTATGAGAACAACTATTGAAATACCCGATCCGCTGGTTCATGAGGCCATGTTACTAACAAAAATCCCCACAAAAACCGGAATGGTCAAATACGCTCTTGAAAAGGTAATCCAGCGGGAAAAAATCAAGACATTGACTAAATATTATGGCAAACTCAATTTAAATATCGATCTTGATAAACTGAGAAACAGATGAACAATCTTGTTGATTCCTCTGCCTGGATTGAATTTTTCAAGGGAAATGAAAAATATTTTTTTATCAACGATCTTATTGCTGTTAATGCAATATGTACAAACAACATAATATTGACCGAATTACTGCCTTCTATAATCCATAAAAAAGAGCATACATTGGCTAACTTACTGAAAAATATAACAAATTATACATTGTCTATTGATTGGCAGGAACTATGCGATATACAGATCCTTAATTTAAAACACGGAAACAATAATATTGGTATTTCAGATATTATTATTGTCCAAAATTGCATACAAAACTCACTAAGATTAATAACTAATGACAAACATTTTGAAGCGATGGCAAAGTACCTGAAGCTGAATGTTTATTAATCAAATGACACGCCCGCTACATTGCTTCGAGAAACGGGACACAGATAAGGTGCAGTGCGTCTTTGAGTACCCGCAGCACAGCTTGTGCAAGGGCTAAACGGGCGGCGGACAGACCGGCATTTTCTGTGTTTAAAATCGGGCACTCGTGGTAAAAACGGCTGAAACATTTTGATAGATCGTACAGATAACCTGCCAGCCGCGATGGGTCAAGGTCTGCCGCCGCATCGCTGATTGCCTGGGGATAACCGGCCAACGCCTTAATCAGTTCCCACTCGGCATCTGTCGTCAGCAATGAAAAATCGGCATTGCTCATTGTAAATTGTTCATTGTTCATTCGTAAAACGGACGAAATCCGCGCTCCCATGTATTGCAGGTACGGGCCGGTGTTGCCGTTGAAGGACAGGGACTCTTTGGGGTCAAACAGCATATCCTTGACAGGACTTGCCTGCAGGAGATAATAGTGCAGTGCACCCAGGGCGATTTTTTCCGCAACTTCCGGCGGATCGCCTAATTTTTCTTCGCGTTCTTTTTCCTGTATTTCGGCACGGGCCATGTCTCGCAGGCTGTCGATCAAATCATCGGCGTCCACCACCGTTCCCTCGCGGCTTTTCATTTTGCCTTCGGGGAGTTTTACCATGCCGTAAGACAGATGGTGAAGATTTTTTGCCCAGGGATAACCGAGCTTGTCAAGCAGCGTGAACAGTACTTTGAAGTGGTACTGCTGTTCGGAACCGACAACATAAATCATTTGATCAAACGGCCAATCCTTATGCCGGTTAATTGCCGTCCCGAAGTCCTGGGTGATATAAATTGAAGTGCCATCGCTGCGCAGGAGGATTTTCTTATCGAGGTTTTCCGCGCTGAGGTCAACAGCAACGGCGCCGTCCGGTTCACGATAGAAAATACCTTTTTCCAGTCCCTTGAGTACTTCATCCCTGCCCAAAAGCCAGGTATCACTTTCAAAATAATATTGATCAAAGGAAACGCCGGTGCGCCGGTATGTTTCCTTCATGCCTTCAATTGTCCAGGCATTCATTTGTTTCCACAGAGTAACGGTTTCCGGATCACCTGCCTCCCATTTTCGGAGCATTTCCTGCGCACGTGTCAGGCCTTCTGCGTCTGTTTTGATCATGTTGTTGAAACATACATACCAGTCACCAACAAAGTGATCGCTTTTTATATTCTCAGACTCAGGGGTTTTCCCCTGTCCCTGTTCCCTGTAGGCAAGCATGGACTTGCAGATATGAATCCCCCGGTCATTTATAATGCACACCTTGCGCACTTCTGCGCCGCAGGCGGCAAGAATGCGGGAAATACTTTCGCCTAACACATCGTTGCGCAGGTGCCCCAGGTGCAGGGGCTTGTTTGTGTTCGGGCTGGAAAATTCCACCATGATTTTTTTTCCTGCCAGCGTTCCGGGCCTGGAAAAAGGGAAGCCGCCCTCCCCTTCCAAAACCTGCACCAGTACCGCTTGTGCCGTAACTGCCCTGTCAAGCCGGACATTGACATACGGCCCTGCGGCTTCGAATGTGCCGGGGGTTTCTGTGCCTTTTGCTGCAATACCGGCAAGTTTGCCGCAGACCATTTGGGCGATCTGAGGCGGCCCTTTGCGGAGAATTTTTGCAAAGCTGAACAGGGGAAAGCCGATGTCTCCCATTTCCGGACTGGGAGGAATTTCAGCAATCACATCTGCCGGGGTGACAGGATTTGCATTTGCATCCACCTCTCGCAGCAGTTCGGTGAGCGCCTGGGCAATGAGTATTTTCCAGGGATCTTTGAAGTCGTGCATGGTATTTTTAAAATACAGGGATACGGGGGAAGAGTCAACGAATCAGCCGGCGGGCTTTATCCGGTTCATCTTTATAAGATATTCTTTCCCTATTTCTCCTATGGCATCAAAAACGAAATCGCTGTAGTGGGCAAGAACATCATCAGGCTTGTCCGGCAGAATATTCCCGGGTTTGAGTAGTTCGTAAGGAGCCGTTTCAAATACCTGGGCCAGCTTAACAAGGGTTTTGGCACGGGCAAATTTTTGACCGGTTTCAATATCACTGATTGTATTTTTTGTAACACCGGTTTTTTCCGATAACTCTTCCTGACTCCACTTTCTGAATTCGCGGCGTATTTTTATATTCTTTCCAAAGGCTGTTTTCAACTCTTGTTCTGTCATAAAATGCCAAAGTATTATGGTATTGTGTTTTTACTTTGACAGATAACACAACGAATTATAGGATTACATTGTAATTTTATAGCATTATCCGGAAGTCTGCTATACTTTTTGAAACAGACTCCTAGCGTTCTTCCCGGAAATACGCCGTCCCCAACGATGCCGGCGCCTGGTATTCTTTTTTCTTTCTTCGGGTAATCACAATTAGCACCGCAATGGTGGCAATGTAGGGGATCATGTCCAGCAGTTGGGGATGAAATACAATGCGGCTGCCGGCAATGCCCAGGTTAATGTTCTGGAATCTAAAGCCCACGCCGCGCAGGGCGCCGAAAAGGTAAGCGGCGAAAATGGCCCGCAGGGGGTTCCATGTGCAGAAAATAATCAGCGCGACGGCAATCCAGCCGGCGCCGGCAGTGACATTTTCCTGCCAGCGGGGAACGAACACAAGTGACAGGTATGCACCGCCCAGCCCGCAGAAAAAGCCGCCCAGCAATACATGCACATACTTGTACAGGATCACCGGAATTCCCGCAGCATCGGCGACAGCGGGGTTCTCACCGACAGCACGGGCGTTTAGTCCAACACGGGTAAACCTGAAATACAGGTATAAAAAAACTCCAAGGATCATACCGGCCAGCACATACGGGCTTTGAGCAAAGAAAATTTGGCCGATAACAGGGATTCTGCCCAACAGCGGAACCGAAACAGGAATAAATGCCCGCTGTACTGAATCGGGGAGCGCCCTTCCGGCAAGGCTTCTGCCCAGATAACCTGATACCCCGGTTCCGAAAATCGTAAGGATAAGCCCGGTAACCACCTGGTTACCCCGCAGGGTAATGGTGATTATGCCGTAAATCAGCGCTCCGGCGGCACCAGCCAGGCCTGCCGCGATTACAGCGGCAATGGGACTCCCGAAGGCAACAGCTGCTGAATAACCAACTGAAGCTCCCATCAGCATCATTCCTTCGATTCCAAGGTTTAAATTGCCGACCTTTTCGCACATTATGCCGCCAAGCACGGCAAAAAGTATGTGTGTCCCCATCTGGACGGATGTTTGCAGGAACAAAGTCAGTGAATTCAGAAATTCAGCCATTAACATACCCCTGCCCGGAGCGGCGGTATACCGCAAATCTGTACCGGATAAAAAATTCAGACCCAAGCACAAAGAAAATGATGATACCCTGAAGTATTTGCGCAATTGCCGCCGGGATTTGCAGGCTGGACTGGAGAAAATTACCGCCCTGAATCAGCAGGGAAAAGAGAAACGCCGCAATAACGATAACCCCCGGCTGGAGGCGGGCAAGCCAGGCGACAATGACCGAGGTAAAACCCAGGCCGCCGGAAAGCTGGTCCGAAAGGGAACGCTCAACCGCCGATGCCTGCATCATCCCGGCAATACCGCAGAGACCGCCGGAAAGTACAACGGCAATAACGGTTATTTTGAATACATTCATGCCTGCATAACGCGCCGTTGCTTCGCTCTCGCCTATGACATCAATTTCAAAACCAAATTTTGTTTTTTTCAGAATAATATAAAGTACAAATGCCAGACACAGACTGATAATGAAACCAATGTGAATATTAAAAAATATCCGGGGAAGCACGGCATTACTGCTGAATTGCGCTATTTTGGGAAAACCCAAAGCCTGGGGATCCCGCCAGGCAGAATATTGCAAAAAAGAAATCCATCTAATGGCAATATAATTCAGCATTAAAGTTACCAGGGTCTCATTCGCCGAAAATCCTATTTTCAAAAGAGCGGGGATCATGGCCCATAAGCCGCCAAAAATCATGCCGGCAATAAACATCATTGAAAGCAGGATCGGGGCCGGTACACCGGGAAAGGTAAAGGCAATCAATGACGCGCCAAACGCACCCATGTAGAACTGCCCCTCCTGTCCTATGTTCCAGAATTTCATCCTGAACGCGACCGCCGTACCCAGTGAAAGTACGGTCAGGGGGATAGCACGGTGAACAGTCTCCCGGAAACGAAAAGCCGTTCCCAGCGAGCCGGAAACAATCTGACTAAAAACATCAAACGGGTTGTAACCCATGAGCGCAATGATAATACCGGAAGCCGCAATGGCAGCCAGTACCGCCGTCACCCGCAGCAGAATCCCGAACCGGCCGGATATTTCGGGCCGTGCCGCAATGCGAATGCCTATCATGCCGCCGCCTCACCGAGCATCAAAAGCCCGATATCCTCTTTGGAAACTTTTTGGGGATCGACAATGCCCATGATCTTTCCCGCATGAATCACCATGATCCGGTCGCACAGTTCCATAAGCACATCAAGGTCTTCGCCGATAAACAATACCGCAACTCCGTTTTTTTTCTCTTCGTTTAACAACTCATAAATAAAGTAAGACGCACCAATATCGAGTCCACGCACCGGATACGCGGTAATCAGCACGACGGGGGAAAGATCGATTTCCCTGCCGAGAAGCACTTTCTGGATGTTTCCGCCGGAAAGTTTTCGTATTGTATGCCGAACGGACGGGGTTGAAACGGCAAAACGCTCTACGATTTTATGCGCAAGGTTATTTCCGGTGTTATGCGCAATAAATAATCCCGGTTTTTTTTTGTAAGAACGCAGGAGAACATTATCCGATACGCTCATACCCCCTGCCAGTCCCATACCGAGCCTGTCTTCGGGGACAAAGCTCATGGCTATGCCCCGGTTTTTAATCTGCGCGGGAGAAAGCCCCAGGATGTTTTCCCCATGAAAAAAAATTGCTCCGGCATGTGCCTTTTGCAAACCTGCCATTATTTCACAGAGTTCTTTTTGTCCGCTTCCGGCAATGCCCGCAATACCCAGTATTTCTCCGCCGTATAGATCAAATGTCATGCCGTCAAGCGCCGGTTTTCCTTCCGTTCCGGGATGGGTCAGGTTTTGTACCTGAATTACCGGGCTATCGGAAAGAACCGGTTTTTCCCGTTTTATTTCCGGTGAAATGCTTTTTCCGACCATCAATCCGGTCAGTTCCCGCACATTTGTCTGCGCAGTGGCTACCGTGGCAACGGTTTTTCCTTTTCGCATAACGGTAACACGGTCGCTTATCTCCATGACTTCATTAAGCTTGTGGGTAATAATGATAATGGCGCATCCTTCCTGTTTCATGTTAATCAGCATGGAGAACAATCGCTGTATTTCCTGCGGGGTCAGAACCGCCGTCGGCTCATCAAGTATCAGCGCTGCCGCGCCCCGGTACAGCATTTTTATAATTTCAACATTCTGTTTTTCGCCGACCGGCATATCGTATACTTTTTTATTATGGGCCGTTACCAGGCCAAAACGATCTTCAATGGCGGTGATTTTTTTAATTATACGTTTTTTTTCGAGAAAAGGATTACAGAGAATCCGGTTCCCGGCAGGCCGTTCTCCCAGGCTGATATTTTCCCATGCATTCATCACGGGGATCAGCTTGAAGTGCTGGTGCACCATGCCGACCCCCGCCGCAATTGCATCATGGGGAGACCTGAAATTATGCTGTCTGCCGTCAATGGTGATGGAACCCGAATCGGGTATGTACAGACCGGCAAGCATATTCACCAGCGTACTTTTTCCCGATCCGTTTTCTCCCAGCAAGGCAAGCACTTCACCCCGGGTTACCGAAAGGCCGGCATCGTCATTTGCCTGCACATTCCCAAATCGCTTTGAGATGTGCTGCATTTCGATCAGGGAATTACTCCGATAATGCCCTGTACAAACCAGTTCATATTCCAGATTTCGGCTTCAGACATCCTGATGCCGGCAGCAACAATTTCCGTACCTTGCTGATCGGACAGAGGGCCGGTAAATGGTTCTAATGTACCATCGATAATGCCTGCTTTGGCTGCCTCTATTGCGGGAGCGGTACGGGGATCATTCAGATCGGTAAGGGTGTCCAATGAAACCGTTCCGTTGCTGAAACCTTCCCAATAGGCACGGGAAGTCCATGTTCCATTTAAGATATGGGTTACATCATCAACATAGAATACTTCCCAGTGGAACAAAGGCGCTGTCAGATAAGCTCCCGGAGCGGCATTAGGTGTAGGTGAGTTATAACCAATGGCAAACGCTCCCATTTCCTCCGCTGCGATCTGGGGGGATGTGGTATCCTGGTGCTGGGCAATAACATCACATCCCCTGTTCAAAAGGTCAAGGGCGGCCTGTTTTTCAATCGCGGGATCATACCAGGTGCTTGTCCAGATAACTTCCACTTCCGCATTGGGATTCACCGATTGAACGCCCAGAGTAAAAGCATTAATCCCCCGGATAACTTCAGGAATGGGAAATGCCGCAACATAACCAATCCTGTTTGCCGTGGTTTTGTAACCGGCCGCAATTCCCGATAAATAGCGCGCCTGATAAATTTTGCCGAAAAATGATGACATATTTACCGCACGCCTGTAACCTGAACAATGACCGAATATGACATCGGGGAAATCTTCTGCGGCTTTGAGCGTCCAGTCCATGTGACCAAAGCTGTTGGAATAAATGACATTACAGCCCATATCAATAAGGTTGCGGATAGCCTGCTCGGCATCGGCATTTCCGGGAACATTTTCTGCATAGAGCGTTTGTATTCCCATTGCTTCCAGGGCTAGACGGCCCCGGTCATGCGCCTGAGTGTAGCCGCCGTCGTGGATAGAACCAACATAGATAAACCCTACTTTGATGCCATCATCGGTACTTTGTGCGGGATTCTTCTCTGTACAGGCGCTGAATGCTAAAGCCAATACAATAACCGCAATTATCAATTTTTTCATATATTCCTCCTAAATTTCCGTATACGGGAATTATGAGCGAAAATAACGGAGGAGTCTAGGTGTACTTTGCTACCTGTTTATCATCATTCAATTTTAAATTTCTGAACTTCCTTCAATAAGTTGGCTGCGGTTTCATGGTTTTTGCTTGTTAAATTATTGATATTGTTTACTGCCGTGTTCACCTGATCCACCCCGGCAGCCATTTCATTCATGCCGCAGGTTATTTCCTGTGTTGATTTTTCCAAATCGTCAGATTCCCGCATGACTTCCTTTGCTCCTTCACGCATTTCCATAGAACCGCTTTTGACCTGCTGTGTGGTTTCGTTTAGGTGGCTTATGGCTTCCAGGATTTGCTTAGAGCCTTGCCCTTGCTCCTCCATGGAGTTACGGATATTCTCTTCCTGTTCTGCTACAACCTTAACACTGGAATCAATGGCCTCGAATCTTTTAAGTACGTTATCTGTGGATTGGGTGATTTTATCAATTGAGCTCTTGATCTTTTTCAGCACCGTGCTGATGGTCTTGGACTGCTCGCTGGAATTTACCGCAAGCTTACGAATCTCATCTGCAACAACGGCAAAGCCCTTGCCTGCTTCTCCTGCATGGGCCGCTTCAATGGCTGCGTTCATCGAAAGGAGATTTGTCTGACTTGCTATGTTTTCCATCACCGAGTTGATCTCCAAAAGCCCTTCAGATTCATGTGCTATTTCCTGGATGTCTGCGGCTACGTCCTGCAACCCCGTGCGGCCTACCTCGGAGGCTTCACTGAGTTTTTCCACATTTTCGGTGTTTTTTACCAGGGTTTGTGTAACCGATTGAATATTGGCAAGCATTTCTTCAATGGCAGATGATGACTGTGCAACACTGGATGACTGTATTTCCACATGACTGTTGAGTTTGTCTATGTTGATGGTGATCTGTTCCATCGTAGCATTGGTCTCGGTAACGCCTGTACTCTGGTTAATCATACGTTCCTTGACATTTTTTATATTGGAAGTGATCTTGTTCATAGTCGCTGCGGTTTCAGTCATGTTGTTGGCAAGATTTGTGCTAATACCGGTAATCACCTTTGTCCCATCCATGACATGTTTAATCATGACCTTTATTCTTTCCATCGTTAGGTTAATGTAATGGGTTAGATCGCCAATTTCATTATTTGTTTTTACATCAATATATTTATAACGGGACAGATCTCCATCACCGTCTGATATGTCTTTAAAAACTCCTGTTATTGCCATGATTGGTTTTGTGATACGACGGATAATAAAAACCAATAATACCACAAACGCCAAAACTATTCCGACAGCCATAAATATAGCGGTGTAAATGGATCTATATACTGCTTCGAAAACAAGTGATCTTGGTATGGCAGAAACGACAACCCATTCGGCTCCCGGAATTCTCGAAGAAGAAATAATCATTTCATTGCTCATGATATAAAATGAATCCCCGGATAAAATCTGCTGCCGGTACCGGGAAAAAACAGGGTTATCAAAAAAATTATCCCTCATTACCGCCTCGGTATTTTCATGACTGATAAAGAGTCCTTCACTGTTAAGGAGCCAGCTGTTAAGTCCTTCCATATTTTGCATTGTAGCGACAATATCGGTGAGGGAACTTACGGCAATATCCAGAATAATTACCCCGAGATCGTTTCTGTAACTGTCATATATTATTGTAGAAAGCGAGACTGAAAAAATTCCAGTTGCCATTGCCATATAAGGGTCGGTAAAGTTTACTTCACCGGGCCTGGCCTTTGCCCCTGTGAACCAGGGCCTTGTCCTTTGATCGTAATCACCACCAAATCTCCATTCAGGGGCAAAAACCGCATAACCCCCTTCCTCATAAGTAGGGATATTGTTCGACATAAAAACCTGGGCAACATTGGGAAGATCGCCCTTTATGCGTGTTAAAAACCTGCGCATCTCTGTCTCTGATATGGCCGCATTGCCGAGAAAAGGCTGCCCAGTCTGTTCATACAGTAATGAGATTCCGGTTGAGGCATGATACAAGGCATCTTCGTGAATTTGAAAAGTCAAGGTCAGACTGTTACGCATACTGGCTATTTGCTCCTGTATAGCCAGTTCTATTTGACGGGTTGTAATTTCTGTCTTGCTTCTCACGAAAATTGTAGACACCGCCAAGGTGACTATCAGGATTCCCGCTATAAAAAAGAAAAGAAGCTGAGTTCCAATAGAGTATTTCCTGCCTTTTCTAAACACTTTTCTTTCCTTCTTTTTCCTTTTTTTCAATGTCATCTAAATATTTTTCTGCTACTTTTTGGAAGTCATCTAATTCAATACAGAACTTCGCAAGGCTGTCCAGGAGAAATGCTCTGGGGTCCTGGTTTTCTGTAATTTCCGGTTTTTCTATATTTTCTTTCCGGAAAAAGGAGCTTATACAATTGGGTTGTCTGGTATATGTCTTCTCTTTCATAAAAACTCCTTGTTTACTGCACTTTTTTTGTGTTATAATTACATTACAGGAGGAAGACAATGACCTTTCAGGCAGCAAGAAACGACCTGCCTTTGTAGTGGCTGATCTTCCTGGTGACGATATTATTGTTTGCCAAATAACCAGTAAAGCCAAATCAGATCCTTTTAACGCTGTTATTTCTTCCTGACCGTTTTCAAATTCCATTACTGTCAGTGGTTGGAAAATTGAATGCTGACCAACAGCACAAAGATCGCAAAGTAAAGAAGCATTAACCAGACAATACGGAGAAAGACATGCTTTAAATGCCGTCTTTTGTTCTTGATGTTCACTATTAAACCCGCCTGATGTAGTTGTCATATCATTTCCGATACTTGCCCCTTACTCAAACCACGAACACGGGCCTTTACTCGCAAATCCTCACGCCAAGACGCCAAGAACGCGTTTATACTGTTTGTTTTTCATGGTTTTTACCTCTTTTTATAAATAAACTATACACTAATGAAAGGAGAAAACTATAACCAAGCTGTTATTTGGGTGATACCAAATGGTAGCGGTTTTTCATACCATTTGGCTGGAAGACGCTCAGAATCATCCTGATATTTTGAAAAAAATTATTTGATTCCTTTAGGGCGGGGTTGTTTATTTTTTTAGATAAGCACAATTATCTATCATTGTGACACCATATAAGCACCATATAAGCACCGTATATGGTGACAACAAAGTAAAGAAGCATTAACCAGACAATACGGAGAAAGACATGCTTTAAATGCCGTCTTTTGTATTTGATGTTCAAGATAAATCCGACATTGTTCTCTTTTCCTTGCTCATTCCTCATTGTCATGTTATACTTACTCCATGACACAACAGGCCGATTTACTGAAAAGACTTGAAAAACTCCCCCCCCAATACTTTGGCGAAGTAATAAACTTTGTTGAATATTTACAGCAAAAAGCAAAGCAAGAGCAAACAGATGAGATTACCCAAACAATGGCTGCCCGAGAATGGGTTAATCCGCTATTGGGACTGGGAAAGGCTTTTGGATCGACTCTTACACTTGAACGTTTTAGGGAAATGCAACAAGAAGAAATTGCCCAGGAAATTGAAAACGATGAAAGACTCTGGGCCAAAAAATGACCAGTTATGTTCTTGATGCTTGCGCATTGATCGCTCTGATTAACAGAGAAGAAGGATCGGATGCCGTCGACAAACTTTTTCACCAAGCGGTTAATGGTGAGATCAAGCTACACATGAGTATTATTAACCTTCTCGAAGTAAACTATGGGTTTATTGGAGATATTGGTATAGCCAAAACTCAAGAAATTATGAAAAAAATTGATGATACTCCGCTTATAATTATCAGTACGATTTCGCATCAAGTTTACAATGAAGCTGCGCGGATAAAAGGTACTCATCACAAGCTTTCACTCGCTGATTCTGTTGGAATCGCCACTGCTGCCGAACTTGATGGTGTTTTTGTTACTTCCGATCATAACGAACTTGAAAATATTGCTAATAAAGAAGCAACTTTTAAATTTATCTGGTTTCGTTGACACTATAGAGAATGAACAATGAACAGGTAAAAGATTACCTGCTCACCGCTCTGTACCCCTACTCAAACCACAGCCTGGGCCTTTATTCACCGTGACCCCTTTGACCTTAATTTCAACGGCCATTGCCGAAGAAATGACCTTCATTACCACCGATGTAAATATAGCCAAGTACGCCGCTGTTGCCAAAACAGCCCTTTTTTCGCTAAAATCGAAGCATGGATGTCATAGTCAAATATGTCCCGTCTGCATTTAAGCATGGCGTAACCGAGGCAAATATACGGCACGCTATAGTGAATTGGAAGTATGACGACATATTTGAGGACGACCCTGAAAAACATCTGTTGATAGGATTTGACAGCAATGCAAATTTGCTGGAAATCATGTATAATGTTATTGATGCACATAAATTGAAGGTATTTCATGCCATGAAATGCAGAAATGAATTTTTGCATCTGCTCGATGAATAGGAGAAAACTATGCCGGATTTGACCGATGAAGAATATGACGAACTGGATGAACACTGGACAACACACACGCCCAAATTGTCCGGCAACGGGAAAAGCGGTTTCTTTGCAAAACACACTGGACAGGTTGTTTTCGTAGACAGCCTGTCTGCTGACTGGCTGCGCATAAAGGCTGTTGCCAATAATACTACACCAGAGGCAATTATTAGTGAACTGGTACGAGCAGAGATTGCCAGAGACTCTAAACCCTTGATTGCTATTTAATTTGTACAATTCCACTTCTCACCACCTTTCTCCCTCCGCGTTCTACGCGTCTCCTCTTTTCATTGCTCACTGCTCTGTACCCCTACTCAAACCACAGCTTGGGCCTATTTGGCGTCGACAAGTTAGAGACAAGGTCCGCGGATTACGCTGATTAACGCGGATTGTAGGGGAACAAGAGACGAAAAATCCGCGAAAATCCGTGAAATCCGCGGACTTTTTTTTAATCAAAAGAACCCTCCTATTTATAATCCAATGAACAATGAACAGGTAAAAGATTACCTGCCTTGCCTATTGCTTCTTTTTGTGGTATGATTACCTTAAAATGCTTGAATTCATCTTTGTTCATTCTTCGTTCAAGCATGGAGTAACCGAAGAAGATATACTTCATGCCTACAAAACCTTGATTTATGATTTTCCTCTGGAAGTCCATATTGACAAATGGGTTTTTATTGGTTTTAACTGTGCCGGCAATCCGATTGAGGTGTTTTATAATCCCATTGGTGAAAATACAATTAAGGTGTTTCACGCTATGGACTGCCAGAACAAAATAATTGATCAAATAAAGCGATAGGAGTATGATAGATTTATGGAATACCAAAACGGTGCTTACACTGATATGACTGATGAAGAATATGAAGCTCTTGCTGATGAATTTGCTTGCAATCCGCCAAAAATCAATACTAATGGCGTTGGCTGGTTGACCCAGTGGGAAATGCGACACTTGGGGCTGCAAAATATAACGGTCAACTATCTTTTGACCA
>Ga0099364_10000615_pt1 | contig 60862 bp, 45 predicted proteins | sample TergutTh196P3_FD_73070 | JGI IMG/M metagenome (GOLD analysis project Ga0099364, IMG submission 73070) | Microcerotermes parvus P3 segment gut microbial communities from Pointe-Noire, Republic of the Congo - Th196 P3 | ecosystem: Host-associated > Arthropoda: Insects > Digestive system > Gut ... | reverse complement strand
AGGGCGAACAGCAGCTCGCGCAGCACCATCTGCAAGCCGAACAGTTTAGTGTCCGTGAAATACAAAAGGTTGTTCATGTAGCTGTTCCAGTTGCCCACCGCGCAGAACAGGACCATGACGGCGATGAGCGGCTTTGAGAGCGGGACCACAACGCTCAAAAAGAAATACACGTCGCCGCAGCCGTCCATCTTCGCCGCTTCCAACAGTTCGTCGGGGATGTTGGAATGAAAATACGTGCGGGCGATGATCATGTTATAGCAAGAGAACGAGAACGGGACGATGACGGCGAGCGGGGTGTTCATCATGCCCAGGCTGCGTATCAGCAGGTAGTTGGGGATCATGCCGCCGCCGAAGAACATCGTGATGGTAAAAAAAATGATGAAAATGTACCTGCCCGGCATATCGCGCCGCGACATCGGGTAGGCGCTTATGAGAATCAGCGGCACCGTCACGCAGATGCTCCCCGCCGTATAGAACACGGAGTTGAAGAACCCGGTGATCAGCGCGGGCCTTGAAAAGGCCGCCTTGTATGCGACGAGGGTGGGGTTGACGGGCCAGAGCCACACATTGCCCCGGATGATCGCCTCGCTGGAGCTGAACGACGCGCTGAGCGCCCATAGCAGCGGGTACAGCACGATCAGCGTGAACGTTATCGTGAGCGTATAGTTGATGACATGAAACGCCTTGTCGGAAAATGAAAGCTTCCCGAACGCCGAGCGCTTCTTTGACGCGATGACGAGTGTAGCGTTGTTAGTAGACAATGTGACCCCCCCATGCACAACCCATATAAAACCTTGATCCGCTTGATCCACCGGATCCGCTTGGTTCGATTAAAACAGCCCCGACCCCGATATGCGCCTGGCCAGAAAATTGGACAGCGTTATGAGCATAAGCGACACAATCGTCTGGAACAGCCCGACGGCCGTGCCGAACGAAAAGTCGGGCGTGCCGCTCATGATGCCGATCCGGTAGACGTATGAGGACAGCACCTCCGACACCGGCAGGTTCAGCGCGTTCTGCATCAGCAGCGTCTTTTCGAGCGATACGCCGCTCATCAGCCCGCCGATGGCGAATATCATCATTATCACGACCGTTGGCGCGATGGTCGGCAAGTCGATGTGTATGACGCGCTTCCAGATGGACGCCCCGTCGATGATGGCCGCCTCGTGCATCTCCGGGTCGACGCTCGACAGCGCCGCTATGTACAGCACCGCGCTGTAGCCCAGCCCCTGCCATATGCCGCTCCAGACGAACAGGTGCCTGTAGTTCGCCGCCGGACCCAAAAAGTCGATGGACGAGCCGCCGATTGCCGTCAGGAACTGGTTGACCAGCCCGAACCTGGTGCCGAGCAGTTGGTTGATGATGCCGACCAGTATGACGACGGAGAAGAAGTGCGGCACGAACGTGATGAATTGGATGGACTTTTTGATTTTCAGCGACAGCATGTGGTTGAGCCCGATGGCCAGCAGTATTGGCAGCGGGAAGCCAGCGAGCAGCCCGTATATGTTGATGACGATGGAGTTAAAAATGACCCGGAACAGCGTCGGCGATGTGAAGAGCCTGTTGAAGTGGTACAGCCCGATCCACTCGCTGCCGAAAAAGCCCATCCTCGGGTTGAACTTTTGAAACGCGATGGATATGCCGTACATCGGCACATAGTTGAACAGTATGACGTATGCCACCGGTATGACGAGCATCATATAAAGACCGGTGCAGCGCCTGATCCTGCCCAGCAGCTTCCTGCGTTTCTTCCGCTTTAACTCTGCGGAACTATTGATTATTGCAGTCCCATTAGACATTGATTTGAGCCCGCCCCATCCGTATTTATATGCCACATATAGCCAAGATCGCTATACCATCATTTTACTTAGTTCGCATACTATATCATATATATCTATACAAATTCAAGTTTATAATGAACCTGTTAACAGGGCCATATAAACTGGCGTCCGTGCAAGCTAATCCCCGAAAAGCTAACTAAACTAAGTGTTTCGGCTGTATAGCGGTATGAGGACAGCAATATTAAAGCAACATAGAATTTCATTAAGATATGTATATTAAATGTATAGTAGACACTATTTTATTTACGTTTCCGCAATATAATAGTATTAATACCGTTATATGGTAAGATGTGTAGATAAAACCATATTTGAATCAATAAATCATTATAACCGGACAGTTTTGCCGGTTTTTGACGATTCGTATATGCCGAGTATTATTTCCAGTGGCTGCCTGCCTTGTTTTGCGTCCACTAGGAGCGGCGCCCTGTTGCGCAGGGCGTCCACCATGTTGGCGTACTGCATTTGATGGCCTTCGACGCTGATGGCGGTGGGGTCTGACGACGCCACCTGGCTAGCACGCTCTCCGACGGGCAGGGGGCATTCGAATGGTAAGTCCCATTTTATTATGCTGTCTTCCTCCAATACCACGCTGCCGCGATCGCCGCATATCTCCAGGCGGCGCGGGTAGCCGGGAAAACTGCTGGTGGAGGCGGATATGGTGGCCAGCGCGCCGCTTTCTAATTCAAGGGCTGCAACAACGCTGTCTTCCGTCTCAATCTTGCGCGTGAGCGTGCGGGTGACGGCGCTGATGCTCTTGACCGGGCCCAGCAGGAACCGGAACACGTCGACGCCGTGAATGCCCTGGTTCATCAGGGCGCCGCCCCCGTCCATCTTCCATGTGCCGCGCCAGTCCGCCTGCGCGTAATATTCATGGGAGCGGTAATACTTCATCGACAGCTCCGCCATGGCCAGTGTGCCGAACGCTCCCGCTTGTATGGCCCGCCGGACTTCCTGAACGGCAGGCGAGAAGCGGAACTGGGAGATGACGCAGACCTTTGCCCCGCACTCGTCCGCCGCCGCAATCAGCGTGTCCGCTTCAGCGAGAGTCAGGCTCATGGGCTTTTCCACCACAACATGTTTGCCGCTTTGGATGGCCGCAATGGCCTGGGGGGTGTGCAGCCCGCTCGGGGTGCAGATGGACAGCGCGTCTATCGCTCCGTCCGAGGCGATGGCTTCCAACGATGGGAAGACGGGGACGCCCAGGGCTTCCCCGAACGCGTCGGCGCCCGGGCGGTACGCGTCGTAGCATCCGGATATGGCCGCGCCGGGCGTGCGCCTAATGGCTTCGGCATGAAATCGCGATATCATGCCGCACCCTACAATGCCGAACCGGATGTCCCTGCCATTGCCGCCACCGCTCATTGCTCCCTCCACACATGCATGAAATCACATCGTCTTTGTCACTTGCTCATAGTGCGGCAAATCCTCGAAGACGCCGCCGCTGTGGGTGTAAAAGTCGTCGCCCAGGACGAACAAGCCGCCCCGCGCCCCGGCCCAGCTTGCGCCGCCCATCGGGTGGTAGGTCTTCATAGCCTCCCAGTTCGCGTAATACTGGTGGCCGTTCGACTCCAGAGCGCCCACAGTCATGCCCGGCAGCGGCGCAAGGCGCGCCGCGACGTTTTTGTTCCAGTCGATCGACAGCGGGCCGACGGTGAGGTCCGCGCAAAAGCATGGCGCACTGCGGGCGTGCGCCTCGCGGAGGATTTTGAATGTCATGCTCAGCGTTTTCGCGATGGGCTTTAGCGCCAATGCGGAATAGCCCATGTCGAGCAGGCGGCGGACGTCGTCGGAGCTGTGCGCGCTCTCGTCTGCGGCGAGCCGCACCGGGACGTCGGAGACGTCCAGCTCCATGTCCTCCGGGAACGGCTCCTCAAATATGATTATGCGTTCCAGCGCCCCGATGGAATCGGCATGGTCCAGCAGGCGCATCATCCTGTCCTTGGAATCGTAGCGCCCGTTCGCGTCCAGATAATATGGTATGCGCCCATTTTTCGTGTAGGGCGTGGTCAGCCCCGCGAGCTTTGTATGGATGTCCGTTATCCTCTGTTTGTCCCAGGCCAGCATTTTGTCCGGATCGTTGTCGCCCTCCGGGTCGCTGCCTATCTTAATTTTCATGAAGAAGGCGCCCTCCTCCACCAGCTTGCCGACAGCGTCCATGTCGAGGGCGTATGTGACGAGCGGTATGGCCGCCAGCTTTTCCTGGCGGGCGGCTAACGCGGGCTTGGCGAATGCTGGGATCAGGCCGTCGAACGACGATATGCCGTGGTGGGCGGCGTACAGCCGCCAGAGGGCGAAGTCCACTGGTACCAGAGCGTTGAGGGCGAACGTTTTGCGCAGGGTTTTCAGCCCCGTGATTGTTTGGCCATACTCATATGCCAGGGGGTAGAGTTCCTCCATTGTTTGGATGGGGTCGGCAAACTCGCGGCCTTTTAGCCACTGCACGGCGAAATCTGTGATCATCAGCATCAGGCTGTTGCCGCCCGACGCGCTGTGGCCGGCGAAAACCTGCGCGTCCGACCATAGGACGCCCTGGCAGCTCTGACCGACGCCTTTTTCACCTAGCTCGTTCTCGAGCGAAACCGCCACCTGCCAGCTTTCGTAGCAGTAACCGCCCTTAAACCCGAACGGCGTAAAATATGGTTCGCGCTCAAAACCCATCGCAGTTTTAGAAAGTATCATATAATTACCCCCAAAGTTTCATTCACGTAGGCGGGCGTCCCGCCCGCATACTCAGCATCTTTCCTGCAGCTTCGCGCCCTGGGTGCGCGGGCGTCCCGCCCGCACGTCCCTACAGTCCCACGGTAAAACTTACAATCCCGTCAACAAATCCATCGCCTGGATTTGGTATACCACGTCCATGGTTTTTGCGGCGTCGGAGAAGTTGCACTGCGACACCCCGCCGCCCCTGACCGAGCGGACGAAGTCCTCCATCGCCGCTTTCACGCCTGTAAACACGCAATAACTGTCGCTGCCGGCCTCTTCCACCGCTTCTAGCCGCCGCCCCTCCAGCGACCCGTCGGCGTAGACGCACCCGCCGATCTCGTGTTCGATCTCGGCGAATATGCCTTTAGCGTGCATTTCAACGGAAAATATGCGCTTTCCGCTGGTCCACGAATTGATGATATGCCCGGTCGAACCGTTGTCAAAATACAGCGTCGCCGAAATGAAGTTGACGTCCGGCGTACCGACCCGGCGGCAGTGGCTCTCCACATTGACCACCTCGCCGCCGCACAGCCAGCGGATCGTGTCCACCGAATGCACCGTGTCGTCAAGCAGGTGGTCACGCGCGCCGAGCATGGGCTTCATGTCGCACTTGTAAAAGCGGCATACGGCGTGGACGATGTCGCCGCGCTCCTTGCACATGTCGTACGCCTTGACGGCGACAGGGGTATAGCGGCGCTGGAACAGCACCTGCGTCGGCAGCCCCGCCTGCTCCGCCAGATGGACGAGCGCCCGCGTGTGGTGGAACGTCAGGCCGAGCGGCTTTTCGATGGCCAGCGGCACGCGCTGCTCGAGCAGCCAGCGCCAGGAATCGTACAGCTCGTGCGGGTTGCCGATGGAAACGACGGCGTCCGGCGCAAGCTCCTTCACCATCCGCTGATAGTCGGCGAAACCGCTACTGAAACGGGCCGGTATGCCGAACCGGTCAGCTGTCTTTTCACACAGCTCAGCGTTGATATCGCACAGCCCGACAATCTCTACATCATCGATAACGGACAGCGCCGGAAGCGCGGCCTGCCTGGATCGCGAGCCTGCACCGACGACGGCGACGCGCGTTTTGTTTGCCATATTATATGAACCCCCAATTCATTAAATAAATCGTGTAATTACGATATCATTTATTATATTGCCTATCATCTATTACCCATTATATTATCTGCCTTGTACCGCTTTCAGCCGCAACGAAGGCTTTGTCGACCACCCGCTGGGATATCAGCCCGTCGTGTATGTCGGCTGCCAGGCCGTCGCCGCATTTGTTTAGTATGTCCGCGAACGACTGCATCTGCGTGGTGTTGTACTTCGCCGGGACCGGGACTGTGACGAACATATGCGACATCCTCATGGGCGCGTTTCCGATATTTATCTCCAGCGACTCACTGTCGTCAAGGTTGTAGCACAGCGCGCCCTTGTCGCCGTAGACCTGCACGCGCTGATAGTTGCCGCGTCCGTACGCGTACCTAGAGATGGACAGGTTTACCGCGACCGGTCCTGTCCCCTGGATCGGCCCCCGCCCGGCCAGTTGCCCGATGATGTTGACATAGTCGTCCACGGTCACATCCCCGTCCGGGCCGCCGCCAGGCATGGGGCGCTTGTGGATGAATGTGTCAAGGTCTGCGGTGACTTTCGTGTATTCGAACCCGGTCATAAAGCGGACAAGGTCAATGAGATGGCTGCCCAAGTCCCCGAGCGCCCCGGTGATGGACTGCTCTTTCGTAAAGCGCCAGTTCAACGGGGTGAGCCGGCCGTCCGCACCGGGCAGGCCCCATGCCTGGAAATATTCGCCGTTAATCTGGTAAATTTTCCCCAACTGCCCGCTGAGGATCAAGTCCCGTGCGTAGCGCGCTGCCGACTTAAAGCGGTACGAAAAACACACCATGTTGGGCAGGCTCTTCTTTTCCGTCTCTGCGACCAACTCCGCCACCTGGGCTTCGTTGTCGCAAACGGGCTTTTCCACCGCGTAGGGCAGCCCGCGCTTTATGACCTCCAGCGCTACTTCGTGGTGCAGGTAGTTGGGCACGCAAATAGACACAGCGTCTATTTTTCCGGAGTCCAACATCTGCCGATAGTTGCTGTAGCAGTCAGCGCCGGCGACCCCGCACAGCGCCTGCTTCTGTGCGATTTTTTCCGGGAGGATATCGCAAATCGCGCCTACCTCCAGGTCGGAGCTGTCCATGATGCCCCGGATATGCCAATGCGCGATGTTCCCGCAGCCAATTATGCCCATCCTGAATATTTTTTTCATTTATTTTGCCCTTTATCGGCTGCGCGCATATAACAACTCTGATAGATTTATGATTAATGATTGGCGCCGCGCCACAGCCCTACCCTTTCATATGTAAAGTGTACATACTATATCATATGTAACTATACAAATACAAGCGACAGCACGAGCGACGACAGTGACGACAGCGACGGCAAAAATATTGACAATCACAGGTTTGTATGTTTCAATAATAAAAAAAATTACGTCCCGTATCAGTATTCTATTGATTTTAAATAAATATGCTTCAAAATAATCTGTCAAGATTTATATTAAAATATCCAGCGTCAGAACGGGTTGCCATATTAACGATGATATATGTATATTAGTTGTATAGGGATAATGGCTCACACTGAAATGATAGGAATAGAAAAGTATTAGAGGGGAGGCGTATAATGGTATGACACGCTCGCGTACTGTTATGCTGTGGCGGGGCATCCGGAAAAACTGGGGTCTGTACCTCCTTTTGCTACCGGGCATGACCCTGTTGGCGCTGTTCGTCTACAGGCCGATGTACGGCATCCTGATAGCGTTCAAGGACTATGTGCCGCGTTTTGGCATCCTGGGCAGCCCTTGGGCCGGCTTTAAATATTTCCGCCAGTTCTTCAATTCCTTTCAGTTCGAAAACACCATCAGCAACACCATCCTCATCAGCCTGTACGGTTTAGGGGTGTCGTTCCCGCTGCCCATCGTAGTGGCGCTGTGCGTCAACCAGATGCGCGTGCAGAAGTTCCGCAAGGTCTTCCAGGTGGCGACGTATTTGCCGCATTTCATATCGACCGTGGTATTGGTTGGCATGATGATAATCATACTCTCGCCGACCAGCGGCATCGTCGGCAATGTGGCGCGGCTGATGGGTGTGGAGCCGGTCAACGCGCTGGGCGTCCCGCATTGGTTTAGGCACATTTACATCTGGTCCGGCGTGTGGCAGAACACGGGCTGGGACAGCATTATTTATCTGGCCGCGCTGTCCGCCGTCGATCCGCAGCTTTATGAGGCGGCCACTGTGGATGGCGCATCCAAGTTCCAAAAGATGGTCTATATCGACGTGCCGATGCTGTTCCCCACAATGGCGACCCTGCTGATACTGCGGTCAGGCAACATCATGAGCGTGGGGTTCGAGAAGGTCTATTTGATGCAGAACCCGCTGAACCTGCTGTTCAGCGAAATCATTTCCACTTATGTGTATAAAATCGGGCTGCTTAACGCGCAGTACAGTTTTTCGTCCGCAGTCAACCTGTTCAATAACGTTATCAACTTCATACTGCTGGTTACGGTCAACCAGATATCCAAGTACGTCAGCAACAACAGCCTCTGGTGATCGCGATTATCATATCGGAAGGTGGCGCCCGAATATGAGTGTAAATATAAATAGTATAAACAGTATAAACAATAATATGAAAAAGAGGCTTCACTATTCAAAGTCAGATACGGCATTTAATATAGGCCTGTATACGATTGCCAGTATAATACTGATTTTGGTCGCCTACCCGCTGTGGTTCATTTTGATATCGTCGGTCAGCGACCCCAACGACGTCGCGATGGGCAGGGTATGGTTTTGGCCCAGCAATTTCACGCTGCTGGGTTATCAGGAAGTGTTCAAGCGCAGCAGCATCTGGGTCGCTTACCGCAACACCGTCATGTACGTGATCGCCGGGACGGGCATCGGGCTCGCGGTCAACCTGTCCGCGGCATACGCCCTTTCGCGGCGCGACCTGATCGGCAGGAGGATCATCACCCTTTACTTTATCTTCACCATGTTCTTTAACGGGGGCCTTATCCCCACGTACCTGACCATACAGCAGTTCGGGCTGTACAACACGTTTTGGGTGATGGTGCTGCCGTTTTCCGTCGCCACTTATAATATCATCGTGGCGCGCACGTTTTTTTCCACCAGCCTCCCGGACGGCCTGTGGGACGCGGCGCAGATCGACGGCTGCGGCAATTTGCGCTTTTACTTCACGATGGCGCTGCCGCTATCCAAAGCGGTCATCGCCGTGCTGGGCCTGTGGACGGCGGTGGGGCATTGGAACGCGTATTTCAACGCATTGATTTATTTGAAAGACGAAAGCAAGTACCCTCTGCAGCTTGTGCTGCGCGCCATATTGATCGTGCTGCAGGGCCCGACCGATACCGGGTACGACGAGGCGGCGCGCCTCGCGCGCAAGATTGCGGATATGCTAAAATACTCGGCCATCGTGGTCTCCACCGTCCCAATAATGTGCATGTACCCGTTCGTGCAAAAATATTTCAACCAGGGCGTAATGATAGGCGCACTAAAAGAATAATATTTAAAATATTTAAATACGAAAGGAGCAACAAACATGATCAGACGTATCAAAAAACCGGCGGCGTGCTTGATAATGGCGCTTGCCATGATTGCGGCGTGCCTGCTGGCCGCGTGCGGCGGCTCCGCGCCCGCCGCCACCACCACTGCGGCGGCGACCCAGGCCGCTGCTGCCACGACCGCAGCCGCTGCGGCGGAAGCAGGCGCAGACGCTGACGCTGACGCGGACGCGGATGAAGACAGCGAAGGGGATGAAGCCCCCACGACCACAGCAGCCGCAGCAGCCACTACGGCAGCGGCGGCGGCCACAACGGCCGCTGCGGCGCAGGACACGCCATCCGGGGGCGGGGAGCTCTTCAACCCCACGGGCATGCCCATCACAAACGAGCCCTACACGCTCGACATGCTGCACGTCCGCAACCAGACGCAGGGCGACGATTACCAGTACAACATATTTTTTGAGAAGCTCCAGGCGGAAACCAATGTCATCCCCGGCTGGATCACCATGTGGAACACGGACTTCCCGGAAAAGCGCGCCATCATGTTCGCCAGCGGCGACTTGCCCAGCGTGATTTTCGGCGCGAACAACATGTCCGACAACGAGATATTGCCGAACCTGCATTATTTTATACCGCTGAACGATTTGATAGAGCAGTATATGCCAAACCTCATGGCCGCCTTTGAGGTGGAGCCTGGCCTGCGGGACGTCATAACGTATCTGGACGGCAACATCTACACGCTGCCCAGGCGCCTGCCGGCCCGGCCGCAGTGCTCGTTCCAGCCCTATATAAACAAGCAGTGGCTGGACACGCTGGGCCTCGAAATTCCGCAGACCATCGACGAGCTGTACGAGGTCCTGAAGGAGTTTAAGAACGGCGACCCTAACCGCAACGGGATCGCGGACGAAATACCGTACACGAGCTCGGCGGGCAACGCGTTCTTTATGAACGGCCAGTTTGTCACCCTGTTCTGCGGCCCGTACTCCGGCGACGGCCTGCAGGTCGTCAACGAGAGGGCGTCCTTTGTGGGCATTTCAGACGACTTCCGCGAGTGCATCGCGTGGATGGCGAAGTGCTTCTCCGAGGGGCTCATCGACAACGAGTATTTCACGCAGGATTCCACACTGGAAAACGCCAAGAGGCAAAACGAGGAAATTTGCATAAGCGGGTTCAACTTCGGCTGGACGCTCAACGCCACATTCCCCAACTGGGCCGACCAGTTCGAGACCATCCTGCCCCCGGCCCGCGCGGACGGCAAGCGCTACAGCACCATCCAGACCGGCAACATGAACCGCAACGAGTTCGAGATAACTATCTTCTGCGAGCACCCGGAGATCGCGGCGCGCTGGGCCGACCAGTTCTACACATACGAAGCCAGCGTGCAGAATTTCTGGGGCCCGTTTGACGACCACTGCATGGAGCTGCGCGACGACGGCACGATGGTCGTGCTGCCGCCGTCCGGTGACGAGAACCTCGACTACCGCTCCTGGTGGTATAGCCCGCGCGACTTCGGCCCCAAGTTCTTTCCGCTCAACTGGCAGGAACTGGGCATCAAGCTGGAGCTCTTCGAGGGCGACGGCGACGGCCTGAAGCTGCAGGCGTCGCTGATGAACGATCCGTATCTTGACTTTGACCTTCTGTTCCCGACGCCGATCTTCTACACCATAGAGCAGACGACCGAGCTGGCCACGCTGAGGACCGATATCCGCACGTTTGTGGGCACCACGACCGCGAAGTGGATTTCCTCGGGCGGCATCGACGCGGAATGGGACGGCTATGTCAACCAGCTAAGGGCGATGGGCCTTGAAAGGTTCCTCGACATTCACACCGAGGCGTATCTGGCCAACAAGTAAGTAGAGCAAAGCCATAAAATAACGAGGCATAGCGAGGCATAACGAGGCGCGGCGGGGTTTGCATTGCCCCCGCCGCGCCATTTTAATATTCCATTTGCATTTCATAGCCCGCTCTGCGCTGCCGTGCTTGCCCCCGCCGCGTCTTTGCTTCGATTACTACCTAAACCCGTTGTATGCGGCGTCCGACAGCCTCTTCGCAAACTCCTCGTCCTGGTTCCTGTACAGCAGGTACACCCCCGCCGTGCCGTAGCGCTCGATCAGCTTGCGGCTGTCGTCGATGGGGTCGTCGCCGGTCGCGTACACCCATATAGACTTGCCGGCTGCCCTCACCTTGTCGTATATCGGGTACCATATCTCCTTTTCGGGCGGCGGGTTGCCGTCCCCGGGCGTGAACTGCAGCGCCTTTAGGTTTTTCAATGTCAATATGGAGTCCAGGTAGCGGATCGCGTCCGGCCCGTCGAGATGGTACAGCGAGTTGTCTATGCGCGATAACTGTTTTTCGAAAGACGGGATCACCAGGTCGTCAAACTGCTTCGGCGACAAGAACACGGCTACGTCGCACTGTATTTTCAATGTCCTTTTTTCCGACCAGATATTGAACAGGCTGCCGTTGCCGCCGCCCTCGTCTCTTATCAAATCGTACAGCCTGTCGAAATACTCAAAATACAGATCGTCGATCTGGTTGATATAGTCCGCAACCAGTTCCGGTTCATCCATGAGGTAGTAGCACATGTTCTGCGAACCGCATAAAAGGCCCAGGATATCGAAGTTCTCCAGTATGTCCGGTATCGTCACGATGAAGCCTTCGTCGCGGCACAATTTGGCTAGCTTCCCCGTTTCGCGCAGGTGCTCCGCCCACCAGAAGTTGTCCGGGTCGTATGTGAGCCGGCCCAGCGACGATATGCCGACCGATTCGTCCACGATGGGGTTCATCCACGTCGTGTCATCCGCGAACACGGGCTCGCAGCCGAGGAAAGCCGCCATGCAGCCCACGCCCATGCTGATGCCGGTGAACGGCAGCGTGTCGCCGTATAGCGTGCTCTCGTCGAAGTTACGCTTGATATTTTCGTACCGCTGCGCCGCGTCGAGGCGGAATGGCTGCCCGGCTGTCCGCCTCCGCACGGGCCTTGGCGCCCCGGGCGGCCTGGGCGGCCGCGACGTCAGGTTGAACAGGGGGCGCCCGAAGTCCTCGCCGCGCCACCATTTCATGAAGTTGCGCTTTGTCTCATCTACGCTTTGAGTAAGTCTCATAGATTAGCACCTTGCCTTTTATTATTTCGATATACATATAAAAATATATGTTCAAACTAATGTGTATATGCCAAGGCACATATTATCCCATCGATGCAGTATTGTCAAGGATATGCCCTGCTTACCGTTGTAAATTGACATAAACATATGCGTATGTTATCATAAACAAGCATATCGTTACACAACTGGAGGATATTCCATAAATGACATTGGACAGGAAGAACAAGCTACCCATATACAAGCAGATTTACGATATTTTATTGGTTGAAATTAACAACGGCACATATAACAAAAACGGCGTCCTACCTACTGAAAAAGAGTTGTGTGAACGGTTCGGCACGGAGAGGAACACCGTGCGCAAGGCGTTGCAGATTTTTGTGAACGAGGGGCGCATAATAAGGCGCAAGGGCTCGGGGACAAGGCTCGTCTATCAGTCGCCCGTAATGCACAACGGGGCGCTGTCCGACGCCAGCCAGTTACTGAACAAAAGCGTGATGCTCGCGGCGCAGGAGGACTATTTAAACGAAGGCGATGTGGAGAGCTTCCATTACAAGCTTATCAACAGTTTTGACAAGCGCCTTTCGGGGCTTGGGCTGAGCTTGATATATAAAACGCTCGGCAGCAACGGGCTTTTTTCGGAGGCCCTGCGCAACGCGTCGCCGTCGGCGGTCATATTCGACAGCTACATTCAAAGTTCGTTCCACCGCGAGGCGCTGCAGTTCGGCATGCCCTGCCTGTCAGTAAACCACTACACGCCGCTGATGACGAGCATCGTCAGCAACAACTACAACGGTGCATACCAGGTGGCCAAGTCGCTTACCGACGCCGGGCACAGGAAAATCGCGCTGCTGCTGGGAAAGCGCAGCCACCAAACATGCATCGAGCGCATGAGCGGCTTTCAGAGCCTTTACATGTCGCGTGGGATGACGCTGGAGGACAGGTACCTGTTCACAGGCAACTGGCTTTTTAGCTCGGGCGTCGAAGCGGCGGAGAGGATAGCGGCAATGGCGCCTGAGGATCGGCCAACGGCGGTGTTCGCGTTCAACGACGACATGGCGTACGGCTGCTACAGCAGCTTTGAGCGCCGGGGCATTTCCGTGCCGGGGGACGTCAGCGTCGTCGGCTTCGACAAGAGCGACCGCTACGACTCCATTTTCCCCCCATTGACGACCGTCGACGTCAACATGGAGGCCATAGTGGACTACGCTTGCTGGTTCCTGATAAACAACCTATTGGGCAAAACGCCCAACGCCAACGCTAAAATCCAGCTCGAAGTCAAGCTGGTAGACAACGGCTCCATTATGGCGATCTGACCTATAATCCCCCCGCCCCGCTCGCCCGTTAATAAAAATTTACATGTAGGGACGACCGCCCGGTTTGCATGTCTACCAAAATCCTAAAAAATCCTATATGTTTTTATATATAACATACGGGCGATTAACAATCGCCCCTACGGGTAGCTTATGTGTTGTAGGGCGCGATGTCTTCATCGCGCCTGCGGGTAGCCTATGCGTTGTAGGATGCGATGTCTTCATCTAGCCCTACGGGTAGCCTATGCGTTGTAGGGCGCGATGTCTTCATCGCACCTGCGGGTAGCCTATGCGTTGCATGGCGCGATGTCTTCATCGCGCCTGCGGGTAGCTGTTTTTCGTAGGGACGACCGCCCCGGTCGTCCGCTCATTACCTGCGAATTATATATCAAACTATAAATATTAACGGGGTCTATTTTACTGTGTACTTCTCTACCCTCGCGGCGGCGGTCAAGCCGTGCGCCAGCATCCGCTCGACGGCGCACTGCCGCTCCGTGACCTTGCCCACCTCGACGCTCGCCTGCCTGGTCATGCGTTGGTATGTCACGGTTTTTAAGAACTTGCCCACCCACAGGCCGCCGGTGTATCGGGCCGCCCGGCTCGTCGGGAGGATGTGGTTCGTGCCGATGGCTTTGTCTCCGTAAGCGACGGTCGTCTCCTCGCCAATGAAAAGTGAACCGTAATTGTTCAGACGTTCAAAATAATAGTCGGCGTCGCTGACATGCAGCTCGAGATGCTCGGGCGCGTAGTCGTCCGCGAGCGCTATGGCTTCGTCTGCGCCCTCCGCTATCATTATTATGCCGTTGTCGCCCCAGGAAAGCTCCGCCACCTGCCTGGTCGGCAGCACTTCCAATTGCGCCCGGAGCTGCCTTTCGCACTCCGCCGCAAAAACCTCGCTGAGGCAGATCAAGCATACCCCGCTGTTCGGGTCGTGCTCCGCCTGCCCGAGCAGGTCGCACGCCACTATGGCGGGATCGGCGTCGTCGTCCGCGATGACCAGGATTTCGGTAGGCCCCGCCAGCAGGTCGACGCCGCAGCGCCCGTACAACTGCCGCTTGGCTTCCGCGACAAATTTGTTGCCCGCCCCGCACAGGATGTCGGCAGGCTCGACGACGCCCATGCCAAATGCCATGAGCGCGAGGGCCGGGACGCCCCCGATAATGAATATACGGTCCGCGCCCGCTTTCGCCATCGCGTTGATAGTCGCCGGATAGTAGCCGCTCCCCTCGGCGGCAGCGTCTGTTATGTCCCCCGCAGCGTCTCCTGCTGAGCCCCCGCCCCGTCCACCTACGGGCGGCGTACAGGCCCAAATGTTCCTGACTCCCGCGACCTTCGCGGGTATTATACTCATCTGCGCCGATCCGAACATCGGATAGCGACCGCCCGGTATGTAGCTCCCCACAGTGCCGACTGGGATGTGGCGGTGCCCCAGCACGACGCCCTCCCTTATCCGCGTCTCCAGCGGCAGCAGCGTTTTTAGCTGCTCCTCCGCAAAGCGCCGCACATTGCCCTGGCAAAAGTCCGTATCTTCAACTACCTGCGCGTCCAGCGCTGTAATGGCCCGCCCGATCTCCGCCTGCGACAGTTCAAAATCCGCCGGGTCCCACTCGTCAAACTGTCGGCTGTATTTCCTGACCGCGTCCATCCCGTTCTTTTCCAAATCCAGCAGCATCCCCGACACGACGCCCGCCGTCTCCGGATCGTTCTCAAACAGCCTATGCCCCCCGTCCTTGAATACACGCATAACAATCACCCTCACCCAATTAGTTGGTCTCCGCCCACATTTCGCACTGTCCCATGACAGTGGCTATTGCATCATCGACGCCCTCCGGCGGGTATTTATATTTTTTTAATAATCGCTTAACCATGCGCCGCATGTCTGCCCGAGCGGACTCTTTCCTATGCCAGTCGATTGTACGACTCCTATGTAACAACTCTGTCAGTTCTCGGGTCATATCCACTAGTTGTTCATTTTGATAAAAATCCTTTACGGCATGCGGTCTGGTCAGTGCGTCGTAAAAAGCTAATTCTTCATCGGACAAACCGAGAGCGTCCCCTTCGGCTTGGGCACTAGTCATTTCATTAGCGAGTTTCATCAATTCGGCGATTACTTCTTCATTGGAAATTAGTCCGTTTATATATGCTTTCATACAGTTGGCCAGACGCTCGGAAAATTTTTCGGATTTTACAAGATTGGTGCGTTTATATAACGACACCTGTTCGGACAATAGCTTTTTTAATATTTCAACGGCAATGTTACGTTCTTTCATTTTCAAGATTTCATTGAGGAATTTTGGGTCGAATAATGAAAACTCTGAATCTATATCGGTAAACAAGTTGATCACGCCTTCGCTTTTTATGCTGGCTTTTAATAACTCGCTAATATGTTCATTAATTTCTTTCAGTGATATAGTTTTTCCCTCGCCGGTTATTCTGGTCAGGAGCGTCCTAACTGCTTCAAAGTACGCTGATTCTAAACGCTGCTGCGGGGTCAGGAGCGAGCGGCATAGCGATAGTGCTTGTCGAAGCAGCATTGCTTCTTTGATGAATGTCGTTTTAAAATTACTATCATCATTTTTATACTCAACCAAATATGGACCTGGTGATTCGGCGGCTCTATAATAAGGATCAATCGCTTCCCTTAGTAAATTATGCGAAATACTGTCGCGGTTGCTTTTCGGATTAACTTCGGCCAAAAAATTGACGCCACCGCTGATAATTTTTGCACGTACCAAGTCGGTGGTGTCATCATCCATAAAAGCTGAATAATCATATCCGTGCATGATATCGCGGCATACTTCCAATTTTTCCACAAACTTAGGGAATGCAGTCTTAGCTATGTCAGTATCGCCATAATTGTTTTTATCGCGATTGGTATAGTCGTTCATCGCCTGTTTCAACGCAGATGCAATGCCGACATAATCAACGACAAGTCCGCCTTCTTTATTTTTGTATACTCGGTTCACGCGGGCGATTGCCTGCATCAGATTATGCCCGGCCATCGGTTTGTAGACATACATAGTGGCTAGCGAAGGCACATCAAAGCCTGTCAGCCACATATCAACAACAATGGCTATTTTCATTTGGCCACTGTCATCTTTAAACATATTCGCCAACTTGTCCCGGCGGCGTTTATTGCCAATAATACTGCGCCACTCTTCAGGGTCTTTATTGTCCTCAGTCATCACAGCGCCGATTTTATCCGCCCATTCCGGGCGCAATTTTAACATCGTTTTATATATAGATATAGCGATAGGACGGGAATAGGCTACAACCATCGCTTTGCCTGTCAGTTCAAATTGCCGATTATCCTCATAATGCTTGATAATGTCTTCGCATAGAGCTGTTATCGTCTCTTCCGCGCCGAGCAGCGTTTCCATTTTCCCGAGATCCTTTTTACTCTTTTCAATAGCATATGGATCGGCATTTAAAGCCATATTATCGTATTCAGCGTCAATTTGTCTTAAAATGTTATCATTCAGTTTTAAATGGATGACGCGGCTCTCATAAAAAACGGGACGCGTCGCTCCGTCTTCAACTGCTTGCGTCATATCGTATACATCAATATAATTTCCGAAAACTTCAATGGTGCTGCGGTCTTTGCTCGATATAGGCGTCCCGGTGAAACCTATGTAGGTTGCGTTTGGCAGGCTTTCACGAAGTATCAAACCTAACGATTTTTTTATTTCACCCTTTTCAGTGACTTTTTCTTCTGCAAACTGTGATCGGTGGGCTTCGTCTGCTATTACAATGATATTTCTTCGTTCCGATAATGGCTCGTCGTACTCTTCAATTTTTTGAATAGTAGTAAAAATAATACCATTTGCTAGTCTATCTTGAAGATAGTCTTTTAATCCAATTTCTTTTTTTCGTTTCTCACCTTTTTTTAGCGCTTCTTTATACTCCACGCTTAGTTCGCGGCATGTGGCCTGTTCCGGTGTCTGCCGCAGGAATTCCTCGCAAAGCGCAAATTGCCCAAATAATTGATCGTCGAGGTCATTGCGGTCAGTTAACATAACGATGGTAGGCGATACGAGCGCGTCTTGCATTAGCTTTGCATAGAACACCATAGATAGTGATTTTCCGCTGCCTTGCGTATGCCAGAAAACGCCGCCTTTGCCATCAATTTCAACTGCTTTTGCCGTTGAAGCGACAGCTTTTCGTACAGCGAAGTACTGATGATATGCAGCAATTATTTTTACGTTTCCCGAAAAACAGATAAAATTCTTAACAATATCCAACAACCGCGATTTTTCAAACATCCCCTCAATCAATGTGTCAAATTGTACGAATTGAGTATTTTCATAACTGCCATCTATTGATTTCCATTCCATAAATCGGTCTTCGCCCGCAGTAATAGTTCCGGCTTTGGTTGTCGCTTGGTCGCTTATAACTAAAAAGGTATTATATGAAAACAAAGAGGGGATTTCCTGCATATAATTTCGAAGCTGTAAAAATGCTTCACTGATGTCAGTTTCTTCGCGCGATGGCGATTTAAGTTCAAATATTACAATGGGTAGCCCATTTAAATATACTATAATATCAGGGCGCTTATTGCTGTTTTCAATTATCGTCCACTGGTTGGCGACTATAAATGTGTTGCGCTCCGTATTCTTGAAATCCACAAGATAAACCAATGTCGATTGCTGCTCACCGTTATCATAGTAATTTATCGATATACCGTTTTGCAAATACTCCATATAATGTTTATTTTTTTGGATCATGTTGCCGCTTCCAAGATCACGTAGTTTGCTAACAGCTTCCGATAAAGCGGATTCCGGAAGTTTCGGGTTGACACGCCGTATAGCAGGTAACAACTCATCCATGTACAGCACATCAGCATAGTCCCGAACAATATCCGGGCCATATACATATGAATAACCCAAAGTTTCTCGAAATATTTCTAATATAGCGTTTTCGTACGCCTCTTCGGTGAACTGCATGCTCTGCATCCTATTCTGTATAATTATTCTCGAGAAGCATATCATTTACCCATTTAACATACTCATTATGTATATTATTATCCCATCCTTTCAATAGAGTGGTATAGAAAGTATGTATATCTGTATCACTAATAATTGCTCCTACTTGATTGTTTTCATCCGCAATTATACAAAGATCAATAATTTGATCGTTAGACCAACTTGAAAATTTATTTAACTGTTCAATGACAGAATGTGTTTTCAAAAAACTTCGACTATTCCGTAATTGATCTATGGCATCAATTTTTTCATTCTCTGATTTGAGCTCGATCGTCCCAACGTGTTTATTTATGAAGTCTGTAAGGGAGCTATAATAAAACAGAGTTGACTTTTTTTTATTAGACCATTCATTTAGCAAGTACGCATTGAATGATTTATCATCAATAATTGAACGATAATCCTTATCTGCGCTTACAAAAAATATATCTTCATCTTGTTGCGCTTTATTAAGTAATGTTTCCCAGTTAATGGCATCTCCTAACTTTCGATCCTTACCAGGTGGATTGCCAACAAGCATTCGTAGCTGGGCTTGTTTTATAACATCAGTCGTTATTTGAAGTGGTGTTATCTTAGCAAATATTGCATTAATTACCTTATCGGCATATAAAGATCCATCTTTCGCATCTTTTTCAACTTTAGCTATAAAATTTTTATGTAAATCTTTTATTTCTTTTATTTTATTTTGTAATTCATTAAATTCCGGATATCCCCTACACATATTGGGAATTTGTGTTGAAATGTTATTGAATTTTTTTAGTGCATCATATATTTTGTTTTCTCGATTCCTATCGAATTCATCGCGAACTTGAACAGGAAGAAGAATATTTACGTCTGTGTCTATAAGGTCACTCAATTTACGAAACTGATCTAAATCATCATTTGAAAAATCGTATAATGACAACCAAATGTTGGCATCAATAAAGACATTAATCATAGTGTTTCCTCTAATCGAAAATTTATTATGTTTATTATCACAAATAATACTTTACAATAATACAATATTGTGATATATTTAATACAATCCAAAAAAACTTGGAGGTGGAGTGCTTGCACTCGGTACGGCTCGCTTCGCGAGCCGTTTACTTTTTAGGAAAGAATATTGTACCAAATCCATCTATCTTGCCTTTTTTGCTGCGAAATTTTGATTTAACAAGCACATCAACAACTTTTTGTTCGAAAGAGGTAGGTTTTATATTATCAGCTAAATTATTTTGGGCTAAGATATATCTTCGCGCAGGATGTGATATCAGATCCACAAATTGAAGACCGGCGATATTTTCCTTTTTCTTTCTCAGTTTAATCTCTTTTGATGAATAATATCTATCTGCGCCCATTAACTCATTGTAGCCCTTTCCGTCATACATGAGCCTATATGTTTCTTTCGTAATTTTATCTTCGTAGCCCCCTCTGGATTCTGCCATAATATCGCCATATATCTGTTCGTGACACTTACTTTGTTCCTGCATCCAATATTGATAGCGTTGCATCAAGTATTCTAATGCCAAAGCGTATGGATCATACGCTTTCAATAATGTATATTTATCAACAAGTGCTTTTTTATCAATAACCACTGATACTACACCATATTTTAGTTCTGTAATTATTTTTAGAAGAGCAATATTAAAAGATTCCCTAGTTGCTTCGATTTTAAGCGTTACAAAAGGCGGTTTGCCGGATATTAATTCGCGTCTATGTAAAATTACTCCTGTAGAGCCAAAATAATGTAATTTTAATCCATCCAATTGTTTTTCCAATTTATCGTGTTCTGATAAATTCATTATAACACCTGTAAGGCATAAGAAGCGGTTACTATTGTTTGTTAAATCTTCACGTAAATTATAATTTCCATTTTCATCAACATACATCCGCAATGTAGGTGTTTTTATATTATGTTTGTTTTTTGGATGTAACATAATGTTTATCCTTTATGCAAAATCATCATTTACTGCTACTGAGGTCGGCGATGAACAGCTCACCGGACATCAAGCGGGGTAGGAGCGTGTCACGGATGGCTTGAAGATTATTGCTTTCTGTAAAGTTCGCTTCGATGGCTGCATCCATCGGATTAACCAGGTCCTCAAACTGACGGAGTATCTCGTTAGTGGGGATAAGCACATGGAGGTTTGCCATATCGTTCTTGTTGATAGAGCCAAAAACCGTGCCTTCGCCATTAAATAAATCGAGTTTCTGTTTCAAGGCGAACATCGTATAGAGGATAAAAGACTGGCAACCGTCTTTGCTTTCGATTCCCGCCAAACCGCGACCAAGGCAGCATGACTCAAAAGCAACGTTCAAATCTCCTACTGGAGCGCGGACGCTCATAAGCACATCGCCTTTCGCCGCCATTCGCTTGGGTTGTGTGGTGAACAAGCGGCGTGTGGGAAAACGCAAGCCAAACTCAGCACGCCCTTGATAAAATACAGTTCCGATACCATCCTCGTTATAACTTGTCCCGTCAGGGGATTGTCCCATAGTAACATTGGCGATTTCGGATAGTATACCTTCCCGCCAGTCGTCGGGCATTACACCGCCGAACGGCTCGAAGTCCACGAACCACGATTTGAAAACCGCTAGTGCCATCTGCTCTAAATGATGGTTTATAGCTGAGTTGGCTTCGATTCTATCATCAAGAACAGAGAGTATGTCTCCAACTTGCTGCTGTTCAGTTATATTCGGAAAAGCAATCGGCACTTCGGACAGTAATTTGGTGTTTATAGACGGCATCGTTGCGCCGACAGCAATATTACGCACAAATTCTTTGGTTGTTTCCAAATTAAAAAAATAATAAAGATATTTATGATATATTTTTGAAGGATTGTTTGGACGAACTCGTAAACAACGACCTGAAAACATCCAACCATTTTCTTCTTCACTAACCCAAGAACATCTATCAACCGAACCAACTCGGCTGAAAACTAAATCACCGTATTTTAGTATATATTTTGAAAGCCTGTTCTTATCTTCATCAGATACGCAGGGTAAATTTTGGCGGGACATTTTTCTTTGCCCCAAATGCTCAACTGTTACAATAGGTGTGCCAATTACTACATAATCTTCTTTGTGAAGTTGACTTCCGAAAGGTCCTGTTTGTACGGATGCTATATCACCTATGATAGAATTGTTATATTTCAAACCCAATCGCCCCCAGTCTTTGCCGTATTTCTTCCTCTAACTCATGTGAGCGCTTGAACATTATCGAAAGTTCGCCGGTCAGGCGCGCCATTTTTTCTTCAAAGGGCTCGCCATCATCTTCTTGTTCTTCAATACCGACATAACGCCCGGGTGTGAGCATAAAATCTTGCTTAGCTATGTCATCAGTAGTGACAGAAACGCAAAAACCTTTAACATCTTCAAGCGTGCCATCGCGAAAAGCCTTAAAAGTCGCAGCTATTTTATCAATGTCATCGGGCATCATTTCACGATTTTTTCGTGATATCATCGTTCCCATCTTACGAGCATCGACAAACAATGTTTTGCCTTTTAGCATTTTATTACGACTAATAAACCATAATGATACTGGTATTTGGGTCGTATAGAAAAGCTGCGTCGGCATAGCGATGATTCCCTCAACAAGGTCATCCTCAATAATGCGGCGCCGAATTTCGCCTTCGCCGCCGCTTTGGGACGACAGCGAGCCGTTAGCCAGTACCATGCCGAGTTTCCCTACGGGAGACAAATGATGTATCATATGTTGGAGCCACGCAAAGTTGGCATTGCCGGACGGCGGCAAGCCATACTTCCATCGGACATCGTTTGCAAGTCTGTCAGTGCCCCAGTCAGAAAGGTTGAATGGTGGATTGGCCATAATGAAATCGGCTTTGAGGGTTGGGTGGCAATCGTTGAAAAAGGTATCTGAATTATAATTTCCCAAATCTGCGTCAATGCCGCGTATGGCAAGGTTCATCAGCGCCATTTTCCATGTAGTGGGGTTTGAGTCTTGGCCATATACGGAAATATCATTGATATTGCCTTGATGGTGTTCGACAAATTTTGCTGATTGTACGAACATTCCGCCCGAACCGCAACAGGGGTCATATACGCGCCCTCTGAACGGTTGCAACACTTCAACAAGCGTTCGTACAACACATGCTGGCGTGTAGAATTCACCGGCGAGCTTACCCTCGCGTTCGGCAAATCGGGCTAGGCAATACTCATATGTCCGCCCTAAAATGTCCTTGCTGTTACCATGTTCTGTCATTTGAATATTTGAAAATAAATCGACCACATCGCCTAACCTGCGTTTGTCTAACTCCGGGCGGGCGAAGTTTTTCGGCAAAACATCTTTTAACCGCTTGTTTTCCCTTTCTATGGCTCGCATTGCGTCGTCAATAATTTGCCCGATTTCCGGTTTGTGTGCAGCTTCCGCTACGACATTCCATCGTGATGAAGGAGGCACGAAGAATATATTCTCTGCCGCATATTCATCAGTGTCCTCTTCAAAACCGTCGTCTTCTTCCACTAGCTGGCGGTAACGTTCATCGAATCTATCGGAAATGTATTTCAAAAAAATTAACCCGAGGATTACATGCTTATATTCTGAAGCATCAATATTGCCGCGTAAAATATCCGCCGCTCTCCATATCTGTTGCTCAAAACCGATCGTAGCTGTTGTTGAGCCATTACTATCCATTGCAAGCTTCCTCCATACATGAATTGATCTATGTTCATGATATTTCCTTTGTCACTCGATAATGCGAAAAAAACCGTGAAGCAAACGACTTCACGGCGACCAGCGCATGAGTTTGATGGATCATCATTGTGAAAATCCCTTTGTTTAATCAATAAAAAATACTCCCGACACGATTCGAACGTGCGACCTGCGGTTTAGGAAACCGACGCTCTATCCAGCTGAGCTACGGGAGCCCGCTACTGTCCCCATTATAAAATATAGGGACAATAACTGTCAACTGCGATGGTTTATATGGTAATATTATGATTACCATAGGAATTTTTTGATAGCCAAAGAAATATTTTAATAGAGGAATATATAAAAAGGAATCAGGGCATATGCCAAAGAACAAATCTGCAGCCAGCAACAAAGCTAACAACAGTATTAACGATATTAACGCGTTGAGCGCGGTGGGCGAGGGGGGCGTGTCGTCGCGCGACGTCGATATATTGCGCTCACTTGCCGACAGGGTCGCGGCGATTGCGGCGTCCGACAGGAACAACGCGAACAGGGAGCGCTGGAGAAGGGTAAACGACCTTCGTCCGGAGCGGCCGGTCGTGATGTGCTACGCCATGCCCTGGAACGAGCTGAATGTCGACGACGAGCTTACGCTAGCGTGCGCGAGCGAATACGCGCGCAGCCTGGAGACGGACCTGCGCCGCCAGTTGTACATGCACCGCCACATGCCGCTGGACATGGTCGTCGAACCGTATATCAAGTGCAGGGCGGTCGTCGAAAATTCCGGTTACGGAGTAAAAGCTGACGACTATGTGTTAAAGACGGACGAGACGAGCGCCGTCGGGGCGCACCGCTACAACTCGGTGATTAATTCTATGATGGACGTGGAGAGCTTACGCCCTGCCGTTATATACTACGACGAAACGAAAACGGCGGAGCTGCTGGGCACGACGCAAAAAATATTCGACGGCGTTATGGAAGTGAAGCTTGTGTGCCTGCCGGAGCAGGAGCGTCCGCACGCCCCTTGGGACGACTTCGTTCATATGATGGGCGCCGAAAATGTGTTCATGAGCTTAATGGACAGGCCGGAGATGATGACGGCCCTGGCAAAACGGTACAACGACCTTGCCATCGATGCGATGATACAGTACGAGCGGCTGGGCATCATGACGCAAAACACGGACAACTCATTCATCGGCTCGGGCGGTTACGGCTATACGGACGACATACCGGCGGCGGACTCCGCAGGGGCAGTGACGGCTTCCAACATGTGGGGCTCGTGCAAGGCGCAGATATTCACCAGTATTTCAACGGAAATGTTTGAAGAGTTCGCCATAAATTTTGAACTGGACTGGCTCAACCGCTTCGCGCTGACCTACTACGGATGCTGCGAAGCGCTGGAGAACAAAATCGGGGTGCTGAAAAAAATTAAGAACCTGCGCAAAATATCGATAAGCGCCTGGGCGGACCCATACATCGCAGCCGAGCAAATCGGCGGGAGCTTCGTTTACTCATATAAACCGGACCCGGCCCTGCTCGCGTCGGAGACGCTGGATGAGCAGGCGGCGCGCAAAGAACTGCAGACCGCCGTCGATGCCGCGCGCAGGAACAATTGTTCCATGGAGATACTGATGAAGACGCTGTCGACCGTATCATACAACCCGCAAAAACTGTGGCGCTGGGCGCAAATAGCGCAGGAAGTCGCAGAATCGGTATAGCTGTGGAATCGGTATAATTGCGGAATCGATACAACTGATGAATGTTTGCGCACGAAAATATTTGGCGATTGTAAAAGTAACGGACGCACAATGTGCGTCCCTACATATGGACAATCAATAATTCACATATACAAAATGTTGTAGGGGCGAACAGTGTTCGCCCGTAAAATACCGACTTTAAAAATCGTCTAGCACGATAATATGGCAGGGGGGTATTAGGATATGTCAGGGATCAGGGAGAATGCTTTTAGCGCATTGGGCGAAATCAAGCAGGTTTTTGAACGGTTGAACGAGGATGACGTCATGCCCGCGCTAAAGGCAATAGCGGGCGCGCGGCGCGTTATTTGCTATGCCGGCGGGCGCGAGGGGCTTGGTCTTAAATTTTTTGTCATGCGCCTGATGCACCTAGGCAAGGACGCCCACTGGGCTTGGGACGACACCGCGCCATCCTGCGGCGAGGGGGACGTGTTTGTCGTGTCCAGCGGCTCGGGCAGGTTCAGCCATATATTTTACACGGCGGAGCAGGCAAAAAAGCGGGGCGCGACGCTAGTCGCCATTACGGCGACCCCGGACGGTGATTTCGCCAGGCTCGCCGACCATGTGGTATTTTTGCCGGCGATGGCATACCGGGCGACGGGCAATCTCGTGCCCACCAAACAGCCGATGGGCAATCTGTACGAACAGTCCGCACTGCTGATGTACGATATGTTTATCATTGCGTTGCAAAGCATAATGAACGTGTCAAAGGATGAAATGGAAGCCCGCCACCGCAACTACGAATAACTTGACCCATTGATGCCGATGCCCCGCCCGCCGAAGCCCGTTCCGTGCAAAAAGCAGTATTATATCCTTTCCACTTGCCATAATTGGTAGCTATAGGGTTCAATGTTTATGGGTATTGATGCCAGCTCGTTGGCTTTTATCTCCAATGTCGCACTGCTAAAATATTCTGTCAGGCGGTAGGTCGCGTGCGTATCAGCATCCGAACGCCCGTTCCCCGATGTGGCCGCTAGCGTCGAAGCCGCTACTGCCGCAGTGGCGTCCATTGTCGTTTCCGTGGCGTCGGGCGAAAAGTTTATTATAGGTATAAGCGTCTGTTCGCCCTTGCGCCTGAGCAGCGTCAGCATGTTGCGGCTTTCCGACTTGACGGCCAGGTATTCGCAACTGCCTTCCATCAGCGCCGGGAAGGTTTTGCGCATGGCGATGAGGCTCTTGTACAGCTCCTCCGAGCCGTCCTCGCCCCCGGCGTAGTTCATCACGCCGCCCTCGACGAAAATACAGTACGCGAACAGCGCCCTCGATTGTTCGAGGCCGATGTAGTCGCGCTGGAAGATGCCCACCCATGCCCACTCGTGCGAATCGTGGGAGTCGGCATGGTGCACCTTTATCCACCCCCTGGGCATGACCTTCTGCCGCAGGTCTAGCCACTCCGCCGCGCCCCGCGCGTCCACTTTGCTGCCGTCAAGGCGCGCGTTCCTACGCTCCAACATCAGGATTTTGTCAAACGGCGGCAGCAGGTGCTCGTACATCCACACCTCGTCGTAGTTGTATGACAGATCGTAGGAGTTGGCCATCTGCGGGCCGGTCGTTTCTGTGTAAAAGGTGATTTCGGGTTTGATGGCCCAGGTGGCATCGCGGATGATAGGGAACAGGCCGTAGCACCCGTACATGGATTTATATGCGTGGTAGGGCAGGCCGGGCTTCCAGTTGGGGAAGTAGTTCCAGGTGATGGCGTCCACGCGGAAGCCGTCCACGTCCAGCTCGCGTACATAGTGGCAGAACGCCTCGGTGGCGTGGGCTCGGAAGCTCTCGTTGGCCTGATCGAAGGACCATGTGTAGGTTTTGGCGACGCGCCCGTCGTCGGTGTACATGAAGTACTCGGGGTGTTTGTCCAGCAGCGGGTGGCGCGTGTGTTTCGCGTTCGTCGGGCTGACGGTCTTGTCGGTCGCGCCGTGCATCACCACGTCGACGAACACCTTCATGCCCAGCTCATGGGCGCGGCTGACCATCTCGATCATGTCCGCCTTGGGCCCGTAGCACGTCTCGATGTCGAAGTAGTCCTCCACGGAGTAGTTGGGGAACGGGAACGTCGGCATGAGCTGGACTACGGTGAAGCCCAGATCCGCTATGCGCGGCAGGTCGGCGGTCAGGTCCTTGGCCGTGGGGTGCGGATTGTGTGACCTGCCGGTGCGCGGGAAACTCTTGAGCCCCAGGTGCGTCTCGTATATAAACGCCTTCTTTGCCCAGTCGGGCGTGGGCATGCTGTCTGGGAGCTTCACGCCTACCTCGTCCCAGAAGTCATGCATGAAGTTTAGCTCGTCGCGGAGCGCGCCGCCTGAGCCCAGGCGGATATACTGGTCTCCCGTCTTGACTGAGCCTCCCTTTTGCAGGCGCGCGCAGCAGAACCATTTGAGTTCCACCCAGACGCCCCTGTGGCCGCGGTATACCTGCCAATATCCGGACATGTCGCCGCCGAACATCCACGATATCAAAAGGCCCCGCCCTGGCATGTCGACAGCCAGCAGACCGGGCTGCCAGCAGCAGGCGTGCTTGTCCATCCCCTCCAGGAGGCCCAGCTTGCCGACGGGCATCCTGCCAACGTCGTAGTGGTGGATATTGGTGTATCCGGGCATGTCCAGCGCCGCGCCCCGCTCGTCGGCCAGCGGCGGCATGCGCAGCTCTGCCCAGCGCAGGAGCTGCTCGCCCTCGCCGTTCCATGCGATGAGCGCGGAGCGTTCGATGCGACGGCGCATTGCGTTGTAGCGGTAGGTCATGTCTATGGACCAGCCGCTTTCTTCCAATATTAAATGGAGGGCGCCGCTGTCGGGTTCGTCGCTTTTATTTTGGAAGGCGCCACTGTCGGACTCGTTGCCATTATCATGGAAGTCGCCGTCGGGTATGTCGCCATTATCAAGATAATATCTGGCGAGCCGCAGGCCGGGGCCGACGGGGCTTGTGTCGCGGATGTTCCACAGTTGATCGTACCCGGTTGACGTTGTCGAGACGCCGCCTACCGTGAGCGTAATCGCCGATAGCCCATTGTCGCCGTCCAGCAGGTAGCTGCCGCCGCTGTCGCACAGGCCAAGCCACGCGCCGGTTTCGGCTGAAAACACAAGGCGCGCGCCGCCCAGCGTTGCGGTAATAAAGTTGTTGTGTTCATACAGTGCGCATTTCATCAACATTTCCTCCGTTATTTGTATATTCCGCATATCGACAAGGTTGCCGTCGTACAGGGTACGTTGCGTCAGGTATGTCGCATCGGGTACATCGCATCGGGTATTTCGCGCCAAGTACGTCGCGTCAGGTATGTCGTGCAGGGTACGTCATGCAGAGTACATCGCGCCGGGTGCGGTACATCGAGTTGCGACGCTCCGGGGGCGAAACGTCGGTGGCGAACGCGGGCGAACAGTGTTCGCCCCTAAAATTGTTTTATCGTATGCTTTAACACATATAAATAATTGCTTTAACGCATATAAATAATATCACAAATAATATCACATATAGCGCTTACATCCCATAAACCTATAGCTCATATATCAATTAATATATCATATATACATTTAGTATACATATAAACCTTATCATGGCTTAAATTTGACATGTATAGGTAAGCAATCATATAATTGCGCTGATGTATACATCACAACCTCATCCGTAAAATTCAAAACACAAACAAATCTATAAGGAGGATCTATGCTGATGCTGAGGACTAAACAGTTACCGAAAGCTGCTCTGGCGCTGGTGCTTGCCCTGGCGATGCTATCCGCGCTCGTCGCGTGCGGCGGCGGGGGAGGGGGCAGCGCAACGACAACGGCTGCCGCCCAGGAGCAGACGCAAGCCGCGACCACCCAAGCGGCTGCAGTCACAACAGCCGCCGCCGCCGATGCGACAACGACTGCCGCCGCCACGACCACGACTGCGGCCACTGCGGCGGCTGCCGATGCGCCGCTCGAAGAAGAAAGGGAGCTGTACCATATCGAGCAGTTCAACACATATGCCAACTACATGGGCATGCAGGCCGGTTGGTACGGCCAAATGATAAAGGAGAAATTTAACATCGAAGTCAACATCATCGCACCGAATGTCGCCGGCTCGGGCGACATGCTGTATCAGACGCGTTCGGCGGCGGGGAACCTTGGCGACTCCATTATTATCACCAGGGACAGGATTGTGGACTGCCAGTCCACCGGTTTGTTATATGACATGACGGATATGCTGGCCGACTCGCCCAATCTGCAGAAGTTGAGCCTGGCATACGAAGCGTTCGCAAAATCCTTCCCGGATGGACGGGTGTGGGGCATCCCGGGGCGCATATCCTCGTACCCCATCGACAAACCGGGCAGCTTGATGAACCCGTCGGCCGCGCCGTATATCCGTTACGACTGGTACATTGATATCGGGGAGCCGGAAATCGTCGGCTGGGACGGCTTTGACGAGGTGCTAAAGCAAATGGTGGAGGCGCACCCTGTCGGAACTACCGGCGAGAAGACGTACGCGCAGTCGCTGTTCCCCGACTGGGACGGCGAGTCGGTCCGGGGCGCGCGTGAAATGCTGTTCTTTGAAGGCTATTACCCGCTATTTTACCCCAGCTACATATGGGTGAACGTGAACGAGAACACATTTTTAAACCTTACCGAGCCGGACGGATTGTATTATTTCCATTTAAAGCGCCTCAACAAACTGTACAGGCAGGGTCTGCTTGACCCCGATTCCGCGACGCAGAACTGGGACAACATCGCCCAAAAGTTTTCCACCGAGCAGCGGATCGCATTCGGTTGGTGGAGTTATTTGGCCAGCTCAATATTCAGCGCAATCGACCTGTCCGTACGCGCCCCCTATGCTCCCGTGCCCATCACGGGAATGGTCATCAATAGCCCGAGCTACAACCCCTACGGCGGGGAGAGCACCGGGTTCGCCATCGGCGCCGACGCGAAGTACCCCGAGCGCATCATGGAGTGGTATGAGTGGCAGGCGTCCCCCGAAGGCATGTTGGTTCACGCCGGCCTGGTCGAGGGAGTCACATATGAGATGGTGGATGGCAAGCCCGTGCGCACGGACTTCGCCAGGGACCCCAACCCGGACAAACAGGCGCCCGCGCATATGGGCGGCGGCACATGGAACGACGGCACATGCAAGCAGAACTGGGCATTCCATCAGAACGATAGCCCGAACGAGCTGCTGAACGGGGCGCCGGCCAACTCCAGCCTATGGGAGTCCACCATCGAGCAAAACGCCAACGAATTCAACACCCATTGGAAGAACAAATACGGCTACGATAGCCCGATGGATTTCTACCAGGCGATTGGCCAGATGATCTCCACCCCGTCATCGTCCTACCAGGAGCCGGCCCAGCCTTCGGTCATACAGACCACCCGGGCGCAAATCAAGGAACAGTTCCAGCCAGCCGGTTGGCGCATGATTTACGCGGAGACCGACGCCGAGTTCCAAAACATCTGGGACGAGGTGCTGGCAAAGCTGCCCGATTTTGGATTGGCGGAGCTCACGGAGTATGACATGGGGATCACCATGGAATACGTCGACGCTATCAACGAGGCGCGCGGCGGACAATAAACGTATCGTCGACGTAAGTCGCGACGGATAATAAATAATTGTATCGTCGAAGCAAGTCGCGACGTACACAGCGGGGCGGTGTGTGCGGGGCGATGCGGGGCAGTAGGTGTAAGAAAGGTACAGCGGAGGTGCGGAGAAGTTTCGGAGAGGGCGCGGAGGGGGCGCCGCGCCCTCGCACCGCACCTGCTTAGGATCGATGCCCTGGAGCAACGGCCACGGCGCGCCGAGGGCGTCGCGCCCTACGGCTAATAGACAGCAAACTGCTAGGTGTGAACTGTTAATACACCATTAATGTGCAAAGCGATTATTTTGTAAGCAGTTGACAATTACGCCATTTGGGATTATTATATATAGGCATATAATTAGGTTGGCTAAATAATTAGTCGCCTTATTATTATGCATATTATACATATTATGTTAACTACGGTTCGCTCGTATAGCAGCTATCCGGAAGCAAGCGCCAGGCGGCGAACACCCAACGGCAAACACCCGGCGGCGAACGCCCAACGGCAAGCGCCCAACGGCAAGTGCACGGCGGATAGTATGGGGTATAAATGATGGATCAACAAATAAGCGAAAGCCTCTCCGCGCGCCTGATAAAGGCATTTATGAAGTTCAACCGAACGCGGTGGCACAACGCGCCGGCGAGCGGCCTCTCCCAGGTAGAGACGGACATATTGGAAAACATCGCCAGGGCCAACCGCCGCGACAACGTCCCGCGCGTATCGGACATCAGCATGATGCTGCGGGTGTCCTCGCCAACCGTGACCCAGCATTTGAACAACCTGGAAGATCAAGGCTATGTGCTGCGGACACAGTCAAAAGAAGACAAGCGCAGCGTCGGCATTTCGCTCACGGAAAAAGGGGACGGGGCGCTGAAGTCCCATTTAGTGCGGCTTGAGGCGGATTTTAACGAATTCATCGACTATATCGGGCAGGATGCGTCCGAAGAGATGATCAAGCTGCTCATGCAGGCGCACGAGTTCTTCAACAAAATGAAAGCGTTGCGCGAAAACGAGACAATGTAAATCATCAAAAATAATGAAATTCATAAATAGTTAATGTAAATCATCAATAGAATAATGTAATTCATCAATAAATAATGTTATTCATAAATAGAATAATGTAAATCATCAAAGACTAAGGATGTGATTGTTTGATTAAGCTCCTTGCCAAAGCCAAGCGGTACCTGGCGCCTATGTCGTTCGTCGCTGGGCTACTGTTCGTCATCGCGATGTGCGATCTGATGCTGCCGAGGCTGATGGCCAACCTGGTCAACGAAGGCATAAACAAGGGCGACAATGATTTCATACTGCGCGTCGGGTTGCAAATGCTGGGCGTGTCGCTGTTCGCCGTCGTATTCCAGATCATCGTCAACTACCTCTCGGCCCTCTCGTCGATGGGGTTCGGGCGCGACCTGCGTTCCGAAGCGTTTCGGAAAATCACATACCTGTCGCTGCAGCAGACGGACGAATACGGCACCGCATCGCTTATCACGCGGACGTCCAGCGACGTCCGGGAGATGCAGATGGTCGTGCAGATGGGCCTCAGCGCGGTCATCAGCGTGCCGATGCACATGATAGGCGGCATAGTGATGGCGCTGTCGATGGACACGCGGCTGGCGGTAATCATCATCTTCGCCATGCCCCTCCTGCTCCTCATCGTCTATCTGAACATCAACTGGGTGCGCCCGCTGTTCGAGACCATGCGAGACAAGCTGGACAGCGTGAGCCGGGTGCTGCGCGAGATACTGTCCGGCGTGCGCGTCATACGCGCGTTCAACACCATCGACATGGAACGCGAGCGCTTCAACGAGACAAACCTCGCATACACGGACGCGTTCAAGAAGGCGCGCCGCCGCATGGCGCTGGTGAACCCGCTGACGACCGCCGTGATGAGCGGCGCGACCATCTCTGTCTACTGGTTCGGGCAGTTCCGCATCGAAGCGGGCGCGATGAGCGCGGGCGACATCATGGCGTTTTCGCAGTATGTAATGCAGATACTCGGCTCGGTCATGGGCTTACAAATGGTGTTCAACATGATCCCCAGCGCCCTGATATCTTCAAAACGCCTCAACCAGATACTGGACACGAAGCCGACCGTCGCCGACCCCGAAAACCCCATCTCCCCGCCGTCCGGCATTCGCGGCGAGGTAAGGTTCGATAACGTCACGTTCCAATACCCCGGCGCGGAAAAGCCTGTACTGGACAACATTTCATTCACGGCCCGCCCCGGCGAGACCACTGCCGTCATTGGCGGGACTGGCTCGGGCAAGTCGACCATCGTATCGCTGATACCGCGCCTGTACGACATCCAGGGCGGCAGGATACTCATCGACCACATCGACATCACACAGATGGCGCAGCGCGACTTGCGCAGCCGGATAGGGTTCGTGACGCAAAAGGCGCAGCTCTTCACGGGCAGCGTTGAAAACAACATCCGCTTTGGCAAGTCCGACGCGTCATTAGACGAGATAAAGGGCGCGGCAAAAGTCGCACAGGCGGCGGATTTCATAGAAACGATGGCCGAGGGCTACGATTCCTTTGTCTCACAGGACGCAACCAACCTCTCCGGCGGCCAAAAGCAGCGCATATCCATAGCGCGCGCAATCGCCAGGGACCCGGAGGTATACATATTCGACGACAGCTTCTCTGCGGTGGACTTCAAGACGGACGCTGCGTTGCGTGCGGCGCTCAAAGGCGTGACGGCGAATGCCTCCGTCATCATCGTGGCGCAGCGCGTCTCGACTATAATGGACGCCGACAACATCATCGTGCTGGACGAGGGTAAATGCGTCGGCCAAGGCAAGCACGCGTCGCTCATGCAGTCTTGCGACGTGTACCGCGAAATCGTATACTCGCAATTGAAAGAAGAAGAAATCGCATAAGAAAATCGCATAAGAAAATCGCATAAAAGAACGTATCAAACAAAAACCAACCAAGGGGAGCAAACCAAAACTATGAGCCGGGACAAAACAAAAACCAGAAAAGACGATTTGTTTGACGATATACCCAAGCAAAAATATGTGATGGACGAATTCAAAAGCCGGTCGACAGCCCGCAGGGGCGGCGGCGGCGGCGGGGGCGGCGGCCCCATGATGTTCGGGCGCGGCGGCGGCGGAGGTGGCGGCGGCGGAATGGGCGGCGGTATGCATTTTGGCGGCCACGGCATGCCCGCCGACAAGGTCAAAGACATAAAAAAGACCTTCCGCCTGACCATAAAATATATGTGGCCGTTTAAATGGCTGCTCTTGTCCATTATCTTTTTCTCGGGGCTCACCTCCTTTATTGCCATCTGGACGCCCACCATCACGGCGCAGATCATCAACAACCTCAGTAATGTCATGGTGGGGATCAGGGACCATGCGGACCTTGTCATGTGGGTGCTGCTGCTCACGTCCATTTCGCTGACCAACGCGCTGTTTGGGCTTGCACAGCAATGGATATCGGCCAGCATCACGCAAAAAGTCGTGTACAAGTTCCGCTACGATCTGGAGAGCAAGTTGTCGCGGCTCCCGCTCAAATATTTCGACGGGAGGACGCACGGCGAGATTTTGAGCCGCGTCGTATACGATGTGGACACGGTCGGGCGCATGCTGCAGATGACCATCACCCAGGTACTGACGTCCGCCATCACGCTATTCGGCGTACTGGTCATGATGCTCAGGCTCAACCCCATGCTCACGCTGATCGCAATGAGCGTGACCCCGCTCTATATACTCGTCATATACGTCATAGCGCCACGCTCCCAGCGCTATTTTGTCGGTCAGTCGCGTTCGCTCGGTGACTTGAACGGGCATGTGGAGGAAATGTACGCCGGCCAGCGGATCGTGAAGCTGTTCAACTACGAGGAGGACTCCATCGAGGAGTTCGAGGAAATCAACAACCGCTATTACCAGTATTCCAAGCGCGCCCAGTTCATCTCCGGCATGATTAGGCCGCTCGTCATGTTCCTCGGCAACCTCGGATATGTGCTGGTGTGCGTCGTCGGCGGGTTCCTGATGACAAGCGGCGCCGTCAGCCTGGGAATCATCGCGGCGTTCATGCAGTACATACGGCAGTTCAATATGCCGTTGGCGCAGGCGTCCCACATCATTGATCATATACAGTCCGTGCTCGCCGCCTCCGAGCGCATATTCACGGTGCTGGAGGAAGAAGAGGAGGAGCCGGAGCTGGCCGAGCCCATGGTCATAGACAGGCCGGACGGCGCGATCCGCTTCGAGCATGTGGTGTTCGGCTACTCGCCGGAAAATATCCTCATGCAGGACATGGACATAGACGTGAAGCCGGGGCAGATAGTGGCGATTGTCGGCCCTACGGGCGCGGGCAAGACGACGCTCGTGAATTTGCTGATGCGCTTCTACGACGTCAACGCCGGGAAGATCACGATAGACGGCGTGGATATACGCCAGTTGGCGCGAGGCGCGCTCCGCACGATGTTCGGCATGGTGCTCCAGGACACCTGGCTGTATAACGGGACCATCCGCGAAAACATCACGTACGGCAGGAAGGACGCCACGGAGGAGCAAGTGGTGACTGCATCGAGCGCCGCTCGCTCGGATTATTTTATACGCACGCTGCAGGACGGCTACGGCACGGTCATCAACGAGGACGCGACCAATATCTCGCAGGGGCAGAAGCAGCTTATTACGATAGCGCGGGCGTTCCTCGCCAACCCGTCGTTCTTAATTCTCGACGAGGCCACCTCCAGCGTCGACACGCGGACGGAGGTGCTCATACAGAACTCGATGGCCGACTTGATGCGCGGGCGAACCAGTTTTGTCATTGCGCACAGGCTCTCCACCATCCGGAACGCCGACATCATCCTCGTGATGAACAACGGCACGATTGTGGAGAAGGGCAACCATGAGGGGCTGCTGGCGGCAAAGGGCTTCTATTACGACCTGTACAACAGCCAGTTCAGCGGCGATGACACAGACGCCGCCCACGACATAGGCGACCGAACGGCGTAACGGCGCTCGAACGACGTAACGGCGCCCCCGCCCCTGGGTACGCGGGCGTCCCGCCCGCACGGCGTAACGGCGCCCGAACAGCGTAACGGCGCCCCCGCCCTGGGTACGCGGGCGTCCCGCCCGCACGGCGTAACGGCGCTCGAACGACGTAACGACGCCCCCGCCCCTGGGTACGCGGGCGTCCCGCCCGCACCTTACGCACCGACGCGATGTCCGCGCCGCACCCGTAGGGACGAACAGTGTTCGTCCGGCAATTTTCATTATGATTCAAATCCCCCGGGATAGTGAGGTTTAGCGCATGTTCGAACAATATATTAGTTCCAGAATGTCGCTGCTGGACACCGAGTCGGCGTTCCGGACGCTGGCGCGCGCGCGGGCGCTGGAGGCGCAGGGGCGCTCGATAATCCATATGGAGATCGGGCAGCCCGACTTCCCCACGCCGCCGCACATTATCGAGGCCGCGCACCGGGCCATGCAGGGCGGCCACACGGGCTACACGCCAACGCCCGGTTACCCGGAGGCTCGCCGCGCCATAGTTGACTATGCGGCCCGCTACAAAGGCGTCGACGCGTCGCCGGACGGGGTGGTCGTTGTACCGGGCGGTAAGCCAGTCATGTTTTTCACGATGCAGATGCTCGTAGAAAAGGGCGACGAGGTCATATACCCCAACCCGTCGTTCCCGATATACGAGTCGTGCATAAAATTTTCCGGCGGCACGCCCGTTCCCATCCCCCTGAGGGCGGAAACGGGCTTCCGCTATGACGTCGACATATTTAAGAAAAGCATCTCTAGCAAAACAAAGCTCGTGATCATCAACAACCCCTCCAACCCGACGGGCGGCGTCAGCCCGCGCGAGGACATCTTGGCGATGGCGGCGATTTTAGCCGAGCGCCCAGACATTTTCGTCCTCTCGGACGAGATATACGACCGCTTGGTTTACGACGATCCCAAAACAAATGGGAGTGATGAGGGCGGCGGGAACGGCAGCGAAGGAATAGTAGGAGGCGGGAGCGGCGGGAGCGGCGGGAGTATCGGGAGTGGCAGGAGCGGCGGGAGCATCGGAAGCGTCATGTCCATCGCGGCGGCGCCCAGCATGAAGGATCGCACGATCATCCTCGACGGCCTGTCCAAAACATATGCGATGACAGGCTGGCGGCTCGGCTACGGCATCATGCACCCGGAGCTCGCCGCGCAGATGGAGCTATTGATGGTTAATACGTTCTCCTGTGCGCCTGCTTTTACGCAAATAGCCGCAATCGAAGCCCTCGGCGGCCCGCAGGAATCCGTGTCCGCTATGCTAGCCGCGTTCCGCGAGCGTAGGGACTACTTGGTCGGCGCTCTCAACAGCATAGACGGCGTCAAATGCCCGCTGCCCAAAGGCGCCTTTTACGCGTTCCCCGACATTTCGGCTTTTGGCCTTAGCAGCGACGCGTTTGCGGACCGCCTGCTGACGGAGGGGGGCGTCGCCGCTTCGTCAGGTTCGTCATTCGGAAAGTTCGGCGAGGGGCACATCCGCCTTTCATATGCCACGTCGCTGGACAATATTAAGATCGCGGTTGAACGGATCGCAGCATTCATTAAAACAATATGATAATCATCGCTGTTTGCGACGACGAAAGCGCCGAAACATCATACATATCCGGGCTCACCCGCAAATGGGCGGCGAACCGAAGCATCTCTGCCCGATTTTTGGAATATAGCAGCGCCGAGAGTTTTTTGTTTGCATACGAAGACGACAAATCCGCCAACATATTGCTGCTGGACATTCAAATGGGTGGCATGGACGGCGTTTCGCTGGCGCGGACAATCCGTAAATCCAACAAAACCATTCAAATAATATTCGTCACAGGCTACATGGACTACATAGCCGACGGCTATGACGTCGATGCCCTGCATTACTTACTGAAGCCTGTAACGGAAGAAAAGCTGGCTTCGGTGCTGGACAGGGCCATGGACAAGCTGGCATACAACGAGCGCGCCCTGTATATCAGCCGCGCAGGCGAAACCGAATTGATCCCGATGCACGAAATCCAATGCGTCGAGGTTCGCAGGAACTATGTCACCGTCTATGCCAAGGGCGAGGGCGAGGGTGATGGCGAATATGTGTTGAAAAAAACATTGGGCGAAATAGAAAAGGAGCTGGGCGGCGGCTTTTTTCGCCTGGGACGCTCATATATCGTAAACCTCCGGCATATAAGGAAAATCACCAAGACGGACGTCCACCTGATGGGAGGCATGGTCGTCCCTCTGCCGCGCAGGCTATACGGCGAAATTAACAAAGCCTTGATCGAGCAACTGTAAGCAAGACAAAAAAAACATAAGCAAAGCATAGTATGTATAATATCAATGTAGGGCGCGCCGCCCTCGGCGTGCCGTCCTCGGCGCGCCGCAACAAGACCCATCATTATTATGGCGACAAACAAGGATGGACGGCGGAGAATCATGTTCATATTGTCAAAAATGATTGACAGGCGCATCGCTGCGTACCAAAAAGACTTGATCGGCGCACATTTCGCCGAGGTGGAAAACATGCACAACCAGATGCGCGGCTGGCGGCACGACTTCGCGAACCACATCCAGGTGATGAAAAGCCTTGCCTCGTCCAGCGACATAGAAGCGGTCGCTCGCTACCTGGACGAGCTGGACGCGGACCTGCGTACCGTCGACGCCATCATCAAAACAGGCAACAAAATGGCCGATGCGATACTAAACAGCAAACTGTCGCTCGCGCGCTCGAAAAACATCAGCATCGCCGCCGACGCGCACATTGCAATTGAGTTGAAAACATCGCCACTGGACCTGTGCATCATCATCGGCAATCTGATGGACAATGCCATCGAAGCCTGCCTGGCCCTCCCCGAAGGCATGCGGGTGATACGCATATATATGGAGATGAAAAACACCCAGTTGTACATGTCGTTCACCAATACGGCCGCTCCCGGTAAAAAGCGCAAGTCGGGCGGGCGCTTTGCCTCGACGAAGGGCGCAGGGCGCGGCTTCGGGCTGGTGCGCGTCGACCACATAGTCGAGCGCCACAACCGCTATATCAGCCGCAACAGCGAAGACGGCGCCTACACCACCGAAGTGCTGCTGCCGCAATAAAAACCTCTAATAAATGATTGTTATGCTTGTTATACCATGAAAATAATACCTTGACATTGCACGCACATATATACATAATCCCCTTTTTGACAGTAAAAAATAAAATGATCCCGTAAACCGCTTGCAATTACACGTTTTACGGGATTTTGTATTTGTCAGAAATGGCTAGCGTATTTTACCTATTTTTGGCATTTGCAATAATATTTTTTATTTTATTTAAAGGCAATCTCCTTTTAGTAAAATCAATGCCGAACGCTTTCCCGATAGCATCGATGACATCAGTACGGCAATCAAACAAATAAATGTTGTGATATTCAAGGCTACAACTGATATCTCTAAGACTGGTGATAATTTGTTCAGGTGTAAACGCATAACCTGTTTTCTTTTGCATAAGGCGTGTGATGACAAGCGATATGAAGCATGTGAGTATATGTGCATTTATGCGGTCTTCTCGCGCCACATAGCATGGACGTATCTCCAATTCGTTTTTAGAGACTTTGAAATTGTCCTCAATGTCAGACAGCCCGCGATATATGTCGATTATACGCTGATCCTCCATCTCCAACTCACTGGATATTAAACAGTAGTAACCATCATATTTAGCGTCTTCGACCACCTTTTCTTTGTCGAACACCAGTTTTTTTCCGGGTTCTTCAATTATTTCGCCCGTTTTCTTGGAATAAGTGATGTTTTTGATATATGAGGCGCCGTTGTGGACCGTGGTTTTATTATACTTTTTAGGATCGGCTATGATTTCATACGCCTTCTTGATAGACTCTTCCCGCTCCGCCCGTGCCTTGAGGGCGTATTTTTTGCTCCAATAGACAACCTGCTTTTCGTCGATTTGCACCGTCTTTTTGGAGCCGCCGCTCATGGTGATCTTGATTTCTCTGACCTCGATGCGGGATTTGACTTTATAATCGAAGTCGCCCTCTAAGGGTTTCCCATCCCTGCCAGTGTAGCCGGCCTCCTTTAGGACATATTGCTTGAACAAATCTGCGCCCTTGCGGATCGAGAAGCTGAACACATAGCCGTTCACGCGCTTGCTCCCGCCGCCCCCCTTGAGAAAATAGATGTTGTCGGATGACGTGCAGCCCATATCCGCAACGGCGATTACACGCCCGGGGCTGTACTTTACGCAAACCTCCTTGAATATGGGGATGAAAGTTTGGCTGTCATGTGTGTTGCCAGGGAACTGCTTGTAGTACAGGGGCAGCCCGTCAGCATCCATGGCCAAGGCCAATTGCACAATCGGGTCCGGTCGGTTGTTCTTCTCCTTCCCGCGCTTGCGCAAACCGTCGGCCCTGTCAATTTCAAAATATATGTTTGTAACATCAAAATACATAAGCGATGTGTCGCGACCGAATTTTGAACATATCCGCTCGCTTATGAATTGCTGGCACTGTGTGCCGACCTTTGAAAAGTGGGTCAGCGCCCGGTATATGTCATGCAGCTCGAAGTCGAACCGCTCGAAGAACATTTTCCTGTATTCATACGAACTTCTTTTTGACGACGGGTGCAGGATCCTAGTTATGACCAACAGTTTCATAATGGAATCCGAGTTGTATTCAAAAGGCGCATGCCTCGCCTTGTTGTTTAAAAACCGATCCAGCTCCAGCTCGTGATACAAGTTCATGATTACAGCATAGCCCAAGTTATACCGGGCGTGGGTATCTTTGGGCAGCTCCTCGTCCATATCAATGGACAATGTCATTTTGCTTTGGTCATTTGTGTCGGCGTTCATTTGATCGACTTCATTTCGAAAGTGCGCGACTGGGTCTGGATATTCATTCTGCAAATCGACCGCATACCCCAAAGTCTTGACATGCTCCGTCACAGGCCTTTTTCTTTCCTTGTCCCAATATTTTTTCTCGATAATTAGGTAAGGACCCCTTTTTTTGTTCTTGACATCCAATCTATAAGCCATGTGTTTTCCCGCCATTCATCTTTTGTGTGAACTAAGTTCGTCGCAGACGCAATTAATATGCCTCGAAAATCGTATCCAGCGTAGCCTCCAATTTTTCAATGCTGTAATCGGCGGCTTCCGCACGGATGCCGTCTTGAAGGTTGGGCGGGATGTTTTCCCGATACATTATCTCATGTTGCAAAATGTCTTCAAGCTGGCTAGCGATGGACGCAACGGCTTTGCGTCTTTTAGGCCGTGTGTCATATGGCAGCGGGCTCATGCGCTTCTTGGTTTTCAGGGGTCTTTTGCAATACTCGGACATTAGCGTCGCCAATGCGCCAGCGATTGACACATTGCGCTCCCTGCACTTTGATTTGAATTGTCTGACGAGTTCCTTGTCAAGCGACGCTTTGATTTCGTCATAATGAGCTTTGTTCCAACGCTTTTTTGCATCGGTGGATGCTATGCTCATAGAAATACCCTCACATGTCGTTTTTATTTCTAATCGATATTACTGGTGATAGTATATCCAAACGCATATTTATCGCCATGCCATGCTAAGTGGGATCGCTCATGTCTATTGAAGCTACGGCAGCGGTTAAATGTACGATACACCATCTGCTGTACATTATATCATGATACGCTATAATATGCTACTATTTTTTGCAAAATAAATAATAAAAAAACCCCCCAACATCACTTGTTGAGAGGCTTTCGAGGTTTTGTTTATTTAAGAGTTGTCAAAGAAGCGCGCCTATGCCTTTGTGCCGATCGCAAAGCCTGACCGCCAGCGAATGCGGCTCTGGCACATCCGTATCATAACAGTTGAAATATATGTAGTCGTTGCCGCAGCCGTGCATTTTCGTAAAACTTAATTTCCGCATCACAAAAGCCCTGCCCAACCCGGTTTACCGGTAGAATCGCTTCCATTGCCGCGACCTTCCGTTTGCCTATATTAATATTATATATCAACTCAAACCGTCGTCAATACTATGCCAGGCATACCGATGCTTGTTTATCATTAATCAGCGAAATGTTAAATATATGATAAATAATTTCTCTTGATTGTTGGCTGGCGGATCATGTATATTGTTTATAGGAGTGGCGCACGTGGGTGTGTACGAATAATTTTGTGGCAGAGCAATTAACAATAAAAGACGTCGAAAAGGTTTTTGATGACAAGCTAAAACCTATTGTAAAACATTTTAACGAGCGCATGGATAAATCGGACGAGCGAATGGACAAAATGGACGAACGCTTTGATAAAATTAACGAACGCTTTGACAAGATGGACGAACGCTTTGACCAATTAATAAAACGTATGGACGCAATGGATAATCGTCTGGCTAAAATTGAGAATTTATTAGAGAACGTAATTGCTAAAAAGCTCGATTTGATAATAGAAATCCTCAACGGCATAATAGAAAAGCAAGATCGTCATGATAAGGTGTTATCGATTATTAACGAACATGAAGACAGGTAATTGGAGTAATTGGTGCTAGAAGAGGTTGTAAAAAGAAAGAAAAGATAAACGAGTATAGAATTACAAAAAACCGCCCAAAGGGCGGTTTTTTGTGTGTGTCAACCGTTAAATGATAGTTGACACATGGGCACTACTGGGCTCGAACCAGCGACCCCATGCTTGTAAGGCATGTGCTCTCCCAGCTGAGCTAAGCGCCCAATGTGGAAATAAACCGTTTTATGCCACAAGAAACATTGTATTTTAATGCAGGGTCAATGTCAAGAAATATCTATGGCTGGTAAGCCACTAAAAGATATGCCGTTATTTTTCAAATAAGTTGTTGGTGGGTCAGCGATGCAATTGGCAAAGACGGGGTTTTATTTGACATAAAAAGATATGGGAACGATTGGTTTATGTAAATAAAAAGGCCATTGCATTCATGCTGTTTGCAATGGCCCTGTTTTGTGATAGCGGCGGTCGGAATCGAACCAACGACACTGCGGGTATGAACCGCATGCTCTAGCCATCTGAGCTACGCCGCCATGATGCGTATGACGAAAAACCGTCAGGATGAAATTCTAGCAAAAACACACGTATTAGTCAAGATGTGCGAAAATTAACGTCGCCCGGTTATAAATCGCCCCGGTTGTCCCGGTAGCACCAGTCGCCCAGCCGCACCAGCCGCACCGGTCGCCCCGGCCACAGTGGTAGCCACTGCTGTAATGTGGCATGCGATGCCTATATTTTACCGGAGAGGTAGTCGTTGCGCCCCTGGATGTTCCAGACAGGCACGCTCTGGCCGGTCTTTTTAAATGATACGACGCGGAAAGACGAGGCTGCGGCGCCCGTCAATTGCGCAATGGCCGCCGTAATTACGGCAATCAACTCGCCGGTGGCCACCCCCGCCCCGACCGCCCCCGAAGCTTCGGCGGCTTTTGGCGCGGACGATTGCGGCGGCGTGCCCGCAACAGGTTGCGCCTGGGTCGCCGCCGCCAATTGCTTTGTGCCGTCCCCGCCGCCCTGGGCCGCAGCCGGGGGCTTGTCGGAAAACATTTTAACTATTTTTGACATCAAAACAATTAACAGCGACAGGATTATTAATGAAGAGATTGTAATAGACATACCTATTACCGAATAGTTGAGCCCTTGCAAAATACGCTGTCCCAATGAATCCATAAATTTCCCCCTGGCGAAAATGATGTTGTGTAAAGTTTATTACCTTGCCTGCGATATGTTGGCTCATTGGCATGTGGCATGGGCAGATTTACCCGCTCACTTCAAAAACTACACATTATACAATACATGCCTAGCTGTTTTCGCAGTTGTGGAACACGTTCTGAACGTCGTCATGGTCTTCCAGACTGTCAATCAGCTTATAAAACGCGGCGGTCTGCTTCTCGTCCGTCAGATTGACCGTCGTCACGGGGATCATCTCTATATTTGCCGACTCGAAAACGTACCCGAGACGTTCCAAGGACTCCCTGACGCCCGAAAAATCGTCGGGCGAGGTTGTAATTTCATACGCATCGTCCAACTCAACGATGTCCTCCGCGCCAGCCTCCAGCGCCTCAAGCATAACAGCGTCGGCGTCGTCTCGGGTGTCCTTTGACACTATTAATATACCCTTGCGGTTGAACAAGAAGCCCACGCAGCCGGTCGTGCCCATATTTCCGCCATATTTATCAAAAAAGTGGCGCACGTCGCCGGCTGTCCGGTTCCTGTTTTCAGTCATCGCCTCGACTATCAGGGCGACGCCGCCGGGGCCGTAGCCCTCGTAGGCGATCTCCTCGTAGTTTGCGCCCTCTGCGCCGCCGGCGGCTTTTTTAATGCTGCGCATGATGCTGTCATTCGGCATGTTTTCCGCCTTTGCCTTGGCAATAGCGTCGCGCAGCTTGCCGTTGGACTCCGGATCGGGCCCGCCCTGTTTGACCACGACGGCGATTTCCCGCCCGATTTTAGAATATATCTTACCTTTTTTGGTATCCGATTTTTCTTTTCTGTGTTTTATATTAGCCCATTTAGAGTGCCCGGCCATCAAGACCTCCGCTATATAATATATGCCCCGCGTTTTGCATATCAATCATTAGTATACCATTCTTTAGCGCTTGGTTACAAGCCGCACTTCGACGCTGCGGCGCTGCGGCGCTTCGGCGCCGGCGCTTATGATACCCTGTATGGCTCCAAGGTATCGTAGTTTGGCTCGAAGCCGATGCCGGGCGCGTCCGGCGGGGTCACCGTGCCGTCTTCGTTCAACAGCAGCGCCCTGGTGTAGGCCTTGTTGTTCAAAGGATCGAACTGCTCCGGATAATATTCGAGGATAAGCCCGTTCGATATCGCGGCCACTAAATGGACGTGCACTGTCTGGCTCCCGTGCGGCGCGATGTCCAAATCGTACGCCTGCGCAAATGCGGCCACTTTCATAAACTCGGTTATGCCGCCCAGAATAAACGCGTCGGCGTTGAGAATCGGCACCGCGTTCTGCTCTATCAGATCGCGGAAGCCGTAGCGCGTGTATTCGTTTTCGCCCGTGGCTATCGGGATCGCGGTCGCTTCGGACAGACGCTTCATGCCTTTATAATCGTCCGGCGCCACAGGCTCCTCGAACCAGAACGGGGTGTATTCCTCGACCATTTTCGCGATGGTTATCGCCTCGTAGTGGCGGTACGCGCAGTTGGCGTCCAACATCAGCTTGACGTCCGGGCCAATCGCCTCGCGGACGGCCTTGACCCTCGCGGCGTCCTCCTTGAACGGGACCGCGCCGATTTTCATCTTCACGGCCTTGGCGCCCCAGGAGACATATTCCAGCATTTCGTCCTGCAGCGCTTTTATGTCCTTGCCCGGGGCGTAGTACCCGCCAGCGATGTATGCGGGCACGCTGTCGGCGTTGCCGCCGAGCAGCTTGTATAGCGGCATGCCGGCGGCCTTTGCCTTGATGTCCCAAAGCGCGATGTCGATGGAGCTTATAGCCCGCGTAGTCAGCCCGCGCCTGCCGACGAGCTTGGGCACCCACATCATGTGCCACAGGCGCTCGTTGTTCAGGGGGTCCTGGCCTATCAGCATGCCCTTAAAACGTTCCACAAAACCGGTTGAGCCAAAACCATACCCCGTGATGCCTTCGTCGGTCTCGATGGTCACGACGCCAAGGCCTGCCGTCGGGTATGTGTGTTTGCCGTTCGATATCGGCACTTTGCGTTTCCATTGGAACGACTCAGTTTTCACATCCGTGATCTTCATATGATATCCTCCCCGCGAATAAGAATATTATTTGGCTATGATATTACAATCCTATAGCTATAATGCCTTGAGTTATATTGTATTGTTTTATTGTTTATGCGGAAATTATATCATAAATTATATGGTCAGGATTTCGGTCAGGATTTTAGTCCAGTATGTCGCCGTCGGTCGATATGGTCACGATCTGCCATGGGATTAACTTCCCGCAGTTTTTCAGCGCCGTCGTGACTGCGTGTTCGATGCCGCCGCAGCATGGGACAATCATGCGCGCGACGGTGACGCTTTTGATTTCGTTGTGTTTCAATATCTCCGTCAGCTTTTCGGAATAATCGCTGTCATCGAGCTTAGGGCACCCGATGAGCGTAATCCTGTTCTTCATGTAGTCGTTGTGGAAGTTGCCGTATGCATACGCTGCGCAGTCGGCGGCAACCAACAGGTTGGCGTTCTTGAAGTACGGGGCGTTCTGCGGCACGAGTTTGATCTGCACCGGCCATTGGTTAAGATGCGTCTGCGCGGGCGCCGCTTGCCCTGCCGCGCCTTCGTAAAAGCCGCGCTCGGCTTTATGCCCAGTTTGCACATCTTGTTGCGCAAATTGCGCGTTGTGTGCGTTATGTTCGTTGTACGCGTTGTGCGCGTTATGTTTGTTGTACGCGTTTTGCGGTGGCTGGATATGCCGCACGATGCTCTTTGAGTGCGTCCCCGGGCAGCCGCATTCCAATGTATCCGGCTGAGCATTGTGCATGTTCTCTTTAACGGCAGCTTCGTCAAATGCGGCCGCTTCGCGCTCCTCGAATGTGATTGCCCCTGTGGGGCATACAGGCAGGCAGTTGCCGAGCCCGTCGCAGTAATCGTCGCGCAATAGGCGCGCCTTGCCATCGGTGAGGCTTATCGCCCCCTCGTGACAGGCGGATGCGCACAAGCCGCAGCCATTGCATTTTTCGTCGTCGATCTTAATTATTTGCCTGACCATTTTGTGACCTCCCATATGTTTAATACAATCATTTTAGCAGGTTGCCGCTTATTAGACGGTTGTATATACAACAAATCACATTGTTTGAAAATTATTATTATAAAAAGGGTAGATATAGGGTTAATATAATAAGGAAAAGCGATATAAATAAAAAATATTGCATATTTAGTTGATGGGATGGTGGCAGATATGGCTGATGTGGTAGTAATTGGCGGCGGCACTGCGGGCCTCACAGCGGCGATTTTTTTACAGCGCGGCGCGCTGCAGTGCACCGTGCTGGAGACAGAGATATTCGGCGGGCGCATATTCCCGTCGCTGTCAATCGATAATTATCCGGCAATGCCGGGGATTTCCGGTTTTGACTACAGCGAAAAGCTCCACGAGCACGCGCGCTCACTGGGCGCCGATATGGTCAATGAGGCGGTGGAAAGCATCGCCCGCAGCGGGGATATGTGGCAGGTGTCGACGCAAGATAGTGCGTATGTCGCTCAGGCAGTAATTTTCGCCGCCGGCGAAAAGCACCGCGAGCTCGGCATCCCCGGCGAGGCGGAGTTTTTCGGGCGTGGGGTGGCTGTCTGCGCGGTATGCGACGGCGCTTTTTACCGCGATATGGACGTTGCGGTCATTGGCGGCGGGGACAAGGCGCTCGACGACGCGCTGTATCTTTCGCGGATATGCAATGTGGTGCACCTGGTGCACAGGCGCGAGGAGTTCCGCGCGGCAGGCGGCGTAGTGGCACAGGTCAAAAAGACGCCGAACATCGTGCTGCACCTCAACCGGGTAGCAATAGAAATTGGCGGGGCCAGTAAAGTGGAAAGCTTGACCATCGGCGGGGTAGGCGCGGGAGCGGGCGGCGGTAGCGGTGCTGGCGGTGGAAGCGGAGGGAACGGTGACGAGCTGGAAAAGTTAAACGTGTCCGGCGTGTTCATCGCGATCGGCTCAGTGCCGCTGTCGGCCCTGTGCGCAGGGTTAGTGCAGACAGACGATCAGGGCTACATCATCGCGGGCGAGGATTGCAAGACGCCTACACCGGGGCTGTTCGTCGCTGGAGACGTGAGGCGAAAGCCGTTCAGACAACTGGTGACTGCCGCTTCTGATGGCGCTGTAGCCGCCATAGCGGCGGCGGAATACATTACAAGCAAAAAACGTGGCGAATAGGCAGTTGGGCGAAATTGCGGCTTGTTGGCCGCAATGACGTTGGTGATTGGTGATTGGCAAAGAGAAACCCATGCGATGCATGGGTTTCTCTTTGTAGGAAAAATTATAATTTGTATAGGTATAATAAAATGCTATAAAATCTTGCTGCATGTTGCGCATGTGCCTTACTTTACGTCAACTATACTCTTCTGTCTCAATATACTTCCGCTTTCCACGCCGCATACGCCGCTTTTGCGGCGTCCAGCACCTTGTCGACGCCCGCCGCTTTGTACTGCGCTATAATGTCGGGCAGCATGGCGGCGTTGACGCCGGAGACGATGCCCTTCTCAAGGCTGTCAGAGATGCTGTATATAGCGGCGTATTCGGATTCGAAGCCTTCCTGCGAGAAACGGAAACCGAGTGACTCGTGGTCCCACGCCTCTTCAGTCAGCTCCATCATCTGGATGTACTTTTCCGGGTCCTCGTTGGCGTTGAGGAGCTGTTTGAACTGGTTGCCCAGCGTCCACATGCCGCCGTGCGAGTCGGACCAGCCGTTCATGGGCTTGGGCACGACCATGCCGCGCCCGTCCAGATCGTAGTGCGTGCCTGCGACGCCCCACGCCATGACATTTAACAGTTCTTCGTTCTGGTGCATCTGATCGATGTACATCATCGCGCGGGCCGGATCCCTCGACGTGATCGGGATGCCCAGCATGGAGCCGCCGGCGTGCGTCGTCACGTTGATGGAAGCGGACGTCTGGATCTCGATAAGGCGCAGGTCCGGGTTGCCGGACTGCCCTTCAAGCTCTTTTGACTTGACCTGGCCGCCTTTGAGCACTATGTCGAATGTCACGAGGAACTGCCCCGCGTTCATCTCGTCGATGGTACTATATGTCTTGAGCTGCGAGTCGGGGTTGATATAGCCCTGTTTGTACCACTTGTCCATCCACTGGATATGCTCGTGCAGTTCCGGAGCTTCCCATGTGAACTCCGGTTCGCCGTTGCGGGCGCCCGGTTCGCCGATGCGGATGCTGATGGGGCTCATGTTATTCATAAAGCCCTGGATGAACGGCGATTTCCACGACCAACCGGTTGTGGCCAGCAGCGGGAAGAAGCCGGGGTTCTCCTCCTTGAACATTTCGAAATACGGTTCCAGATCACCATAGTCGTTGATAGCCGCTATGTCGATGTTGTACTTCTCCACATAGTCGAGGTTGAACACCAGGCCGCCCGGCACGCACAGCTCTTTGTTCGTCGGGACCGCATAGTTGAAGCCCCCGACCTGGTTCGCCGGGATGAACGAGCCCAGATCGATGACGGTCTGTGGCGCGTAGGTGTGCAGGAGGTCGCCGTACGGGCCGCTCGGGTCGTTCAACTTCATCAGGCTGCCGTTGTTGATGTTCGACATATAATGCATCCACTCCGGTGTCCAGAATATGTCGATCTTTTCGCCCGCGCGCAACGGAACCAGGGCCTTGGTGTCCCAGTCGGCGCCCGTGATCATGATAAAGTCTATCGTGGCGTTGAACATTGGCCCGATGATGTCGTTGATCGCCTGCTCGACGGTATCCACCTGATCAGACGAGCGCGTGCAATACATGTAATACGTAATTTCGTAGGGCGGCAGATCACTCTGTGTCTCTGCTGCCGCCGTTGCGGCTGCTGCAGTGGTCGTAGCTGCCGCTGCGGTAGTGGTGGCTGCCGCCGCAGTCGTGGCCGCTGCCGCCGCAGCGGTTGTGGTGGCGGCCTCTGTCGTGGCGGATTCCGTAGCTGCTGCCGTTGTGGCGGCTTCAGTCGCCGCAGCCGTGGTGGCCGCCGCCGTCGTCGCCTGTTGCGCCGGTTGCCCGCATGCCGCAATCGCAAATACCATGGACAATACGACCAACAATGTCAAAACCTTAATTCTCATACATCCTCCTTGTTTGTTCATCAACAGTTATTAAATTCTGCTTCGTTTTGGTAAATCGCCTTTGAATAATCCCTCCTTTTACGCAACATTGATCTGAAAATTTATCTGTATGGGCGAGGCCGTCCCGCCCGCACACGCTATGTTAGCATCAGCCTTTGACCGCGCCTATGGTCAGCCCTTTGAGAAAATATCTTTGAAAGAACGGGTAGGCCAGTACAATTGGGCCCATGGTCACGACTGCCATCGCCATCCTGAAGGCCTCGGAGGGCATCTCGGAGAGCTGCAGCATGCCTGCCGAGCTGGCCGCGCCCTGCTGGGACGCCATTTCCTTTAGCATTTGTACGGACAGCAATATTTCGTAAATCGTATATTGCAGGTTGTAAAATTTCCTGTCGTTGACGAGCAGCATGCAGTTGAAAAAATTGTTCCACACCCCTACAGCCGCAAAGAGCGCGACGGTGGCGAACCCGGGCACGGCCAGGGGCGCGACGATTTGGACAAGGGTGCGCCATTCCCCGGCGCCGTCTATCCGGGCCGACTCTATCACGGAGTCCGGCACATTGGACTTGTAGAACGTGCGCATCACAATCACCCAGTACGCGCTGAACGATTGGGGCAGGAACAGGGCGAATATGGTGTTGTTGATGTTGAGTATCTGCGCGCACAATAGGTAGAACGCGACGGTTCCTGCGTTGAACAGCATAGAGAAAAATGAGAGGAACGTGAACAACCGCCTGTACCGGAAGTCCGACCTCGACAGGGGATAGGCGTACAGGCCGACCGTCAGCGTACACAGGCATGTCCCGCACACCGTGGCGATTATCGTGTTCCTGTAGGCCACCGCGACGCCGCCGCCGCCGGACATGAACAGGAACCTGTAAGCCAGCGTTGAGAACTCCGAGGGCCAGAAGCGGTAGCCGTTCAATATGAGGGCCTGCTCCTGCGTCAGCGAGGCTGCGACGATCACCCACAGCGGTACGATTGTGAAGGCCGCCGCACATAGGAACACGGCATGCAGCAAAACATTCGCGGGGCGTGAAATCTGGTTCTGCTCGCGGTATTTTACATTGCCCTTTGGTATCAAAATATTCGTGTCTTGTTGTATGGTTTCAGACATATTGTTCTCCTTTGTGGTTCCGGAGTGCGGTTATATGGGCCGCGGACAGCCGGGGGCGGCTGTTTATGTAAATAATGCCGGTTTAAACGCGGACGGTCGGGGCGGCTGTTTATGTAAATAATGCCGGTTTAAACGCGGACGGTCGGGGCGGCTGTTTATGCAAATAATGCCGGTTTAAACGCGGACGGCCGGGTGCGGCTGTTTATGCAAATAATGCCGGTTTAAACGCGGACGGCCGAGGGCGGCCGTCCCTACAAAAACATGGCCAATGTCAACCGATATGGCTTTTAAAACATTGCCAATATCGACCGTCATGGCTTTTAAAACATTGCCATGTCGGGCTCCACTTTTCTTACTATTGCGTTTGTTACCAATACTAGTACGAATGCGATGACCGACTGGAAGAACGCGGCGGCGGCTGGGAAGCCCAGTGGCTGCCCGGTGCGCATCGATGTAATGACATAGACGTCGATGGTCAATGTCGCGTTCCTGACCGCGCCGGCGCCGTTGGGCAGCGAGTAGAACATGTCGAACTCGCCGTTCAATATCCGGCCCACCGCCAATATCGTAAGCAGCACAATCGTAGGCATCAGCAGTGGGAACGTGATATAGCGGAACTGCTTCCACTTGCCCGCCCCGTCGATGGCCGCCGCCTCGTAGAGCTGCTGGTCAAAGCCCACCAGCGTCGCCAGGTAAATAATTGAGCTGTAGCCCGCGTAGCGCCAAATGTTCGCCAGCGGCAAAATGAAGGGCCAGGCGCCCACTTTCGTATAAAAGCTGACCGGCTCGATGCCCATGTCAGCCAGCATATGGTTTATCAGCCCGTTTTGCGAAATAAACGCATACAGCACATATGTTATGACTATCCATGATAAAAAATACGGCAAGAATAAAATGGTGTGGTACAGCTTGGCGGCAAAGCGCTGCCGCAGCTCGTTGATGCCGACAGCCACGCTGACCCCGAACACTATGTTGAGCACGATAAAGAGCATATTATAACAAATTGTGTTGCGCAAGAATATGAATGAGTCGGGCGAGTTGAATATATATTGGAAGTTGCCGAGCCCGACCCACGGGCTGTTGTTGATCAGCGAGTAGACGAACGGGTTTTGGATAAAGGAGTCCGGCGGGGGCATGGTAAGCCGGTAGTTCTTAAACGCGAGTATGATGGCCGGGAGGGGCAGATAGGCGAAAACGATAAGGAACATAAGCCCCGGCAGAAGCATCAAGGCGTACGCGCCAAGCCGCTTCATCTCTCCGGAGCCGTAAGGCTTCCTCTTTTTCTTCGCATAATTGTGAGCCGCGCCCCTGCGCGCCGCGCCGGCCCCTTCGGATGTGGTCGCTTCGACAGTCATCATATATAAACCTCGACATTCCATAACAAAGAATAGTTAATTATACTTATACCGTTTCGCCCATGTCAAGCAAACTGACGCATATTGCATAAATATCCCATAATTTCCAACCGAATATTGTAAAAAACATGGCTATACTATTGAATGATAATTAGCATAATGCACTTTTATTTGAAATTAATACATAATATTTATTACGCCACATAATAATTATACCCAGTTTTTTAATACGTTGGCGCGAGTATTATATATCGTACTATTATAAAATTCGTCGGTTCGGAAAATGCGATTTCCCTCGCCTCACGGGCGCGAAGCGCCCGCACGGCGCGTTGCGCCGCGATAGTGTCCACGACTCCATACTTTCGTACCATGCTGGTGGCATCACCTGTCGTGAACAATATTTAGAAAATATGACTAAATGGATATGGGAAGCATATTATTATAATGCTAGTGGCAGGTTGATTTCGTTGATTTTCACTGATTTTCGCAGAATTTTGCCGATTTTTGCCTCTCTGTCTTGGACGCGGGGACGGGGCTGCCGAAACGACGGAAAAAACAATCGCCATACACGCCCCATCGGGATGTATATGGCGATTGTAAACTTCGATTGTAAATCTAACATTTTACGATAAAGCAGATGTATTTTTAGTCAGAATGTGGTGCTAAGTTTCCGGACGGTCCCGTCTGCCGCGCACTCCTCCACTTGGCACATTATTTCGATGACATGCCGTGCGTGCTCGGCCGTGATGGCCGGCTGCCTGTCTTCCTCTATGGCCGCGATCAGATCCATGATGCAACTGCACTGGTAGAAACTGGGCGCCGGGCGCTCTTGCGGCTGCTGATCTATCCAGCCGCGTATTTTGCGGGCGTGGTCGTCGAGGTACACTTTCATGCCCCCCTGCACGAAGTTGATGGCGCCGTACTCGCCGTATATCTCCAGCGATGGGGCCGTGGACGCCTTGACGCAGAACCCGGTGACTATGTCGCCGATCGCCCCGCCGCCGAAATCCAGATGGATCATATAATTATCGTACAGTTTGTTTGAGTCAATGGGCTTGCCGTCAAAGCTGCCCGACCGGACGGTCCTGCTCGGCTGGGATATCGCCGCCATGCAGGACACGGCCTTGGCTGGGCCCATGACGCCCGTGACGGTATGCAGCGCGTGCACGCCCATGTCGTACAATGCGCCCGCCCCCGGCTCGAAGAACCACGACGGATCGTTTGCCCTGTATTGGAAATACTCCGGCCCGCCGTGGGCCGACATGGCGCGCACGAGGGTTATTTTACCCAAAATGCCGTTTTTGATCAGCCTCCTGGCCTCGATGATGTCCGGCCGCAGCATATGTATGGGTGACGCGGCGAACTTGACATTGTTTGCCTTGGCGGCTTCGATCATGTCCGTAGCCTCGGCAACGGTCAGCCCGATGGGCTTTTGGCTGTAGAGGTGCTTCCCGGCTTTTAAGGCTTTCATGTTGATCTCGTAATGCGCCTGTATGGAAGCCGTGTCCATGAGGATGTCGAAATCCTCGTTAGCCAGTAGGTCGTCGACGTTCGAATATATGCGGTCGATGCCGTACTTCTGTGAGAAGTGGGCTGTGCGCTCGGGCTTTATGTCGCAGAAAGCCACGACCTCCACCCCGGTATTCCTGGGCATCTGAGCCATATATGTATCCTCCGCGATGCCCCCCAAGCCGACCATTGCAATTTTCCATATCTTGTTTCCGCCCATAGATCCGCAACCATCCTTTCAAATGAAGATATATATGAAATAATATTCATATAGACTATATCATTATTATATAGATAGCGGTATAGCCATTTTTGCACCCTTTAACTTATGATCTATCCATATAAAAGGCCACGCACAAATGATCCATCCATATTAAAAGCCATGCATTGATGTTCCATCCATAACAAAAGCTATGAACAGACTGCGCACTAATAATATTGGCGTAAAATGGCGCGTCACGATCCGGTGGATTTGTACCGGCGCAGGCCGATGCGGAAGAACGCGTAGCATGGCAGCAAAAACACAAGCCCGAGCAGCGGGGCGAACATGTACTGCGCGCCCCGCTCCCTGTCCAGCAGGTACAGGAGCGGGTAGTACTGGAACAGCGCCAGCGGTACCACATATGTGAGGAACTTCAAGACGCCGCCGCCGTATATGACAAACGGGTAGCGCCCGAACTCGCGCCCGCCGTATGTCAGGATGTTCATAAACTCCAGCCCCTCGGTGGTAAAGAAGGCGAACGACGCGTATGTGATGTACAGGCCGAAAAATACGACTGAACCGCATGCAATCATCATGAAAAGCGTCAGTACTTTATCCCAGGTCCACTGCACGCCGCTGTTGGGCACGGCGTAGCACAGCACGGCCGCGGCTTGGATGAATATCCCCAGGCGCAGGAACTCGATGTGCGACGCCAAAACCTGGAAGATGATCCCGCGCGGCCTGACGAGGGCGCGGTCGAACTCGCCGTTGCCCAACAGGCGGGGGAAGATGTCGAACCCCCGCGCGAACACCTCCGCCATGGAAAAAGCCATCGTGATGACGGATGTGCACAATAGCGTTTGGCTGAGCGTGAAACCGTCGACCTCGTTGAACCGCGTAAACATGAACAGCACGCTCGCGACGGTTGCGAACGACATCACTATCCGCCCGAAAATGTTCAGGAGGAACGTTAGTTTATATTGCATCTGGCTTTTTAGGTGGATCGAAAAATACTTAAAATATAGCCTCATACGTCAGCCTCCGACGCTATATGTCAATATCCTACGCATCGCCATATGCACATGTCCCCTGTCGCCATATGCTTCCATCGCCATATCAGCCCCCCTGGGCTATCACCCGCCTCAGCGAGCGCCTCATAAGCAGCTTCCCAAAGGCAAGCATCGCGGCGAACCAAAAAAGCTGCAGCCCGATGCCCCGGGCCGCGTCTATGCCCGCTATGTCGCCGCTGTAAATGCGCAAAGGCATATTTTGCATGGCCGCGAACGGCAGCAATTCGGCGACTTTCCTGAACGGCTCGGGGAAAAACGGGATGGGGACATACCCGCCGGCAAGGAAATCCGCGAGTATGACAAAAATCGTATTGTATCGGCTCAAAGTATAAAAAGTGGAAATACTGTCTATGAGGCAATACGCCGTTACCGTAAGCATGGCCATAGGCACGGAAACGGCGAACATCGCGAACTGGAAAAGGCCCCCAGGCAGCGTCATCCTGAACGGCTGCGGTAAAATAAAAGCCACGATGAGAATGGGCGCGCATCGCAGCGCCGCCCTTGACGCCCTATCCGCTATCGTCTCAAAGAACCAGCGGTTGTATATGTCCATGGGCCGGGCCAAATCATAGGATATGTTGCCGCTGACGATAGTTTCTACGGCGCCGCCGCCGAGGCCCCATGGCATGAAAAGCGCCAAAAACGCCTGCTGTATCCATATGTACGATACAAGATGTGAAAACTCCATGGGGAACGCAGAAGGGTCCGCGCGGTAAAAAGCCGCGAAAGCCAGTATTTCCATGAAGCCCCAGGCAAACTGCGTGGAGAGGCCGGCCAGCGCCGCCGCGCGGTATTGCAAACCGTTTATGAAGCGGACGCGGAACAGAGCGATATACGCCCTCATATGTGGTACTCCTTGATCGGCGCGACGTATGCCCTCATATGCGGTACTCCTCGATCGGCGCGACAAATGCCATCATATGCGGTACTCCATGCTAATTGCAACGTATGCCATCATATGCGGTATTCCTTATATAGCCCGGCGACCATTTCTTCGGACGATATGCCCGACACCGAAACGTCCAGCAGCTCGGCCTGCGCCGCAAGATACGATATCGCCTCCGAAACGGGCATGACGACGGGGTCGAGGTTTATCACGAGCCGCCCCTCCTTTGCCTCCGAGAGCGCCATGCCCTCGCAGATGCCCGGCGCGGCCCCGCTGTACTCGACGACGAGCGTTTTGCGTTCCGACGAACGCCTCTTCAGTTCGTCAAGGCTGCCGTCCAGCAGTATCCGGCCTTTGCCGATGAGCAGGATCCGCTCTGTCAGCGCCTCTATGTCCTGCATGTCGTGCGTGGTCAGGATGACCGTCGTGCCGCGCTCGGCGTTGAGCTTTTTTATGAACTGCCGGACTGCGATTTTTGATACCGCGTCCAGCCCGATGGTCGGCTCGTCGAGAAATAGGGTCTTCGGGTTGTGCAGGAGCGACGCGGCGATCTCGCAGCGCATGCGCTGACCGAGGCTCAGGCTCCTGGCCGGCGTCTTGAGCAGCTCCCCCAGGTCGAGCAGCCCGGTAAGCTCGGATAGGTTTCCCCTGTATGTTCTGTCGTCTGTTTTGTATATGTCGCGTATCAGCTCGAAGCTGTCGATGATGGGGACGTCCCACCACAGCTGGCTCCTCTGCCCAAACACGACGCCGATGCCCCGGACGTGGGCGACGCGCTCGCGCCACGGGGTCCGCCCGTCGATCTCGCATGTGCCGCTGTCCGGCGTCAGGACGCCGCACATAATCTTGATCGTCGTGCTCTTGCCCGCGCCGTTGGGCCCTATGTAGCCCACCATTTCGCCGTCCCTTATGGTGAAGCTGACGTCGCTCAGGGCATGGATGATCTCGTGGTCGCGCGCGAACAGCGCCTTTACGGCGCGCCCGAACCCGGCTTGCCGCTTGGCTACGCGGAAAGATTTGTTTATGTGCTGAAGAGTTATCATTGCCGCCCCCATCTTTTGACAGGCATTTTTATATATTATTACATTTCATCGGCGGCGACAACGGTACTGTAACCTTTTTATCGGTTTATTGGTTTTCAGTTTATTGGTTTTCGATTTATCGTGTTATTGGTATTTTTAACGTCGCTAACCGCGTACCTCTACAAGACCCTGCTTTCAAACCCGAACACATTGGACAGTTGCAGCAGTTCATGCGTGCAGCGCCCCTCGACGATCAACGCATGGTGGGAGCACAGGGTTTCCATGACCTCGTGGCCGTTGTTGTTTACGAACCTTATCAAGGCGCCGTTGCGGCAGTCGGAGCCCGGATACTGCTCATATCCGTCAATGGCTGCCTCGATGATGATCATTTTTTTCATATTTGGATGTATTTTCGCCAGTGTAATCGGGCCCGGCGCCATTTCGCAGTCTATCATCAACGCGCTGTCGTTTACGATTTCCAAAACCTTGGGGCGCAGGGTCCAGCGCGAACAAAAACTCTGCGGCGCCAGCCCGAAGTACCCGCAATGGACGCCCAGGGCGTGGTTGTCGGGATCGGGGACTTTTGGGAACTCTTGTATCTTTTCATGCTTCAGGGCGGCCATGCCCACCAGGAACGGGTAGATGTTGGTCATCATGACGGGGCGGCGGAGAGCGCTGTATATGATGAATTTGCTAATCAGCGTAACAGTGTCGCCCTCGCAGACCCACAGGATATGATCGTTCTCGAACAGCATGTTCCACGCCAGGCACGGCGTCGTGCACGAATAAAATGACTCGTTCAGGCAGTTGGCCCCAACGCCGTGGACTTCGCCCACTTCCGCCATGACGTCCTTGATGGCCATATATAGCTTGACGGCCGCCAGATAATGGCCCTCCGGGACGCCCTCCGCAGGGACCTGCCAGCCCGCTGACGCGGCGCGCGCCTCATCGTCCGACTTCGCCGCGGTCCTCTCGTTAAGCTCTTTGTAACTGCGGTATATGATCTTTATGCCGAACGCTTCCTCCATCCGCCGAGTGCATTCGTCCTCCCACCAATAAAAGCGCTTGAATATGTTGGCCTGCATCCCCTCGCCAGGGCTGTCCTGAAACATAAGAAAACGTATGCCTTTACCCATCGCGCTTTTGCAACCAAGGGCGCGGAGTATCGCTTTCGCCAAATCAACAGTGTAGGGGGAGAACACCGTGCAGCCGGTCTCTTCCCGCAAAAAGGATATAATTTCCCAGTCCCACATCTCAACGGTGCCAAACTGCGACGTCAGTACAATGATGGGCTTTTTTATTTCGTTGAATACGTGCTTGTCCCCAAAAGCGCTCCCGATCAATTGCGGCAGGACGACCGCGTCCGCCTCGTCCGGGACATTGCCCCCAATGGGCAGGGATGGCAAAAAAACAGCTTCGTTCCCGTACATCGAAATCAGGTTATCCAGTTGCGCCCGATACTCGGCTTCCTCTCTCTCGTTCCTTTCGCGCAGGTACATCGGCTGTAGCAGCGATTTCATTGGCTATGCCCCCCATTATTATTGAATGTTGTCATTTAGTGTCGTTTTCGATTGCCGTAGCAAGTATTGCCAGTATAATAAATTGCATATGCGTTGTAAATAGCACTAAATGGCAGAAAAGCGATTGTGGCGGTATATGTTAGTATGATAATGCCATCACTGCACCAATATAGCGCTATAATTGAACACTATAGCGCCATACTGTATCTACCCCGTGATTTTTTGAATCAGCCAAATAACCGCGTTGAACCAAAATGGCTCCATGCGCCGCCTGACGGCTTCTAGCTGCTTGATAATTTCAATGTGCTGCGGGCACTGCTTTTCGCAGGCGCCGCATTTTATACAGAATTTCGGCCTCTGCTGCATTTCGGGGCGGTTTGCGCCCGTGCCGGTCAAGTATAGCACAATGCCCGAAAAAAAACCCATGGCATAGGATGTGTTGTACGCGGCGAAACAGCCCGGTATATTGACTGTTTGAGGGCAGGGCATGCAGTAGTTGCAACCGGTGCAAGGTATTTTATATGCTTCGCGGAGCACGACGGTTACCGAGTCGATAACGGAGGATTCCCCATCGGTCATCATCCCGCGCATGGCGGCCCCGGCAGTTTTTGCGTTGTCGGCAAGCTGTTCCATGCTATTCATCCCCGATAGAACCACCGTAACTTCCGGTTGGTTCCATAGCCAGCGCAGCGCCCAAGAAGCCGCCGTGCTATCTTGGTCGGCTTGCTTGAATAATTGCATGGCTTTTGGCGGCAGCCCCGTAGCCAGCTTCCCGCCAAGCAGCGGCTCCATGACGATGACAGGCATGCCCTTTTCATATGCCGATCTAAGGCCCGATCGGCCTGCCTGATAGTTTTCGTCCATATAGTTGTACTGGATTTGGCAAAAATCCCAATCATAAGCTTCTATCAGATCAACAAAACCTTTTTGCGTGCCGTGGAACGAAAAACCTAATTGGCGAATTAGCCCGCTGGCCTTTTTTTCCGACACCCAGCTTTCAATGCCCATTTCGCAGAGTCTCCGCCAAGCGGCGATGTCGGAGAGGTTGTGGATAAGGTAATAGTCTATATGGCTTGTTTTTAGCCGGGCAAGCTGCGCTTGAAAAAGCTTGTCAAAATCGCCGTATTCCTTGCATTTCTGGTGCGGCAGCTTGGTTGCAATGAATACGCTGTCTCGTAAACCGTTTTTGTGTAAAATAGTGCCGAGCGTTGCCTCGCTGTTGCCATATATGTACGCAGTGTCGAAATAATTGACGCCGCCGTTTACGGCCTCGACAATCAGCTTCTCTGTTTTTTCGCGGTCGAGCGGGAAGCGCATGCAGCCAAAACCAAGGATCGACAGCCTGTTTCCCGATTTCGGGTCTGTTACGTATTGCATGTTTCCCCCCTCATATTAGTACGATTTTTAGAGCCAATGATCATTTCAAGATACACCTTATCTTTCAATATTATCCCGTCCTCGATAATCGGATAGTCGAAATGCTCGGTGAAATAATCGGCAATTTTATGGGTTATGCTAAATCCACATTTTTCGTAAAAGGACAGTATGCCCGGCACGTCGCCTGTACCGAGGATGATTTTATCGTACCGCCCGGCGTAGTGGTTCGCTACATGCCCAACCAGCCGCGACGCGTACCCTTGGCGCTGATAGCGGATGTCGGTTGCGAGGTTCTGAATTTCCAAAACGCCGCCGCCCTCGTCGGTGACGACGCAAACGCTTTTCAGATCTCCGTCATACAGGGCAAATAAGTCCCCGCGCTCAAGGTACTGCGCGATATCGCTTTCCCGTTCGTCGCCTAGCAGCAATAACGGTAGAAAATCCCTTTTGTTTTCGACGATAAAGCATACTGTTGGATCGTTCATGTCTTCTATACCTTTGACATTTTTTATGCTAATTAATGCTATGATAATATAATAAAAAGCATACAAAGGAAACGATAAATATGTTCAATGAAAAATGGGCGCAGTATATTAAAGGCGAAAGTGCCGACTTTGTTTATTTCGTTGATATATCACCATTATCAGGCAGCATAACTGCCGGTTATCCCTGTGCCGTTTTTTTCGGGAGGGTGTTGCCGCAGGAGTTTCTCGCGAAAAAAAGACAAGGGCTGCCAAGCGAAGTTGATTATTTCGTAAAAGGCGAGCATGATATGGACGCTTTGGCTGATCGCTTGGCTGAAAAGCTGACTGACAGCGGCTATCCGAGCCTTTCGCAATCAGAAAACGCGAACTTTATTAATAACCGTTTCCATCGCGAAACAAGATCGAGCTTTCTACCGCACAAAACCATTGCGCTGATGGCAGGATTTGGCTTCATCGGTAAAAACAACCTGCTTGTCAACAGCCAATATGGGTGCGGCGTTGTGTTTTGTACAGTTTTAACGACCGCGCCCTTTGATTCCGTTTGCCACGCTCCCGAAGAATCAAAATGCGGGAATTGTACCGTCTGCATTGATGCTTGCGATGCACATGCCCTGCTGGGAACTACATGGACGCAGCAAACGAGCAGGGATGACATGATGGATGTAAGCTTGTGCAATTGTTCATTAGCTTGCATGCTCCACTGCCCTTATACAGTAAAATATGCAAATGGTGTATGAATTCAAGAATGAGCGAGAACCCTTTATATATTCACTGAAAACAATTCACAAACATACTTTACATTGTGAATAAAATTCGATATAATGCTTGTGTAAGCAAAATCCCTAAACGAATTAAACAATGTATGAGTTAATTTCCGATCCGAAGATGAAGCCATTTATAGAGCACTTGAAACAAGTCCTGGGGAAAGTCAGAAAGCAGGAAAAATACCACGAGTGCCGGACATACAAGCCAAAGGTGCTAGTTGAGCCGGAAATTCTTCATAAGGGGTGACTAACCAGTGCGAAAATTAGTAACAATTCAAGAGATATCGGAAGTAAAACCTATTGCGGGCGCAGACTTCATTGAACTTGTTGTTATTAAGGGCTGGCAGTGCGTTGCGAAGAAAGGCGAGTTCAAACAGGGAGATAGCTGCGTATACTTTGAGGTCGACAGTTACCTCCCTATTGATGAGCGGTTCGAGTTCCTC
>Ga0099364_10000614_pt1 | contig 61025 bp, 58 predicted proteins | sample TergutTh196P3_FD_73070 | JGI IMG/M metagenome (GOLD analysis project Ga0099364, IMG submission 73070) | Microcerotermes parvus P3 segment gut microbial communities from Pointe-Noire, Republic of the Congo - Th196 P3 | ecosystem: Host-associated > Arthropoda: Insects > Digestive system > Gut ... | reverse complement strand
GGGGCGATTATCGCCACCTATCAAGCAATGGGCTCAACGCACGATTTCAAGATGTATAAAGATGAAATCGGTGCAGCAATTTTGGAAAGGATTAAGTTTCAAGGCGACAGTGGTTTTCAAGGAATTTTGGAGTTTCATAAAAACAGCGAAACTCCTAAGAAAAAACCCAAGAATGGTAAATTGACGAGAAGCGAAAAGGCTGATAACAAACGTATTTCGCAAGAGAGAATCTTAGTCGAGAATGTTAATGCTAAAATTAAAGTATTTAAAATTATGGCGAATAAATATCGCAACCGCAGAAAAAGACACAGCCTTCGCATGAATTTAATTTGCGGTATTATTAATTTTGAATTATTTTATGGGTAGTTTCCGAAGAGGTCTATTGTTGTCGCGCTGAAACTCTTTCTCGGTGCCGCCAGACCAGGTGCTTTCCTGATAGAAAACAAGCGAACCGGTAAAGCAACCAGTCGTGTTCAGGCTTACCGTATAATTCGTGCCGCCGCTGAAGCACTGGCGTTTGAATCGAGGGTGTCCAGTCATTCGCTGCGTAAGACCTTCGGCTACCACGCTTGGAAAAACGGGACATATCCAACGATCATAATGGATATTTACAACCATAGTTCGCTGGCAATCACCCAACGCTATCTCGGTATTACCCAAGATGATAAGAATGCAGTTTATCGGAATATGGATTATTCTGCATAATATGTTATTATATCATAACTGGCAATATATTTCAACTGGTTTTGAGTATTTTTGTAAATCTACCCTAGCAGCACAGCGAACTACAAGATCGCAGAGCTTACTAGGGTTACTATACTTTTTTATAAGGCGGAACGATTTCCCAGCCTGAAGGCGTTTTTCTGCGGATTTTCCATATATTGGTAGCTATCGGTAGCAAGGTGCTATTCCACAGCTGGGCGTGCCTAGTCATAAAATCTTTGTGTAATTGGCAAACTGTATTGCCTTTTGGGGCAAGCCTACCAACAAGGTAGCTGTCTCCTTCTTTGGTAGGTAAAACATCAGAATGGGCGAATATATTTCGCAATTCCACGTATTTATCAATGCCCTCTATTTTAGGACAACCGAGTTTTTTAGCAATATTGCTAACAATTCTAATCTTATCGTATAGACTAATCTTGAGCGTGTCAGAAGAGAGTAAATCCTGCTGGAATTCTTCCCTTTTCTTTCCTGCACCAATATAATAGCCAGTTATAATGAAATCGAGCATCCCTTCCATGTTACTCGCTTTGATAAGTACGTCACCAACATAATACTGCCCCATAACATGGTTGGCAACTTTTTCATCGCCATCCATAGCGGTTACAATCGCCGCCTTCAAGTTATGCTTTTCTAGTTTGTGGTTCATAGTTTATTATACCCTAATCTCCACCCCCTTCTTCCGTAAAATCCTACCTATGGTAGTATAGTGGCAACCATATAGTCTGGCTATTTCCGCCATGTTTAGGCCGGACTGGTATTTAGCCGCAATTTCATCTCTTTCGGTAGGGGTGAGGATTTTCTGTTTCTGGCTTATTTTGCTCACCATCTTTACGTCTTCACCATAGAGTGGGGGCTTGGCTACCTTGACAGTAGCGGTTTCCTCCCCTATACTGTTATTATTAAGAATTTTGGCTCGATGCAATAGCGCAGTCTTTATATTGTTTAAGTAGAGCCCTGATAAGCGCAGTAAAATCTCCTTACTATAACCATCAGTGAAAAAATACTGGTGGTTTTAGTATTTGTGGATTGTTTTTTTCTTGGAGACAGCTCCTGCCACAGTCAGATTTTTACAACTCTTCACAAATAACACCCAACGACTCATCATCTATCATCGCGTTGTCGTGGGTTTGGTTTATGTTTATTATTTTCAAATTCTTTGTGAAGTTCCCGAAGCCGTTGTCGGGGGCTTTGGTTTTGGTGGAACTCCTGTCTTGGTTGTCTAACGTCATTCTGAACAGAACTGCTTCTCCGTGATATGTTTCTGACGGGCGGTAGTTTGCTATTTCGTTGAGGACGAAAGCGTTGTTTCGTTCGAGTTTGTCAATCAAGCCCATTGCTCTGAACCTTTCAAATAGAGGGTCTGACTCTAAATATGCTCGATAGTCTGTTTTGTTGGGGGTGGCTAAAGCTGTTTCTCCGATGAGCGGGTCGATTAAAAACAGTCGGCTTATAACGCCGCGCCGCTGTAACTGCAACCCCATTTCAAACGCGATAACGCCCCCGAAACTCCAGCCGCCTAAATGATAAAAGTCCGCTTTGGGAAGCTCGTTTATATACCTTGAAGCAAGTTCGCGAATACCCTCAAAATGAGAATTTCCAAACAACATATTATGATTTTCAAATACAAAGAAAGGGCGGTTTTGCGGCAAAGTTTTTGCGAATTTCCGATAAACCTCGGGCCCGCTGTTAGCCGTGTGAACAAACCACAACGGCGTGTCTTTCGCGCTGTCCTGAAAGCCTTGATTGAGGACACACACACGTGGGTTGCCAACGGTGGTTGTCGGCACACTGCTTGTTAATGCTTCGATAAGCTTTGCCTGTTTGCGGATTGTCTTTGCTTTGAGACATTCCCACGGGGTTATTGTTATGCCGAATTGCTTTTCAATTTCAATCGACAATATAACCAAACGCAAACTGTCGCCGCCACACGACTCAAAGTCATCGTGCGCGCTGATACTGCTCAAAGACATTCCCAAAATGTCTACCCAAATAGTCGCTAAGCGTTTTTCTGTTTGTGTGTGCAGGGTGTTAATTAAGGACTCCGATGACGATTCGCAAGACGGTAGTGCGGCTCTGTTAATTTTTCCCGTCAGCGTTTTCGGAAGGCTCTCAAGCCTTATAAACTCACTCGGAAGCATATATTTCGGCAATTGCTCAGTTAATTTTGCCTTTATGTCATCTATTAGAGCGGTTCCGCTGAAAAAATTCACAAGCCGCTCGTTTGACTTGACGGTGACACTCTCGTTCACGCCGTTTACGGTTAAAATCTTCATGTCAATATCGTTTGGTTCAATGCGATAAGCACGCAATTTAATCTGAAAATCTTCTCGCCCTTTGATTAGAAAACCATCGCGCGTTTGTTCCGCTAAATCGCCCGTGCTGTAACTTCCGTTAAAGTTCGCGCCGCCGATATAACCATAAGCGACACAATCCCCCGACACGGTTAGAATATTTTTATCAAGTTCAGCCTTTATGTCGCCCATCGGCATGACGGCTTCTCGCCCTGCAAATTGCGCTCCGCAAATTTCGGTGGTGCCGTATATATTGAAAACTTCATAGCCCTCACGATTTTCAGGCTTCGGGGCTTTAAATCGCTCACCACACAGCCCCAACGATTTCAAGGTTTCAAGCTTCGTCTCGTCAGCAAGCCAACGCCCGAACGACACCGGCATAAGAGCGGAAACTATATTATTTTTGTTAAAATAGTCGGCAACAGCGCGAACGTCAAGCCGAATGTCGTCGCGAATAATATGCAAGGTTGCCCCTGCCTCAAGTGCATATGCAATATCATTGAGTGCCACGATGAAGGACAAACTCACATAGTTAGCGACATTGTCAGCAGCATTTATTTTCATGATTTTGTTGTAATGTCTTGGTGCGGCAAGCGGATTCTTGTGTAGTAATATAACGCCTTTAGGTTCACCGGTGCTGCCCGATGTGTACATAACAGCTAACGGCTCATCGCCTTTTGGTTTAAGCAAATGTATTTCATGCCTTGTCTCGCTGAGCTTAAAAACGTCGGCGTTTACACCAAAGTCCACTTTTATTTGTGCGTTGTTTTTGATAAAAGTCTTTCTCGCATAAGGCAAAGACGGGCTTAGTGGGACAAACATTCCACCCGCTTTAATGACAGAGAATACCGCTAAAATCGTTTGAATATCGTGGTCTGTGCTTATCCCGATACACTCACCCTTTTGCACGCCGATTTTTGTCAAGCCGTAGGCGGCGCGTGTCGAAAGTTCATCAAGAGCACGATATGTGAGACTTTCGTTGCCGCACACAAGTGCCGCTTGTTCAGGGCGTTCTTTCGCCTGTTTTGTCAAATAATCTATAAGGCTCAACTCTGTGTGCCCTCCTGCCCTAAATATTTTAACACAAGCATAGAAATATCATCTGCTTGTTCCGCGCCTGCGACAAATTTTTCAACATCGTGTCGAACATAAAGGCAGGTTTCTTTCACCTCTTCGCTTGTGCAGGAGTTTAAAATGTCGTTCAATCGCTTCTCACCATAAAGTTCTTTCGCATGGTTATCGGCTTCGGTGACACCGTCTGTATAGAGGAAGAGAGAATCTCCGGGTTTTAACTTAACCGTCTCTTGTGTGTAACGCGTACCCTCCATTCCTGCCAAAACAAAGCCGATTTTGGTTTTATAATAATTAAATTTGCCATTAGTTCCGATAAGGGGCGGATTATGCCCTGCGTTAACACTGGTGAACTCCCCTGTCTTTAAGTCGAGATAACCCATAAAACAGGTGATAAATAAATCGGCATCGTTATTTTCACAAAGGATATTATTGACTGTCTCAAACACTTCTTTGGGGCTTTTTCCCATTTGAGCGTTATTCTTGATTAACGTCTTTCCAATTACCATGAACAGCGCGGCAGGAACGCCCTTGCCCGAAACGTCAGCCATAATCACCGCAAGGGTGTTGTCGTCAATAAGGAAGAAATCATAGAAGTCGCCGCCGACTTCTTTTGCCGGTTCCATAGTGCCGAACAAATCAACGTCAGTTCTTTCAGGGAACGGAGGGAATATATGCGGTAACATGCTGGCTTGAATATTTGTGGCGACATTTAATTCTGCCCCTATTCTTTCTTTTTCACCGGTTATGGTTTTGATGTTTATAAGCATTTCATTGATTGTGCCTGCCAAAACTTCTATTTCGTCACCTGTTTTCGCCGATAGCTCAATGTCATCGCCTTTACCGATTTTTTCAGCATCTTTTGCTAAAGCTAACAGCGGCGCGGCAATCCTTCGTGCGGATAAAAACGCCACATAAACAGTCAGCAATACGATTGCAATTAAAAGCATGCCGATTTCTAAAAGCGATTCATATATTTCCTTGTCTGCGCGTTCTACAGGGGCGGTTATTTCGCTTTCGGGGACTAAAAGAACAACCTTCCAACCGGTGAGACCAATGCGGCTCCAGGCTATATAATAGTCCCCCGAAATTGCCGTGCCTGTAACAGAGGTGCTGACGGCCTCCCAATATTCAGGAAGTTCATGTTCGTTTTCAGTAGTCAAGCCTTGACTTGAAATAACCTTGTCGACACCGATGAGTTCAATGCGCCCGCCTGTTCCCACCACTTCACTGCGCAAACGTTTATCTAAATCATCTATGAGAATATCAAACGCCAAAACGCCCTTGAACTCACCGTTTGCCATAATCGCCTTGCTCATAGTGATTGTAAGCCCACGCCCTGCGGCATCACGATAGGTGTCGGATATAATAACCGTAGGCATTTCTTTTTTCTCTTTCGCTCTTATATACCACTCGCGGGTATGAGAAGAAAAGCCTTGTTCAATAACGTCTTGTTTTTGCGCCGCGGCAGAGTCGAACTGCAAGTTTTGCCCTGTGTCGGTTGAAATGCAAATCGTTGTTATTTCCGGGAATCTTTCCATTACAACCGCGAAAATCTTAGCGGAGTTGGCTAAGAGCATGGTTTCTTCTTCAAGCAAAGAAGGCTCTGCCCACGGCTCGGGGAAGTAGTGCAACCCGGGTTCACCCGGCGGCATGTCAAGATAAAAGGGAACCGGTTTTTTTAAATAATCGTCGGGGTTGACATATAAGTCTGCGGAATAAATTGCCATTATGCTCAATTTATCAGCATATAATTGAAGCCGCGAGTTGATTGACGAACCCTTTTCAGTCGCCAAATCCTTTAAGTCAGTGCGCGACAAATCAATCAGTGCTTCCTCTGCTATATCTCGTATTTCACGCAATTGAAGCATAGACAGCACGCCGCTCGCAACGAGAGCCAACACACTCACCACCACAAACGCGCTTGCTATTTTCTTTTGTATAGACGTTTTCATTTTTTTCAGACCATGCCTTTCGATTTATTTTTTAATAATAATCGTAGTGTTGTTTACCCCGAATGTATTTCGATAGTCTACGCTGACGGCTAACTTTAAAATCATTTTCACTCCCATAACGTCAAGTGCTTCATCGGCACTTGCTTTAAGCGCGTAGTCGATTGAGTTAAACAACTTTCCGTTGTCACGCACACGCAAAACAATGATGTCGGTGTCTTCAACGATTAAGACCCTGACGTTTAAGCTTTCGGGCTTGCTCTTTTCAAAAATCACCACCAACATTTCTTCAACCGCCAAAGAAACCGACATGCTTGTCTTAGGTGAGAGCTCGTTTTGCTCACAAAAGTCCGCAACGGTTGCGGCGGCATTTCCCACGCCGTCAGATTTGGTAGAGAGTGAAATATATCGCCCGTCACGTTCGGCGGATATGTCGGTTAAGAGGACGGGTATAAGGTTTTTGTTGCCCTTTCGAGAAATAAATGAGAGAGTTAACGCGGTTAAAATTGTCAGAAGTTCCGCCGCGACAAAACACCACCAAAACGCATCATAGCCAATAGCAGATAGCGGAAGAGCCGCCACGATTACCCACAGTGCCATGCGTGCCGCCATAAGAACGTTGGCTAAAAACACGCGCTTTTCACCCATATAAAGATATATTAACAACTGGGTTAAAAGAGAAAGCGGTATACTCAACGAGAACACCCTCACGGCATAAGCCGTGTCTCTTGTCCCCATGCCGAAAATTGCGGTGATGTCAGGCGCGAAAACAAACAAAAGTGCAGTTAGCGGCAAAACAAGCCAAAGCCCGGCGCGAAGTGAAAGTTTAAGAACATCGCGCAAACTTTTAGTGTCACGCTCTGCCCCAAAAACGCCGGACAAAGGGGTGACAGGCCCGGCTATTCCCCAAATAAATATTAAAGACAAAGAATTGATTGACTCGGTGATTTTATAAGCCGCCACCGCCGAATCGCCGAAGCGCACAGATAATAAATTATTAAGTGCCAACATACACGCGAAAAAACAAAAATATTCTAATGCCCCCGGTGTGCCGGCTATGATTATACCCTTTGATGATTTGAGTGGGTAGACCGGATTTAATAGCTTGAAATTCTTGCTTTTGACGAAAATCGCAACGCCGCCCACTATTCCTGCAAGCGCGCCCCCTATACAGGTTGCGGCGGCGACACCTGCCACCCCCATGTCGTAAAAAACAATGAAGACATAAGTCAGCGCGACGGTTATAACGCCGGACATGATGAATATTCCTGCGGCGGTTTTATTTTTGCCGTCTATGCGGAGAATCCCGAAGGCAGGAAAGATGAGCATAACACCAACGCCCCCTGCCGACATAGTAAGGCAATAATCTTTAACGCTCTCGAAATTTTCTTTGCTTGCCCCTAAAAGCTCTGTAATAGGCTCTATGAACACCCAAAAAATAGCGGTAAGAATAATGGCGAAAACGAAAACCAATATATAAGTTAATGTGAAGACACGGCGACATTCGTTAAACTCTGACTTCCCGATATGATTGGCGCACAGTGTAGCACAGCCTATGCCGAGCATCGCGCCTGCCGCCCCGTAAACGTAATAAACGGGTGTGGCTATTCCCACAACGCTCAGGGCAGTGTCCGACAAAATGTTTCCGGCAATCAGCGTTCCTGCAATTTGCGCCAAGAAGTTGCCGGCAAGCGCGATGGTAGAAAACAACGCCATCTTGCCATACAACCCACGAATAAACTTCCCACTGTCCCCCATCTTCTCAGCTTCCCCATTTCAAGATAAGTTTGTTAGTTGTGTCAAAATTATATTTTGTCTCTTTGACAATGCCTTTAATAATGTCGGTTTCAATGCCCTCGCGTTTTGTAACGTCTCTTTGCTCTCCGCCGTAGCTCACCGAAATTTCAAACTCTTTTTGGTTATCGGGGAAGCTGAATTCAAGGCTCTCAAAATCGCGTTTCTCAATCAGGTTAACTGTCAGCTCTTCTGTGACTAAACCTGCTTTATTAGAGTCTGATTTTGTCAGCGCGTTTGCCGAACAAAAGTTTAACAGGCTGTTGTTAAGCGCGATAAAATCAAAATGCTCACTGCTTGGTTCATAGCGGAATTTCTTGATTTTTCTGATAAAAGCGCGAGTCTTTTCTCGTTTGGGTTCTTCAAATATTTGCTTCGGTGTCCCTTGTTCATATATGCTGCCCTCGTCCATATAAATCACGCGTGTTGAAACGTTTTTGGCGAACTCCATCTCGTGGGTAACTATAGCCATAGTCATTCCGTTTTGCGCTAACCGTTTAATCACTGTTGTGACTTCGCCGACCATAGTCGGGTCAAGCGCGGAGGTTGGCTCGTCAAACAGCATTATATCAGGCTTCATAGATAAACATCGCGCAATAGCCACCCGTTGTTTTTGCCCGCCCGACAGCTCATCGGGATAAGCATCAGCCTTTTCGGCAAGCCCCACCATCGAAAGAAGGTTCAAGGCGTTTTCACGCGCCTGCTCACGTGTAAGCCCGAGTAGTTTCATCTGCCCCACACAAAGATTTTCCATAACACTCATATGCGCAAACAGGTTGAAGTTTTGAAAAACCATTCCCATTCGTTTGCGTATTTCGTTGATGTTTGTTTTCTTGTCGGTGAGGTTTTTGCCATCGAACTCAATCACGCCGCTTGTTGGTTGTTCTAATAGGTTTAAACAACGCAAAAAAGTGCTTTTCCCCGTACCGGACGTTCCTATAATAGTTATGATTTCTCCGCGTTCAATAGTGGTGGTAATGTCTTTGATTACCTCAACACCGCCGTAGGACTTATTTAAATTCGTAATTTTTATCATCGCGCACCTCTCTTTGAACGCTTATCAGTTTTTCGGTTGATTAAATTAAACAGCCAAATCATAATCGATGCCGAAATCAAATATCCAAGTGCCACCACAATCAACGGGAAGAAGGCATCGTATGTGCGACTTCGTATAATGTCGCCGGCCTTAGTCAAGTCAACAATAGCGATATAACCCACAACAGAAGTCATTTTAAATAAAGAAATGAACTCTGACATATAGACCGGGAACGCAACTCTAACCGCCTGAGGGAAAATCACGGTGAAGAACGCCCCGATTTTAGAAAAGCCCATACTTCTTGCCGCCTCAATTTGACCTTTGTCTACGGTTAAAATCGCGCTTCTGATAATTTCACCGATAAACGCCGCGCCGTTCGCGCCAAAGGCTATAATAGCAACTGTAACCGCGTCAATCGTGCTCTTTGCGAAAATCACATAGAATGATATCATCAACAACACAACGACAGGCGTACCTCTCAACACCGTTATGTAACAAGTTCCGAGCATTCTTAACAACGCGTTTTTGCTCATTCTTAAGCCGCAGACAGCGAAGCCTAAGAGCGTTGCCAACGCAAAACCGGCAATAGTTATAACCATGCTGATACCCAATCCGTCAACAATTAACTTCCAACGGTTTTCAAGGATTAGGTTGCGCTCAAACGATGCCGCAACTCCTTCCCAAAAACCCGATGAACTTTGATATTGTTCGTTTCTGACGGCGACTAACAGCCCTTCTCTATAAACCGGCTCTGAAAAAGCAACCGTCTTAGCGCGTTCTTCTGTAACAGAGATATTTGAGCCGGCGAAATCGGATTTTGAATCAACATTGGGGATTATTGCCGAAAATTCCATCAGTTGAATGTCAAGCTCCATATTCATATGTTCGGCAAAGCGATATGCCAACTCGACTTCAAAGCCTGCCGGCTTTCCGTTTTGAACAAAAGTGAAAAGGTCAGCCTCACCTGTGGTGGCAAAAACGAGTTTTCCGGCAGTCCCCTTATTTTCAAATTCGGGCATATCCGGCGTGTCGGCACCGCTTCCTAACCATCGTCCTTTTATTTCGTCATACATGCCGTTCTCGCGTATTTCGCGCATAAAGCTGTTAAAATCATCTCTTAGCGCGAGATTATGCTTTCCGAATATAAACGCTATGTCTGTTTCAAAAAAGGGTGGTTTCAGATATATTAAGTCGGGATATATAACGGCGTACTTTTCAGCCAAAGAAGCCACGATAAAAGTCGCATCAACCTTGCCCAACTTCAACGCCATAATTGACTCGGGAAAAGAGTTAAAGTGGACTTGCACGGCGGTGGGAATGTTTTCATCAAGCAAAGTGTCCCAAATTGAGCCGGTTATTATGGCGAACGATTTTCCTTCAAAATCGTCTTTATTAAAAACACTTTGTTGCCATGAAGGAGAGTATACGGCAATCGCCGCGCCGCCGTTGTAGTAGGGGATTGTAAAGTCAACCATCTCCGCTCTCTCTTCAGTTATGGTGAGAGAATTGGCGGCATAGTCATATTTCCCCGTTTGAATAGCAGTGATTAAACCGGCAAACTCCGTAACTGATATTTCGAGTTTTCTGTCAATAAATGCCGCAAATCTTTTCGCGAACTCGACATCAAAACCCGATATTTCGCCGTTTGAATAATATGAAAATCCGTCTGTTGTTCCACCCGTTACATATCTCAACACCTCGCCGCTACCCACCGGAATGTCGGGCATAATCGGCGTTTCGGAAGACAAAATCCACCGTTCTTTCATCTCTTCAAAAACCCCGTTAGAGTTAATAAGCGTTATAAATTCGTTAAGTTGTTCTCGCAATTGCACATTGCCTTTTGCGACAATTGCCCCGTAACTTTCGTTGGTAACATACGGTTCAAGCACCCTTACATCGGGTGTTTGAATACTTTGTCTTATAAGTGCCACGCTGTTGGCGATAAAGCCGTCAATTCTGCCGTTTTTCATTGCTTCAATCCCGTCTGCCATGTTGATATAGAAAAGCGGTTCAGAACCGGGAATATGTTCCGCCATAATTTTGTCATAGACCATTCCGGTGACTAAGCCTAATTTTTTACCTACCCAGTCATCGGCATTAAACTCAGAGAGTTCACTTCCTCCCACACCACTGTCGACACAACCCGACAGTGCAATAATAAGAGAAATAAAAATGCACAACGCGGCTTTCTTAATATACATTTTCCATTAAACCTTTCAAAAATTTAATAATTTTTCACAGGGAACTCAAAATAGGTGTCAGGGAACGGCTCGTTGTCAAGGGTATAGTGCCACCATTCTTCGTCATACGGCAAGAAGCCTGCTTTTTCCATTGCGTTTTTTAGGATTAAGCGGTTGGCTGTTTGTTCACTTGTTATCAAGTCGGTGTCGTGGTGAGAGGGAAGCCCGAAAAAGTCAAAAGGTGTCCCCATATCAAGCTCTTTGCCTGTTTTCATGTCGATGAGGGTTAAATCCACAGTGCTGCCGCGTGAGTGACCCGAACGTTCCATAATATAGCGGTCGGGAATAATGCGGTCTTTATCAATGTCGGGGTAAAAAAATTCTTTGGTTGTAATGTCATTCAAGTCATTAGCCCAGCGGACAAAATGCGCAACCGCCCCTTGCGGTCGATAAGCATCGAATATTTTAACGGCATAGCCTTGAGCGCGAAGCTCGTCATTCACTGACTTGAGCGCGTTTGCGGCTTGCTCGCTTAAAATTGCGACAGGGGCCAAGTAGTCGTCAATCCGTTCACCCACAAAATTATATGTGCTATAATAACGAATTTCCAATATTGCGTCTGGAATAACATCAGTAACCAACACAAACCCCGAAGGAACAGCACTCTCCAACGTCGGCGACTCACTAACATTAACACACCCCACCAACGCAATAATAAGTAGAACACAAATAGTCTTAGCTATAATTTTTAACATAAAACCTCCCATTTTAAATCCGTCGTCAACGGCGACTCCACAATTGTCAATTGTCAATTGTCAATTGTTAATTGTACGTGCTTCCATCGCGATAATATTAGAGCGCATTTCTTTGGCGGTTTCTCTTGAAATTCTTCCGACTTCAAGCATTTCTTGAATAAGCCCTCTCTCGATTTTAAAGGCCTTTGCGGCAACCTCGATGACTAAAGAGTTGCCCCTCTTTTTAGTTTCGCGCGAGACGTTATAAGCACTTTGTTGAATTGATTCCGCTAATTTGTGTGACAGCTCATAGAAAGCGCGCAACCTGTCAACGGCATCGCCGTTTTCATCGGTTTTGGCGGCCTTTAGTTTGTCTAAAACAAACAGCGCGTTACCCTCGCGAATTGCCTTGAAATTCAACTCGGCTATTTTCATGCTGCTTGTTATTTCTTCGGGAATGTCACCCTCCGGTTTAGCTTTTCGCTGTTTTAAGAACGACACTATTTTATAGAGTAAACCGTATTTTTTTGCAAGCTCGATTGTTTCTAAGCGTTTGAGAAAATAACGCGCCGCGCTCTCATCAACGGTTTTATTTTTTAGCATGTTCAGCGTGTTTTCTTTTTCCCACAAAAGAATTTGCCCTCTCAAATTTTCTTCTGCTTTTCTTGTTTTGCGGCTATAATGCCCGTGTCTTAAAATATCACGTTTTCTGTAATGGTCAACTATGACTGAAATTTCTTGGTGGTTTTTGTCGTTTGCATCAGATAAGAGCCGCGCAATTACCCCTTGAACGATTTCGGCATGAACCTGCTCATATGCTTGAGAGTGTTTCTCTTCCTTTTTGGCGACAAGTGGCAATAAAAAGTTCGTAATCAGCAAAGAGCAGACTATTACCCCACTCGCTAACAAAATGAGCAACTCTCTTTCGGGGAAGGGGCTTCCGTCAGAAAGCGTAAGCGGCACCGACAGTATACAGGCTAAAGTAACCGTCCCTCTTGCCCCGGAAAGGCTGAAAATCAACCCTGAGCGAATTCTGCCTATTTTCGGTTCGGTTGGAATGTCTTGCTCTTCATATTTAACGGGGCGAACGGTGACAATCCACCATATAAAACGAAGAACAGCGAAAGCGAGAGTCAGTAATAAAATGAGAACTATGATTGAGCCATCGTTTACATCATGAATATCTTGGTGGTCCGTTAAGTCTTTTAAAATCCCCGGCAACTGTAACCCCAACAAGATAAAGACAATCCCCTCAAGAGAGAAAGAGAGAACTTTCCAAACACTCTCGCCGGCAATATGTAATTTTACCGAGTCGGGGTTAAATTTGTCTTGAACTAACGAGTGAATTAACCCCGAGGCGAACACTGCCAACACTCCGCTTAGATGAAGTCTGTGCGCGATTATGAAAATAACAAACGGGCTTAAAATCCCTAAAAGAATATGTAAAGTCGCGTTTTCAATTCCCACATTACGCAGCCATTTCACGATTATATATTTCAGCCCGCTGAAAGCAACGCCGATTGCTATTCCACCCAAACCAATCAAAATAAAATCCTCAGCCATGTGAAGCGGCGAAAAAACGCCCGTCGTAACGACTAACACAGCGAACTGAAAGCTGACAATTCCCGAAGCATCATTTATGACCGACTCACCCGACAAAATAGTCATGATTTTTTTAGGGACTGCCGCTTGCTTTGTCACCGCATCTACTGCAACGTCATCGGTGGGGCTGAGCGCGGCGATTAAGACAAAGGCTACCGCCAACGGAATAACGGGGGCTAAAAAATTTAATAAAAACCCAATAGCGAGCACCGATATAAACACTAACAAAAACGCCGATGACAGTATAGGCCCCAAAACTTTAAGCATGGTTCGCTTGTCAAACATCATGCCCGCGTGAAAAATCAGCGGCGCGATAAACAAAACAAAGAAGAATTCGGGCTCAAACTCAAATTCAAACCCAAACTCACTAAAGGGAATAAAAGTGATTAAAGCCCCTAAAATAATCTGAACAATCGGAACAGACAAAACAGGAACAAAGCGGTTAATCGGGTTGGAAACCAAAACCGCCGTCAAGAGAACTAAGATAAATACAAAAGTCTGCATAGGGTTAGAATCCTTTCTTTAGAGAAAAATCTGCAAGCGTTGTCATTTCGACTTTATTGTTTTTTACCCCGACTTTTACATCGGTGGCTATATTTGCGATGATTGACTTTTCAACGCCGTCCCATTGTTCTTCTGTGGGCGCGTTGGCAAGCCATTCGCGATATTCGTTCATTGAAAAATACATCAGATTCCCGACACCGCCGTATGTAATGGGCATTTGCGACATGCTCGGATTTACGTTGCCCGAAATCATCAACATATCATAAAACACGCCGCTGATTTTGCCGAGTATTCCTTTATGTGCGGCGTTTTTGCCGTCAGTTGCAAGCGAGAGAATTTGGCTCTTTTGTTCCGCGCTTACATCAGTGTTAACGCTTAACTTGAGGGTAAAGCGGTTGCCTTCGTTTTTTAACGAAAATTCAAACTCCAACTCATCAAACAAGCGAACATTAAGCCCCAACATCTCCTCAGCCAACAACCGCAACTTAGCCTTATCGGCATTACAAAGCCCACAAAGCTCACCAAACTCTTCTGTTTTGTCAAGTATTTGTTCTATTTCGTGAAAACAGGTAAAAGTTTCCGACTTCAACTTCATAGTTCAACCCCCTCTTAGAAACAAGTGTATACAATCCTTATAATGATACCAAAAATCCTCTCATAATTCAAGTACCTTTGGTGGTGTGTTTTTAAAAATATTTGGGGGGCGGGTAGGGTCGTCCCGAATTTACCGCAAAATAAACACCGCCCGACACTTTTGTGTTGGGCGGTGGTGGTTGGTTTACGGTACGGACAAGCCCGTCCCCTACGATGTGCGGGATTAGGTTGTTTTTTGTTGGAATGTCTTGCGGAAATAGGTGAGGGTGGGGTTTTGAGGTTCAACCAAACTGTTAATCAGTCTTTTCTTCATTCAACACTATTTTAATAGTTTTTGTGGTTTGGTTGTCTTCCCTGCCGTTTTGTTTTACTGTGATTTTTATATCAAAATCATCACAAGGAACAGGAACACGATTTTCTATCTTACAATATAAGGCTACTTTTACGTCCAATTCGGCTTCTTTCTCAACGGTGAATACTTTAATCTTTTTGATATCAAAAGAATCTAACTCTATTTCCGTTGGTTTATCGTCCTGTCTTAAACTGTATTTTTTATCATTCAACTCAACGCAGGCAATAGATGTGTCAAACGTATAAAATTCTACGAACTGAGTCAACCCATCAAATTTATTGTGTTTAGTGCTTGTATATTTATTTTGTAAAGTTTTGATACCAGCGTTATTAAAAGTCAAGATACTTTCATCTTTTTTCCAAACATCGTAAAGAAACTTGTATATCAGTGAAGCAATTTCACGATAGTTTGAGTCTTCTTTTGTTTTTGTGATTTCAAAACAATTTAACATATAACCGAGTAATTCTTTCAGTAGCTCTTCTTTGCCCTCTATATTTTTCTTGTTTTCTATATATAATTTATAACTTTCTATCTCTTTCTTAATGTCATTTTTGTATAGTTCAAACAATTCATGGGATTTTAAATCAGTTTCTTTACCCTTTATCAACTTCTTAATATTCAAAAAGATACTAATTGCCAATATTCTCACTACGGAAAATTCTTTTTCTTTAATCAATGAATCATCAACTTGATAATAATACCAAACAACTACATCTAAATAGTTTTTATAGTCTGTGATATCCAAAGCACGAACCATAAATATGTCAGCGATACATTCAGAAAAAATTTGCTCCGGATACGCCATATTACTTTCTTTATCTTCTAATAGGTTTAAAACATTCGACATAACACTGTCGTATTCTTTTTTATAAATTCTGGTTAGCTTATGCTCTAATATCTGATGTCCCATTTCATGTACCAAAAGAGGTAGAGCGTAGTTTGGATAGTAGATAAAATCAACCGGAAAGCCTACAAAAACATACAAATTATTATAAAAGGCAGCCTTGTGAGCGGTCACTTCCATGTATGTAGCCACTGTTAAATTTGAATAAACGCTATAGTTTGCCCCTTTCAAGAAAACTTTTAAGCAATTCTCATATGCCACCAATATTTTTGAACTGGAATAGGCGCAACGCACATCTGCTTGAGGACTCTCAAAATCCCTAAAGTTATATGTAAAACGATTGTCTAAAAGCGTATTAAAATGCTTAATAATTCTCAAAATGTCTTCTTTATTCGGCTTAGGTTCTACATTATTTTGCAAAGCTTTTAAGGCAAAGTCTCTTATTTCTTCGACCGTTTTTTTTGCTTGCTTTTGGGAAAACACTGAGTTTTGAGCTTGAGTCAACCGAATTATCAATCTTTTCAATTCATTGTCTGCACCACGACCGTCACCATAAAATTTAGAATCCCACGGTTTCTTTGTAGTTATGTCCGAGTATTTCGTAATGACTTTGTTTTTTTGTGCGCTATTTTTTTCTAATCTTTTTAAGAACCTGGTGTTAGATGATAAAACCCCACTTTCGCTATCTTTTAAATCAAGAAAGCCCTTATCTCCATATAGTTTTATTAGGCTTTCCGTGTTAGTAGCTTTGCCCACAACGCCAAGGTCGAATTTTCCAAATGTTAAATATTGTTTTTTTACATCGACAAAGTCTCCAATTTTGTCAGAGACGTTTTTAAATTTAGCCGCAGAACTTAATTGCAATCTAATGGACAACTCTAAGTCATTATCGTTCCAATCTCTTATTTTTTTAGATAGTGGGTCAAAACCCACAATCGTGTATATGGTGTTTGTTGGAAAGTCTTCTATTTCCCTCAAATTTTCAAGCACGTTAAAGATGGTATCATAACTGTTGCTACGTGACACCAACACATAGCTTTCGGAAGAAAATGTGCCTAAAAGCTCGTACTTATATTCACAACCAGTTTTTCCGTTTTCTTCCTCTGAAATTTTATTCAGTTCTTCTACCAATTCATCTCGTTCCATGTAATTATAAGAGGCTTTATCAATGAGTGTGACAGCAATAAGGGGAGACAATTCAGAACCTTCACCATGAGAGAAAATGTTCGTGTGCTCAGAATTCAAATAATACACGTTTAGTTTTTGAATTTCACAATGCGCACGAAGAAAAGCATCGTCTTCTTTGAACTTTTTGACATCAGAAAACTCTTCGTATTTATAAATGTTTTCGACACATATTCCATCAAAATTCATGAAAATCGTGAAATTAAATTTGTTGTTAGGAACGAGAAAGCTAAGTGCTGATATTTTTTTATAAAATTTCAAGATATGTCCCTTTGGGTTTGACATGATTTATAATTCCTTTCTGTGGGCATACGAAACTAAGGGGGCAAAAATCCCCCAAAAATAATTTGGACACAGACACTCAACTTATATGTTTTTGTTCTTTTGAGTCTTGTGCTACCTCATCGCTTTCAGTATCTTTAAATGTTACTCTACTTTTCAACCGTGGGCAAAAAGTGTCCGTGCGTCTAAACCTTAATTGGTTGCCATCATTGTCCTTTATGAAAACATAATTTTCATTATGCATATCATACACCTCTTTTCAATTTTTCCAATTATAATTACACTAGTAATCTAATTGTAAAGCCGTTATGTGTGCTGATGGTGATGGTTATGTGAAAGTTTTGTGAAAATTTAAAATATGCTTGACATAATATATCACCCATCCCTATACTTCCTCAAAGTCTGTATAATCAACATCACTGTCAACCAACTTAGGTTGTAACCTATTATCGTGGTCGCGCTGAACATTTCGGGCATTACGAACATCATGAAGAGTGTTCCTAAAATCAGCGCGAGGAAAGAGCCGATGACTACGGTTGCTATTGAATATGAGATGTCTTTAACCAACTTTTTCGCGGTAATCAAAGCGGTGGCGAGTGAGGTGAAAGTGCCGTTGCAGGAGAGGTCCCCCCTTCCTCTTGACGTGTATTTTGTGCATTCCTCAAATTTTTCATGCAGGTTGAAGTTTAATATTTTCGTCTTATCGGGGGGAATGTCAAATACGTCTGCTATTTTCGCTACTGTAATCAGAGAATCGCAAGACCTTACTACAACCGATGTATTGTTTTGATAGAGCTTTTGCATACTTCTTTTTATTTCGGGGTTTGAGAAAACTTCGATGAAGAACATGGCAACAGCTTCACCGCCGATTGCAAGATAGACAACATCGCAGTTTTGCTTTGTGTATTTTCGTTCTTTGTCGCGTGAGCCTATTTCAACCGAATGACGTTCCATTTGTTTTCGGTTGCCTAATAGTATTCGGCGGCTGCCAATCCACCCGTTAATCCCCATGTTAACTTCATAAATCAGCTCTTCTACATCATATAACAGCTCTTTTTTGCCCGCCACCATATCATAGAACATGCTTGAAAGAATTGAGCCGCTTTCAATCGCCAAACTCGCCGCGGTTATAATCGCTTCGTCTATGCTCACTCTGGCGAGACTGGTTTTGTTTTGGCAAAGTTTGATGTTGCGAAATGCCACACAGCCGGCAGGAAAGAGTAACCGCGCATCTACCAACACCGAGTTTACCGCCGAAAAAGCCATTGCTGAATCATAGCCCAAAACAACGGAATCGTTTTTCTCTAATTGTTTGAGCGCGCGCCTGAATGGATTGTTCACGGCAAGCATAATCGAAAACGATGAAAACGCCGACATAGCCCCGACACAGACGGTTGATGACCATACGATATTGTTTTGGGGGGTGTAGTCGCCAATCCCGAAAAAGAAAGCAATAAATCCGATGAGCAGTGATGCCAAAAACGCGATTGGCGTGAGTGTCTTTGAAGTCGCATCCGCCACGTCGTTGCAATAGCTTGATTTAAGAAAGTCAGACAAAAATTCAGTCTTACGCATGGTGCAAAGCACGGGTAATTCTTCTGCCACGCCTTTAGTGAACGCGTCAGCCAATTCGCTGTTACTCACTATGTCGCCGTAATACTTAGCCCCGTCACCTGCCACAAATCGGAAATTGTGCTTTGCACGTCTAATCATCATAAGTTTGCCTATGGTGTTAAACAGCAACGCGCCCATTCCGACAACTATATAAATGTGAGCTTCACCTGCCTTAACCGCCACCGGGTCTGCCAAAGCAACGGCAGTTCCGACAGTCGCCATAAGTGATGATGCCGCGCAGATTCCGTCACAGTCGCCCCTCTTTAAGAAAAGCTTTTTAATGCCGTCAACCAAAACACCTTTACACACCGCCAATCCCATTAAACCCACGACTAACTGCATAACAATATGCGCTATCGGTTCAAATCGGCGGTCTAAAATAACAAAATCGAACCCGAAAACGCGGTAGGCTAAATTAATCCCGAAATCGTTGCAAAAGGTGACTACCGCCAAAAAGCCCGTGATAATGAAAAGCACGAAGAACCTAAAATTAAGGGCGCGATGAGAGTCGCGAAGCTCTTCCCAAATCTGCTCTGAGGCATCATATCCATCGAAGTCTTCTGCTTCTTCAACTTCTTCTTCATCTTCATATTCGTCATCGTCGTCAAGGTCTTCAAGCATAAAACTTTTAATTTTGCGTTTTCTTTTTTCGCCTAACGTTTCAAGTTTTTCAGCTTTTTCTTGAACATCTGCTATATCTTGCTGCGGCACAAGTGTGGTGTCTTTTAAAACTTGTTTTTGATAATCTATATTTAAGGCGTTAAGAGGAATTGAGCCGCCTGTTTGAGTTAAATCATTGAGCTGTGGCGTTAACACATTTGTTACGGTTTGGGTGGTTGGCTTGATTTCACGTTTGTCGCCGATTGGCAGGGTGTTTTTCTTCATGACTTCGCGCTCTTTTATTGCATGGTTAATCTCACCGAGCAATGCGGCGGTGTCATCGCTGACCGAGTCGATAATCGAGGTCACAGAAAAATCTTCTTTTTTCTTTTTTTCGGGGGGCTGATAGGTTTTTATTCCAACCTCTTCGGTTATATGTTCCGCTTGATTTTTGTCTGCCACTTTTGAGGCAAGCTGTTTTAAATCATCGCCGACAACCCCCTGGGTGTCGCCTGAAAGGTCGCCGAACTCCATGTCGCCTATGTCTATATCCGAGAGTTCTTTTCGTGCTTTCTTAATGACTTCATAGGGGTTAATTCCGTCAATTATATCATCGTGGTGTTCGAGTTGTTTGTCTGTTTTGAGAATAGTTTGCTCTTCTAACAATTTCAATTGTTTTTCGCGATTTATGGGGGGAATGACTCGCGTGTCGCTCGGAATGTTCATTGTGTCGCTGAACTTCGGGGGTTTATAACGGTCATCGAATATTTCTATGTTGTCGGTGTCTTCTATGTTTTTCCGCCGCCGCCTTTCGTGTGGGTCGGCGGATTCATCGTGAACTGAAAATTGCGCCTCTGTCCCTTTATACGGCGTAATTTCAACTTCTTTTATAGGCGCGCGCACTACGTCATCTATGTCTTCAATGAGCGGCTTCGGCATTTTTTTTGCCTTATTAAAAAGGGCTTTATCGGCTTTGTTTTCTTTGCTCGGGAACTTGATTAGCGGTTTTCTTTTGGGTTTGGGTTCTTTTTCGCGCGGCTCTATGTCGACTTCAACGGCAACGGCAACGGGTTTTTCAACCGTGAAAACATTAGTTTCGTTAATTTCATTTAAAGGCTCTTTCTTTAACGGGGTTTCGGGCTCATTCAACAGAGCTTCAAGAATATCATCGGTAAACGATGGCGATGTGACCATAGCAGAATCATCAGAACCATCTGTATCTAACTCCGCCAAAATTTCATCTACCGAAAAATTTTTATCAGACAAGCCTCTCACCACACTTTCCAATTGACAATTGACAATTGACAATTGACAGTTATTGTGTCCGCTTACGCGGACGGATTTGAAATTTCAATAAGTCGCCAACGGCGACACCACCACTGTCCACTATCCACTATCCACTGTCAACTGTTTCAGTATACTAACTCGCTTATTAACGGCTTCGCACAGCAAATCTAATCTTTCACCCGATTGAAACCATTCGTTTTTTATTATTATTTTTCTTATTATGTTTTCTATTTCGTCTAACTTATTCATGTCTAACCATGAAAAATCTTTTACTAACTTTATTTGTTCCGCATGGCTTTTGGTGAAAGATTGGGCTGTTATTTCGTCGGTTGAGTAGTTTGGTTTTAAGAGATTACTCCATAAACTGTTTCCGCTGTCATAAACCGGAGCCATTTCATACCACTCAAGCGTTACAGGGTTTCTCAATATTCCGAAGTTGTTAAAGTGCCTGTCCCTGTTGCAGATAATAAAGTCTAACACGAGCATTTTTTCTATATCTTCACGCGCATGTTTGATTTTTAAATCTTCTAATATTTTGATGGTGTGTTCATACCAACTGTTGCCGACTTCTATTTTTTTGGTGTTTTGTATATTATAAATGCTTACTAATTCTACTCTCGCGCTTGTGAATATTTCGCACACACTTTCAGGAATTTGCCCACTCCACACTAAATCATACTTGGTGTGGTTAATGCCGATTAGGTCAGCTATTTTATATGCAATCACCTCGTTAAAAGGCTCTTGAAACAAAATCTCTCTGCCCCTTTTATACAACACTCTTTTGCCATCGTTTATTTTATATCGCTTAGGTTGTATTCCGTCAGCCGTATTGTCGGGTGCACGGGTATTTAATTTCACGCCCCTGTTCAGTTTGCCGTCTAAGAATGCCGCGCCCACATCTTCAGAAAAGTCGTTTTCATAGAAGTTGATATTGCTCCAACTTAAATCTGTGTTTACGGGCTTAATCCAATAATGGTCTGATAATGATAACCCTAATGATTTATTGACTAACTCACCTGTGGTTTTTACCCCCAATAATCGTAAAGCTTCTTTTAAGTTATCACGACTTGCGGGAATAGACCTGCCCTCCCACCAGTCGTTTAAATCTTCCAAGTCGGGCGCGTTTTTACAGGTAACCCCTATGGGCAAATGCTTTTCGTTATACAGTTCACCGACTTTTATAATTTCTGAGCTTCTGCCGGTAATATATAATTTCACAACGGGAATGTCCACGTGCATCAACACGCACTCAATGATATTACTAATCATAATTTTTGTCTCACGACCTCATACATCAAAATCCCCGCGCTCACCGAGGCGTTTAGTGAATTTATTTTGCCGTGCATGTCAATTGAGACGATTATATCACAGTTTTCACGCACCAATCGCCCTAAGCCTTTTCCTTCAGAGCCGATAATCAGACAAACGCCGCCTGAAAAGTCGGTTTGTCGATATGGTTGCCCTTGAATGTCTGCCCCGTAAATCCATATGTTGTGCTTTTTCAGCTCTTTTATTGTGTCAACCAAATTTGTTACACGGCAGACTTTAATCCAACTCAATGCCCCTGCCGATGTATTTGCAACTGTTCCGCTTAATTGCGCACTTCTTCGCTTAGGGATTATTACGCCGTGCGCCCCCGCCGCTTCGGCGGTTCGGATAATCGCGCCTAAATTGTGGGGGTCTTCTATTTCGTCCGCCATTATAAAAAAAGGCGACTGTGACTTTTCTGCCGCTAAATCTAACAACTCATCTAACTCGGCATAAGGCATAGCGCAAACAGTTGCCGCGACACCGCCGTGACGTGCGTTGTCGGTTAACGAGTCGAGTTTTTGAGAACTGACATTTTTAACTACCGCGCCCTTTTCTCGCGCCGCAAACACCGCCCACTCAAGCCCTTTTAAGCCACTTTGGACATAAAGGGTGTCAAGCGCGAGACCGGACTTTAACGCTTCACTAAGCGCGTTTCTCCCATAAATTATTTCTGTTTCTTTCATTTTCAACACTCAAATCATAAATCAATCGTTTTTCTATTATCCAAAGCGTGCGATAGGGTTACGCCATCGGCAAACTCTAACGACGCGCCGACAGGCAAGCCGTAGGCTAAGCGTGTTATTTTAAGCCCCATCGGCTTGAGCATTCGGCTGATATAAGCGGCGGTAGCCTCGCCTTCAATCGTGGGGGCGGTTGCCATAATCACCTCGTCTATATCCCCCGACAGGCGCGCCATAAGCTCTTTCACACGAATAGACTCGGGGCCCATTCCGTCCATAGGAGACAATGCCCCGTGCAAAACATGATAAACCCCCGAAAACGCCCCGGCGCGCTCAAAAGCAGTAACATCCTTGGGCGATTCGACAACGCAGATGATTTCTTTTTGCCGTCTGAAATCAGCGCAAATGCGACAAGGAAAACTCACCTCGTCGGCGTTTGGAGTTTCTTCGGTTGTTTTTTGGGAATGTCGCGCTGCCTCTTCGGGAACGCCGGTGAAATTTTGACACACAGGGCAGGTTCTCACCGATTTGCGTGCATCCAACAGTGCTTTTGCAAATGTTTCAACCTCTTTTTCCGACATGGTCAACAGGCAATAAGCAAGGCGTTGAGCGGTCTTAATGCCAATCCCGGGGAGTTTTGCAAACTGTTCGGCGGCAAGCACCAAAGGCAAAGGAATGTATTCTGCCATACTACACCAATCCGGGGATATTTATGCCGCCTGTTGCTTTTTCCATTTCTTTTTCGGCTTCTTGTTCAACCTTTGTAATAGCGGCGTTAACCCCGACTGTTATTATGTCCTCTAAATCTTCGATGTTATCTTTATCCACTATGTCGGGCGATATTTTAATCGTTTTAAGCACTTTCGCACCGGTCATGGTAAGCTCTACCATTCCCCCTGCCGCCTCAACGGTATATTCTACGTCTTTAAGCTCGTCCTGAATTTTTTTAATGCTATCCTGCATAACCTGCGCTTGACGGAGCATGTCGTTCATATTGCCCGCCCCACGCGTTTGATACTCTTTCGGTAATCTCGCCTTCATGTTTTTAAAAACTCCTTTTCTCAAATATTACTTTACTTTTACTTTAACCCCTTGAGCCCTTGCTATATCAAGAAAGATTTCTATTCTGCTTTTCGGTATTTCCGGTTGTTCGGGTTCAGACTCAAAGCCCTCTCCCACGACTTTGAAAATTACGTTAAGCGCGCTGCCGGTGTGTTTTTGAGCCGTCTCGGCAATTGCCTTTTTGCTTTCGGGATTTTCAACAACGCTTTTAGACAACTCGCCGCCGTAAAGATAAAGGTTGTCCCCCTCAATTTCAGCGCGAACATCGCTGAGCATTGCCTGCAAATAAGAGGGAAGCCCACTTAAAATATTTCCCGGTTGGTAATGTGTAGGCTTTTCTTCTTCAACGCTCTCAAAACTTTCAACGTTTGAGCGCATCACAGGCTCTAACGTCCGCTGAGTTGGTTTCTTCCCCATACCCATTGTGCTTGCCACTGTTGACACAGGGGTAGAGGTGATTTCTTTGAAAAAGTTGTCGTACGCTCCACCACCACCAGATATAGCGGGGTTTGGTGGCGATTCTTGGCTGATATAGTTGACAACCCGTCCGAGTTGACTGTGAGTTCTTGTCGATTCCTGCTTAATATTGTCGTCAACTTGTTCGGGTTGACATAGTTTGATAATAGTCATCTCTGCTGTTATTTTGGCATTTTTTGAACGCCCTAAGCGTTCAAAGCCCGATTCCAAAGTTTTCATGCAACGCATAATTTCGTCTAACGTCAGCCGTTCGCTCAACTCTTTATATTCAGGTATTTCTTCCGGCAAGCAACTTAACAATCCATCAGAAACAACACCTGCTTTCAACAGCATAAGATTCCTGTAATGATAAATCAACTCATCAATCAGTCGTGTCAGGTCTTTTGAAAGCCCCCACAACTCGGTGAGTATTTCAATCGCTTTAGTGCAGTTTTGCTCGTGGGCGGCCTTTGATATTGAAAACAAATGCGCACTACCCACTATGCCCGCGCTCTCACGCACTAACTCGGTTGTTACGTTTGGGCTTTTAGAGAGGGCAGTGTCTAACAGTGAAAGCGCGTCTCTCATTCCCCCCTCTGACAGCCGCGAGATGAGCAATGCCGCCGATGGCTCTAACATTACCCCTTCTTTTTGGGCGATTTCAATTAACCTGTCGGCACTTTCGCGAATGTCAATCCGACGAAAGTCAAATCTCTGACAGCGCGACAAAATCGTCGCCGGGATTTTATGATTTTCGGTTGTCGCTAATATGAAAATCACGTGGGGCGGCGGCTCTTCGATGGTTTTAAGCAAAGCGTTAAATGCCCCACTCGAGAGCATATGCGCCTCGTCTATGATGTACACCCTGTATTTACAGCTGACGGGGAGGTAATTAAGTTCTTCTCTCAAAAGCCGAACGTCACCGACACCGTTGTTGCTCGCCGCATCAATCTCGGCGATGTCTGAGACCCCTTCGTCAATCGCAACGCAAGCTCCGCAAACCAAACAAGGGTTTCCGTTAACCGGACTCTCGCAATTCACCGCCTTCGCCAAAATCTTAGCGCAGGTAGTCTTCCCCGTCCCGCGTGAGCCGGTGAAGAGATAGGCGTGCGCCATTTGAGAATTTATGATTTGATTTGTGAGGGTTTTAGTAATAGTGGGCTGAGAAATAACATCGGCAAAAGTAAGCGGCCGATATTTTCGGTATAAAGCTAAATACAATAAAACACCCCACCTTACAATTGACAATGTACAATTGACAATTGACAATTATTGTGTCCGCTTGCGCGGACGTTTCTTTGCTTTTGAGTGCAGACTTACTGCGGCACAGGGCGTGCTCCGCTTAATGCTGCTCGGTTCCCCGCCTGACATGGTTCACGGTACGCCCTTGCACAGGGTCTGCACTCAAAAGCAAAGAACTATTATTCCAATATACCTTATTTTATCACACTCGCTTTAAAATGTCAACAGGAAAATAAATAATCTTCTGTTGGGGTGTAAAATAATTCGGGACGAGCAAGCCCGTCCCCTACGATTGTCTATATCGAACAAGAATTCTTAAAAATATTTGACATGGTTTTTAAAATGTGCTATAATAAAGGCAAATTGAAATGCAATCTACAAAAATGCAAGGTGACAGCCTTCAAAATGAATATGAAATCTTTAAAAATAGGATTGTCTACTGCCTTTGTGACCTACACGCGAAGCAAAAGGGAAAGGGCTTGAACTTCGACGAATTGCTTAAAAGTTATCAAATCAGCTTTTGCAACTTCGTTATGTTTGACAACAACGACTTAATTAATAAGTTCAATATGCGCAACCAAAGTGGCTTGAAACTGAGCGATTCCGTAACCGCTGTTTCGATTGAGGTTCCGAAACTCGGCGACGTTTTGGCTAAGCCGATAAGCGAAATGAGCGCGCTCGAAATCTGGACAATGTTCTTTGCTCACGCGGATAATCCGCAGTTTAAAGCTAAAATCAGCGAGACCATGAGGGTAAAGGAGGAAATCGCTATGGCTACCGAAATTTTAAATACAATCAGTAAAGATGAACACGCAATCGCAAAATACAGGGCAAGGCGCAAATGGGAAGCCGACCTAACTACAAACCTTTCTGTTAGTCGGAGATTGGGGAAAGAGGAGGGTAGGCAGGAGGGGATTTTAATAGGTAGACAAGAGGGTATGCAAAAAGGTATGGAAAGAGGTAGACAAAAAAGAGAAAACGAAATCATAGAAAAACTCAAGCAAAGCGGCATGCCCTATAATGAAATTCAACGAATATTAAACATGTAGTAGAGTAAAAACCTACCCCCACCCGACACAAACAAGTGTCGAGTGAGGTTTAATTTTAAGAAATTCCAACCCCGGTATTGACAGATGTTGATAATGCTGTTATACTAAGTGCAGAGGGTGAAAAATTTATGAATATTACAGGCGCAAGCGGCGCGATACCAAGAGACGACATTAAGCGCATGGATGCTCATGCCGAGCGATATTACGAAGAAATCCGCAAACGCAAATCCGATGTTGCGGCAATCGCTGAAAACGCGGGATTTTCTACCGAAGATGTAGAGAAAATAAAACTGCATATTTTTATAGATACGCATGATTTAGGTGATGAAAGGGAGTATTTTGATTAAACTTAAACTTAAAGAAGCCACACAGACCTATGTGATTTATCTATATTTCCCGGACGGAAAAGACAAGTGTGGGGAAATCCGCATGAATATAGGCGATGAAGAGGCGATTGTACTAACGCGCGTGGATTTAGGCAATGAAATTACTTCGGGGCGTTATGCTTTTTCGGCAGCAAAAGCGGTGAAGGAACGTGTGGAAAAACGAAATTATCCCGTTGAGTTTACACACGCATGGTATTAAAAATGTTAAACCTCCTGCAAAGGGCATGCCCTATAATGAAATTCAACGGATATTAAACATATAGTAGAGTAAAAACCTACCCCCACCCGACACAAACAGGTGTCGGGTGGGGTGATTTCAGGCTCATATAAAAATTCATTCTCTTGGAAGATTTCGCAGATTGTTTTTTTGCTTTAATTCATCACCAGTCGATGTCAATATCAATATCTTTTATGCCGCATATAATATGCCCTATTCCTATGTAAAGTAACGCACAACCTATAATAATCGTTTGCGCGATTCCCACAGAGAAGAGTCCTATACTAACGAATATAATAAGGATTCCACCGATTATTCTTTCGGGCTGACCTTGTAAAAAACACCCTACAGTCCAAACATAACAAAGGAAATTAAGCCCCGCTGCAATTAAAATAAATGCGAATATGCCATACACCCAAGACGAACTACCACCATTAGCCGCATTTACAGACAACCCAACCCCCAATAAAGTTAAAAGTGCTCCAAAAAAATTTAACCATCTAGCGCGCATAATTATTCTCCTTCCTCGACAAATTTCACCTTATAAATACATTATACACATAAATTTGGACATTGTCAAGTGTTTATAACTAAATTTTGGACATTTATTTTTTATCACCCTCTGTGTCTGATATAATGTTTTTTGGGGGTGGTTTAGATGAGCGGTATAGGTGAACGTATTGTATTTTTAAGGGAATTAAACGATATAAGCCAAACTTCTTTAGCGAAAAAGGTAGGGCTTTCTGCGACAACTCTGTCAAAATATGAAAAAAACTTGCGCGAGCCGCGGGCAGACATTATTGTAAAAATCGCCGATGCGCTGAAAACCAATGCCGACTATCTGCTTTGCCGCACCGCCGACAGTTCGCCCGTCAGAGACTTATCGTGGGTTAAACTGAGCAAAGAAGAAGAACAGTTTTTACGAAACTTCCGCGCTTTCTCCGAACGCGAAAAGGGGCAAATAATTGAACGCATGTGCATTTTGCGCGAAGAACCTTCAGCAAAAAGTTGACAAATCCTGTAATATAGTTTATAATATCAATGGGCGGACAAATTGCCGCCTTATTTTTCTTCTGAAAGGACATTCCAAAAAATGAAAAACACTGAAAAAACGATGGAAAAGCTGATTGCGCTTTGCAATGGGCGCGGCTTGATTTTCGCAGGGAGCGAAATTTACGGCGGACTTGCCAACACGTGGGACTACGGGCCGCTCGGCGTTTTGCTTAAGAACAACGTAAAGAGTGCGTGGAGCAAAAAGTTTATACAAGAATGTAAATATAACGTTGGGTTAGACAGCGGAATTTTGCTGAACCCGCAAGTTTGGGCGGCTTCGGGGCATTTGGGTGGATTTTCTGACCCGTTGATGGATTGTCGTGAATGTAAAACCCGACACCGCGCCGACCAATTAATAGAAGGTTTTGATGGCAGTAATGTCGGCGGCTGGAGCAATCAACAATTGCAAGATTATATCACCGAGCATAAAATCGCCTGCCCTGATTGCGGCAAGTTGAATTTTACCGATATCCGACAATTTAATCTGATGTTCAAGACATTTCAGGGCGTGACCGATGACAGCAAAAACGAAATATATCTGCGCCCCGAAACGGCACAGGGCATTTTTGTCAACTTTAATAATATTCAACGCGCAAGCCGCAAGAAAATCCCGTTCGGTGTCGCGCAAATCGGCAAAAGTTTCAGAAATGAAATAGTGGCGCGCAACTTCATCTTCCGCGTTCGCGAGTTTGAGCAGATGGAGCTTGAGTTTTTCTGCAAGCCGGGTACGGATTTAGAGTGGTTTGATTATTGGAAAAATTTTTGCAAAAAATGGTTGCTTGATATTGGATTGTCTGAAGAAAATATTCGCACACGCGACCACGGCGAGGAAGAGCTTTCGTTTTATTCGGTTGCTACTACCGACTTTGAGTATCTTTATCCGCACGGTTGGGGCGAGCTTTGGGGGATTGCCGACCGCACCGACTACGACCTTTCACAGCATATGAAAAAAAGCGGAAAGTCGCTTGAATATTTCGACAGCGAAACAAACGAGCGGTATATTCCTTACGTAATCGAACCTTCTTTAGGCGTTGAGCGGACATTGCTTGCGCTGTTGACCGATGCATACGATGAGGAACAGTTGCCGGACGGCACAAGCCGCACCGTGTTGCGTTTTCACCCGTTTATCGCACCAATCAAAGCGGCGGTGTTGCCGTTGTCGAAAAAATTGGCTGAAGGCGCGGAAAAAATACGCGCTGAGCTTTCAAAACATTTTGAAACCGATTACGATGAGACGGGGGCAATCGGAAAACGTTACCGCCGCCAGGACGAAATAGGCACGCCATTTTGCATAACCTACGACTTCGACAGCGAGCAAGACGGCAAAGTAACCGTCCGCGAACGAGACAGCATGGAGCAAACAAGAATTAAAATTGAAGACGTGAAGGATTATATTTTGGAGAGGGTTGGGTTTTGACAGTTGACAATTGACAGTTGAGAGTTGACAGTTATTGAAATTATAATAAAACAAACAAGGAGAATTCAAATGAAAAAGCGTATAAAATGGTTTAATATACTACTAAGTTGTTTGGCCTCAATAATTGCCTTATACACCTTTATTTCCAAATTTTTCCCCTTTCTTATGCCTGGTGAACATAAGCCGCCAACAATTATAATAATTGAGGGGGACGATATTGGGGTTGATATCAGTAATAGCAATATAACCAATAATCAACTTGTAACAATTATTGATAATCTTGAAATGCCATTGAATGTTATTAATTTAAACTTAGAAATGAATCAAATCAGCAATATTTTCTCATTGGTAAAATTGACGAATTTAGTGGAATTAAATTTGGGGCAAAATCAAATTAAAGATTTTTCTCCAATAAGCGACTTGCCCGAATTGAAAAAATTGAACTTGATAGGAAATCAAACCGATGACTTGTCGTCTTTAGGCGAATTAAATAACTTAGATGAATTTAAATTCAGTAGTGACCAAATAAATGATTTGTCCCATTTAAGTAATTTTACCGGATTGACACACTTAGACATATTAGGGGCCCGAATAAACGACATCTCGGCGTTAGGTGAATTAGATAGCTTAGAAGTGTTAAAACTTGGCGGCAATCAAATTAGCGACTTATCGCCCTTAGGAGAATTAGGTAATTTAGTGGAGTTGAGATTAAAAGGCAGTCGGATTAGAGATATATCAATTTTGAGTGAATTGGAGAATTTGAAGGAATTATATCTACTTGAACACCAAATCACTGATTTGTCTCAATTCACAGAGTTCACTAATTTAACCAAATTAGTTTTGTTTATGAATGATATAGACAGAACTCAAGCAGAGGAAATAAGGGTTTATTTAAAAGATTCGTTAACTGATTGCGATATACAAATACATATAAATGACAACAATAATAGTGGCTTAGCAATGATTGCTTCCGAATGGGACAGTTTGCATTACGAAATGAGTAGAAAAAACGACTATTCGCATCTACACACCCTTATATTTGCCCTTGTTGCCGCCATCGTATCAATTATAATTTTTAAATGTTCTAACGCTCCTAAAATAGTTTATTTCATAATGTCACCGCTATATATCCTAATATTGTTAGAAGCAATAGAGGCGATAAAAATATTAAGCAACCAACTATAGAAAAAGCATAAATCTGACATTGTGTAAAATAACCCCACAAAACAAATTCGGGACGGGGCAAGCCCGTCCCCTACAATCCGTCCGCGCAAGCGGACACCACAACTGTCAACTGTTCGTCAGCTATTCGCCAAATACTTATCAAAACTCCTAACGGCGTTTTTGTGCAATGATTTTCTGGCATAGTCGCAGTTATAGCCCATTATAAGCGCGATTTCTTCCCAACTCTTGCCGTTTATGTAGCGGTTTATGAGTACTGCTGAATGGGTTTTGTTTGGAATTTTCATAAGGTCATCGAGTAATTTGATTTTTAGTTCGTTTGCTAAACGCTCATGCTCGTCAATGCGCTCTTGCAATATCGAAATTCTAACCACTGTGTTTGCTGTCGGGTCGCCGGGCGATGTGCTTCTCCCCACACCGTCTAAGCGTACAGAGCCGGGGCCGGCTGTGCGCAAAAGACGTTGTTGCTCTCTTAACGCATTCGTCACCATGTCTATGCCAATCACCTGTTCTAAGTATTCTTTAGCTCTCATTTTAATCCTGTCCTTTCTGTGTTAAATAATTATGTAATTACTATAACACAACAAAACGGACATTTTGGGACAGGATTTATTTGCGAAACACTTGAATTTATTTTTGAAATATGCTATGCTATAAGTGTGCATTAATCACTCGTTAACTGTGAAAGCTTTTGTGAATATTCACGCCTGAAAAGTTCAAACTCGTTGTTGTCGATGGCGTTGCGGATTTTTTCCATCAGCGTGTTGTAAAAATACAGGTTATGTTGAACCGCAAGTTTGCCGGCGAGCTGTTCTTTCGCTTTAAACAAGTGACGAATATATGAACGTGAAAAATTCAAGCAGGTGGGGCAATTGCAATTTTCGTCGGGCGGACGAGCATCGGTCTCGTATTTTTTGTTGACCATATGAGTAATCCCATTCCAAGTATATATGGTTGCGTGGCGTGCGTTGCGTGATGGAATGACACAATCAAACATATCAATGCCGCGCGCTACGGCTTCAATCAAATTTGAAGGCGTTCCCACGCCCATAAGATAGCGTGGTTTTGAAATCGGCATATCGCCGACAATATTGTCCAACACATCATACATAACCTCTGTCGGCTCACCAACGGCAAGCCCCCCGATGGCATACCCGGGCAGTTCAAGCTCGTTGATTTGTTTCATATGCTCTTTTCGCAGGTCGTGATATGTTCCACCCTGGTTAATTCCAAACAACATTTGCTCTTTGTTCAGCGTGTTTGGTTGTGCGTTGAGCCGTTCAAGCTCACTTTTACAGCGGACAAGCCAATTGGTGGTTCTTGCGATTGATTCTTTGACATACTCGTGGCTTGCGGGGTTTTCTATGCACTCATCAAACGCCATAGCTATAGTTGAGCCTAAGTTTGACTGGATTCTCATGCTTTCTTCGGGGCCCATAAAAATTTTTCGCCCATCTATGTGAGAGGAAAAATAAACCCCTTCTTCTTTAATTCGACGAAGCTTAGCAAGTGAAAAGACTTGATAACCGCCCGAGTCGGTTAAAATGGGGCCTTTCCAGTTCATGAAGGGGCCGAGACCGCCCATTGTTTTTATAATTTCATCACCCGGGCGAAGGTGAAGATGATAGGTATTGCAAAGCTCAATTTGACATTTAAGCTCTCTCAAATCAAGAGAGGAAATTGCCCCCTTGATTGCCGCGCAGGTTCCGACATTCATAAAAAAGGGAGATTCAATTGTGCCATGCGCAGTAATAAGTCGCCCGCGCCGCGCCGCGCCATCGGTTTTAATCAGTTTAAACATTTATATACATCTCCTCGACTGCCTATTTCAAGAACATAAAATATATTTTCACGTACTTCAAAAACAACTCTGAAATTTCCAATGCGCAAGCGCATTTCGGGTTCTCTGCCTTTAAGTCGCTTAACATCACCATTTGGAAGATTTTTAATTGCAGTTAATATACGCAAAATCTGCTTTGAATTTAGTTTTGAAAGATATTTTTCAGCATCTTTGTGTAGTTTATACACCATTCAAATTAACCCCCAAGCGATTTGCAACATCTTCAATTGAAGAAAAGTCATCTTCAATATGAGCAGGGTTGTTATTTTTGTGTAACTCTGCTAAACTGACACAAAAAGCCATGTCAAAAGCCTCATCAAGCATTTTGTGCATGTTTTCCAAAGAATCCGCAAGCATTGCAAGCTGTTCTTCGGGAAATCTCTCAATGATATTTATACATCTTTGTTTTTGATTAGTATTTGCTTCCATAAAAAAGCACCCCCAAAAATTCTATAACACTATTATAACAAGTTTTACTCAATAAGTCAACCGGCGCTATAAAACTAAGGAGCAGGGAAAATGCTTAGAATTATTCATTCCCTTCATTCGGGGGGGAGGTCGGAATGTCTTCAGCGTGTTGTCGCAGAGTTTATAAAAACAAGCGACAAGCGTGTTAAACCCATCTACATAGTCCCCGAGCAGGCGCACTTTGAAACTGAGCGGGAACTCTATTATTACTTGGGCGCGAGAAACATAAATGACATTACTATAACCACTTTTTCAAAACTTTCAGCTGAAATTGTCGCCACATTCGCAGAGCCTAAGCTATATTGTGACGATACCGTAAAACTCGTCACCATGATGAAATGTATAAACGCACTTAAACCGCAATTTGTTTTTTACACGGGCAGGGTTGACGCTAAGAATTTTGCCGCCAAAACACTCTCTCTTATTGAGAGTTTTAAGCGCGAAGGAATAACCCCGGATGAGCTTAATCAAAGGGCTCAACCTTTCGGTGAAATGCCGGGCGGTTATAAGCTGCTGAATAAAAAAATGCGAGATATATCACTTATTTACAGCGAATATACCAAAGATTTAGACCAAAACTTTGCCGATAAACTCGACGATATTTTAAGAGCGGCAAACTTAACCCTTAATCAAAGCAATTACTTCTCAAAAAGGCGAGTCTTTATTGATGGTTTTGACAGCTTTTCGGGAAGTCAGCGAAAATTGCTCGGCTCAATAATCAGACAATCCGACGAAGTTGCGGTTGCTTTAGGGCTTGACAAATATCCCACAAATAACCCTGATTATCGCTTCGCAGCCATTACCGCAAAACAACTAATTGCTCTTTGTGACGATGTCGGCAAAAAACATGAAATAATTTTAGCTATCGCGCCCACCCGACAAGAGCAGAGTGTGGATTTAGTTTCAGCCCCCGATGTCTATGCCGAATGTGATTATATCGCGGCGAAAATTCGCGATTTGGTTGACGATGGAGAGTGTTGTTATAATGACATTGCGGTTTTAATTCCGAGTGGGGCGGCGAGCGCGACGACAGAACTTGTCACGGCGTTTAAAAGGTATGATGTCCCCGTGTTTGCCGATTTGCCCTCTGCAATTCCCGAAAAGCCGATAATCAGGTTTATGCTTACCGTGCTTGAGGCGGCAACGTTCAGCGCGAACAGCGTGGCGATGTATATCAAAAGCGGTTTTGTCCGTGTCCCGTCAAGCTTGGAAAATACAGCAGTGCGTTCAAGAGGAAAACTCACTTTAAAAAAATTTTCCCATAACGAGGCTTTTGCTTTCTTAGAGCGAAAACAGCGAACCGTAAGATTGGGAAGAAGAAGCATAAACGAGTTAGACTCACTTGCAGAAGCTTATAATATTAGGGGGAATGACTGGGAGAAAAGTTTCCCACAGACTGCTGAGGGTTTACGCGCTGAGCCGTTAAGAAGCGAAATCACTCAAAAGCTTCGTGCTTTTTCGCAGCGACTTAAAGCCGCGAAAACAGGGGACAAAATGACTGAGGTGTTGGCAGAGTTCTTAATAGACGAGTTAGAACTCGGGCGCACGGTGTTGGCAATTGTCAACCGCCGCAACGCCGAATTTAAAAAAGGCTTTCAGTTAGATAAATCGCTGTCAGACGAATATCGTCAGCTTTGGGACATTATGGTCACAGTGCTTGAATCAATGCACAGCGCGCTTGTTGACTTTCCGATAAAGCTTAAAGATTATATCGAAATACTCTCTCGCGCGCTGTCAAATACCGACATAGCAAGACCGCCTCAAGTATTAGATGCGGTGATTGTCGGTGACATAGAGAGAACCCGAACAAGAAATATAAAAGCGACATTTATAATGGGGGCAACAAGCGGCGTTTTTCCCGGGGGTGTAAGACAGGACGACTTTTTTAAAGCCGACGAATTAGAGAGCCTTGTTGAAATGGGAATCGAACTGTCAGATAATCGTCAAGGCAGGGTTGAGCGCAGAAATTATCAAGCAAGCAAGGCGATGGCATCGGGCGCGCAACGGTTAATAATCACCTGCCCTCAAAACTCGCTGTCATATGAAACCTTAGAGCCGTCCCCTTTGTTTCGTCAATTATCGGAAGAACTCAACACTAAAGGAAGACAGATAATTAAAACCGCCGATTTGCCAATTGAGTTCTTTATCCGTAATCTGAAAACGCTGAAATATGCGGCGGCACGAAGCCCCAAAGACAAGCGTTTGTTAGCGGCAATAAAAAAGCACGAGCCGCAATTTGTTGAGAGACTCTCTCATAATTACGACAACGAACACGAAATCTCAAGCCATGTTGCGACTCAGCTGATTGGCAAAAGGCCTGAATCTCCCACTTCGCTGGGGTTTTTGTCAAATTGCCCGTTTTGTTATTTTTGCCGATATGGCTTAGCGGTTTTTCCGCGCGCTAAGGGTAATTCCGAAGAACCCGAAAGTTTCTTAAAGGGCAGTTTAATCCACAGCTGTATCGAAAAGCTCACGACAGATTTTGACAGCTTCTTGAAATTATCAAGCCAAGACATTACCGAAAAAACAAAAAGGGCGGTCGAACTTTTTATAGAAAGTCTGCCTTATAATGAATATACTAAAAAGCAAACAAAATATCTCTTGGGGCTTCAAGTAGATGAAATTGTCAAAATGCTGTGTTTGTTGCAGGGTGAGTTTAAGGGTTCGTTTTTTAAGGTTATAAGCTCTGAACACCCGTTTTCGTATAATATCGGCAATATAACAGTTAAGGGGCGAATCGACAGGGTTGACGTTTGTGAAAATGGGGGGAACGACTTGTTGCGTGTAGTCGATTACAAGAGCGGCAAGGCACGCTTCGACTGGGACAGTGTCTGCTACGGAATGAACCTTCAAATTTTATTATATCTGTTTGCTGTTGAAAAGCAGGGCGAACCATCGGGAGCGTATATAAAAAACACAGGCGGCACGAACTCTAAACCGGCGGTGTTTTCACAAAGCCTTGAGCCGTCTGAGCAAGACATCTTTAAAAATCAGCTTGACGGCCGCCGAATGAGCGGAATTCAGCTAAACGGTGACGTTGGCGCAAAAGAAGTAGAACGTCTTAAATCCCACTTTCAAGAGCTTACCGGAACAGCACGGACTCAATATGTCGCCGCTAAAATGCTGACAAATGAGGAATATGAAGAACTTAAAAACTATGTCGGCACGAAATTGACAGAGCAGAAAGAAACACTGCTAAACGGAAAAATCCCCGCGCTTCCGGTTCAAAAGGACAAAAATCGCGAAAACGGACCATGCGCTTATTGCGATTATCGCTGCTTTTGCGGAAACGACGGACAGATGGCAGTTGACAATTGAGAGTTGACAGTTTGTGTAGGGGACGGGCTTGCCCGTCACCTACGATTTGCCCATATCAAATTAAAAAACTTGACTTTCAAGAGCAAATATGCTAAAATAATATTACAGAAAGCGAGGTGTTATTTTGAGCAGTAGAATTATAAAGGCGATTTTGCCCGTTAAGAGCGATGTTGTATTCCGGCTCTTCTTTGCAGATGAGCGCGATATGGGTGACCTTACGAGGTTTTTGAAAGCTTTTTTGCTATTGTCCGATGATGATTATGACGAGATTGAAATAGCCGACCCTCATTTATTACGAGACTATGACGGCGATAAGTTGGCGATTATTGATGTGAAACTTCGTACCAAAAGCAAGAAGACAATCCATATAGAAATTCAGCTTCGAGTAACTCCCGAGCTTAAAGAACGTGTAATTTATTACAGTTCAAAACTCATAACAGAGCAAATGGGCAGCGGTGATAATTATGACACGATTAAGAAAGTTATAAGTATAATAATTACGGAAGAAACGCTGATTGCCGATAGCCCGGAATATCATCATCGTTTCGTAATGTTCGACCAAAAATCAAACGTTGAATTTTCTGATTTGTTGGAAATACATACGCTTGAGTTAAGTAAATTGCCGATTGATACGGACGGCACAGAGTTGTACGATTGGGCAAGGTTTATCAATGCCGAAACGGAGGAGGAGCTAACCATGATTGCTGAAAGAAATCCGCAGTTTCAACCAACTGTTGTCAGATTGCGTGAGTTGTCTGCCGATGAAAAGGCGCGTGATTTGTATGAACGCAGGGAAAAAGCACGGCGTGACCATAATATGTTTGTCCGTGGGGCTAAGCAAGAGGGGATTATTGAGGGGCGTAATGAACGCTCTTTTGAGATTGCGCGAAACCTTATCGCAATGAATATGTCTATGTGGCAAATTGAAAAAGCCACAGGTTTAACACACAGAGAGATTGAGGGTTTGCAACTGCATTAAAAACCAACATTAATTGTAAGGGACGGGCAAAAAAATTCGGGACGGGCTCTGCCCGTCCCTTATTATTTCCTATTTAAGCCATAAACAATTGCGCCCAGTTGTTGTTAGACCTGCCCAACCCCATGTATGTATAACTTTTGCTTAATATGTTGGCTCTGTGTCCCGGGGAGTTCATCCAGGCATCTACTACGGCTTTTGCTCCGGTGTAACCTGATGCGATGTTTTCTCCGGCGCTTTTATAGTTAAGCCCCACCTCATCAAATACTGTGAAACAGCTTCTTCCGTCAGGGCGGGTATGAGAAAATCTTGTTCCAACCTCTTTGGCTCTGATTTGAGCGGCACTGTCAAGCTTTGATAACGGTGCGAGTGCCGACAGATTATATTCGGCGCGCGCAAGGTTAACATAATATAATACCAATTCGGCATCACTGCTTGCAGTCGGAAGGTTTACGCTATTATTGTTGTTTGTATTGCCGGTATTGTTTTTGTTGGTATTAACGTTGCTGTTATTGTTGTTTACGTTAGTATTGGCATTATTATTATTTCTGTTGGGAATGTCATTATTGTTTCTGAAATTGTTTCTGCTATTGCGAGGATTGCTTCTGGTATTAGTTCTGCTGTTATTGGCGTTATTATTAGTAATAGTGGCGTTGCAGTTATCACCTGTGCAACTGTTTGGGTTATCACAGTTGCCGTTAGTGCAGTTATCGCTTAAAGGGCAGTTGTTGCCTAAAGCGCAGTTGCCACTGTTGCAGTTGTTGCTTAAAGGGCAGTTGCCGCTGTTGCAGTTGTTGCTCAAAGGGCAGTTGCCGCTATTGCAGTTGTTGCCTAAGGGGCAGTTGACGTTACTGCCTAAAGCACAGTTGCTGTTATTTCCTAAAGCACAATTGCCGGAGTTAGAATTGTTTCCCAAAGCGCAGTTGCCGGCGTTGTTTTTAGCGGTTGGTGTGCTGTTGCCCATAAAATTTGAAAGGTAGCCCCCGAAATTGCCTAAACCGCCGAAATTAGAGGTGTTGTTAGAGCCGAAATTAGAGCCGGACAATATGTTGCTGAAAGGGCAAGATGCCCCCGCGCTGATATTAAAACTAAGGGTAACAAATGTAAACACTATGGCTAAAGCCAAAATTTTTCTCAAATTTTTCATTTCTATGTATTAACTCCTTCTTATTTTTTATTCTTACTCTTTTTTTATTATATTTCTTTTTCATGCAACGTTACCCAAAACCCTGTTTTTGATTACTCATACTTACCTCCTTTCACGCCATAAAAATATGATAACAAGAAAACAATTAATTGTCAATAGTTTTTGGGCTGGTAATTAATAGAAACGGCTTTAAGAGTGCATTTTTCATTCCTTGAGCCGCTAAAAATGAAGTGTGAATTTCCTGTTGTTTACGGCAAATTTTGATGTTGCTATTGACAAATCGGTGGTAATAGTATAAAATGAATTGGTAATATATTGTATGGAGGAAACGGATGTGAAAATTTTTATTGACACGGCAAACATAAACGATATTAAGAGAGCCAACGATATGGGGATTATCTGCGGTGTTACCACGAATCCTTCCCTTATCGCGAAAGAAGGCAGAGATTTCAAACAAGTGGTAAAAGAAATCGCCGCAATTGTAAACGGCCCCATTTCAGCCGAGGTGGTTTCGTTAGATGCCGCTGAGATGATTGAAGAGGCGGACGACTTAGCAAAAATCCATGAGAATATCGTAATCAAACTGCCGTTTTGCGAAGAGGGGCTAAAGGCGTGTAAAGCCCTCACCGAAAAGGGAATTAAAACAAACCTCACCCTGATTTTTTCGGCGGCACAAGCCCTTTTGGCGGCGAGAGCGGGGGCCACCTATGTCAGCCCTTTTTTGGGCAGATTAGACGATGTCGGCTCTGACGGAATGTCACTTATTGAAGAGATTGTCGGGATTTTCGCGGTAAACGATATTAGAACCGAAATCATTGCGGCATCGGTCAGAAACCCCGTACATGCGGTTAAAGCGGCGCGTTTGGGTTGCGATATTGCGACAATCCCGATGAATGTTCTGCTTCAAATGTTAAAGCACCCACTCACCGATATAGGCATTGAGCGATTTTTAAAGGACTGGGAAGGATTTGTCGCACACATTCCCAAATAAAAAAATAATACTTGACACGAGAGGAAAATTAACGTATAATTAGTATATTATGGAGGTGCTATATGAGAGTTTATAATTTCAGCGCAGGGCCTGCCACCTTGCCGGAGGAGGTCTTAAAAAAAGCGGGGAGCGAGCTTCTTTGCTATGGTTCAAGCGGTCAATCAGTGATGGAAATGTCACATCGTTCAAAAGAATACGGGGAGATTATATCGGGCTGTGAAAGTCTTATTCGTGAGGTAATGTCAGTGCCTGATAATTACAAGGTTCTCTTTATTCAAGGCGGCGCGTCTATGCAGTTTGCTATGGTTCCGCTCAACCTTATGAAAAACAATAAAGCAGATTTTGTAATCACCGGGCAGTGGGCAACAAAGGCTTATCAGGAAGCCAAACTCTTTATTGCCGCAAACGAGGTTGCTTCGTCTAAAGACAAAACCTATTCGTATATTCCTGATTTAGACAAGTCAAAGTTTCAACCCGATGCCGATTATTTTCACATCTGTCTTAACAACACAATCTTCGGGACACGGTTCACACAACTTCCTGACACGGGCGATGTTCCGTTGGTTGCCGATGTTTCGTCCTGCATACTGTCAGAGCCGCTTGATGTTTCTAAATTCGGCATTTTATATGCCGGGGCGCAAAAAAACATGGGGCCCGCCGGTGTTGCTGTGGTGATTGTTCGCGAGGATTTAATCCGCGATTTTCCGAGTGACTCGAAAGTCCCGACTATGTTGCGCTATAAAACCTATGCCGATGACAACTCAATGTATAATACACCGCCGACCTATACTATATATATGGTTAAATTAGTGTTGGAATGGGTTAAATCAAAAGGCGGTCTTAGTGCGATGAAAGAACACAACGAGAAGAAGGCGAAAATCCTCTATGATTTCTTAGACAGCTCAAAACTTTTCAGCGCGACAGTTGTCGGGAATGAGCGTTCTCTTATGAACGTCCCGTTCGTCACCGGAAACGATGAGCTTGATAAAAACTTCATAAAGCAGGCAAAAGAAAAGGGGTTCATAAACTTAGGCGGACACCGCTCAATCGGCGGAATGAGAGCCAGTATTTATAACGCTATGCCGATTGAAGGTGTAGAAAAATTGGTCGAGTTTATGAAGAATTTTGAAGCAAATATCTAAATTATTGCTATTTATTGTTATTTATTGTTTAAAAGGAGAATATATTATACTATGAATGAAGTACTCACACTTGACAAAATCGCCGCTTGCGGAACTGATTTGTTTGACAAAAACAAATATGTTTGCTCGAATGAGTTTGCAAACCCAAAGGCAATTTTAGTCCGCTCTTCTTCCATGCACGAAATGGAACTCGGCAGCAATCTTCGCGCTATTGCAAGGGCAGGCGCGGGAGTAAACAACATTCCGATTGACAAATGCTCAGAACAAGGGATTGTGGTGTTTAACACGCCCGGCGCGAACGCAAACGCAGTAAAAGAATTGGTTATTGCCGCGCTGTTTTTGTCCAGCCGCAAAATCGCCGACTCAATTGAATGGGCAAAAAGCATTAAAGACAAAGGCGCAGAGGTTCCTAAATTAGTTGAAAAAGAAAAATCACGCTTTGCGGGGCCCGAAATTAAAGGCAAGAAATTAGGGGTAATAGGCTTAGGGGCGATTGGCGCAATGGTTGCTTCGTCCGCTTGCGCATTGGGAATGGACGTTTATGGTGTTGACCCCTTCCTATCGGTGGATAATGCTGTTACCCTGCCCTCCGCAATGAAGTATGTCAAATCATATAAAGAAATATATGAACAATGCGACTATATTTCTTTGCACGCGCCGCTTAACGCTGACACAAAAGAAATGGTTAACGCCGAGGCTTTAGCCATGATGAAAAAGAACGTGAGAATATTAAACTTTGCACGAGGCGATTTAGTTAATGACGAGGCGATTATTGCCGCTCTTAAGTCTAAGGGAATGGGTTGCTACGTCACCGATTTCCCCTCTGCCGCACTTATCGGCGTTGAAGGGGTAATAGCAATTCCTCACTTAGGGGCATCTTCGCCCGAAAGTGAAGACAACTGCGCGATTATGGCGGCAGAGCAAATCATTGACTATCTCGAACACGGCAATATCACAAACTCGGTTAACCTGCCCAACCTTTCAATGCAATTTACCGGTGGCGCGAAAATCTGTGTAATCCACAGAAACAGCGATGGCATTATTACCCAAATAACAAAAATGTTGGCAAACAGAAAGGTTAACATCGAAAACATGGAAAGCAAATCCAAAAAAGACTGGGCATATACAGTTTTAGATGTTTCGGGCTATCAACACGGAATGGCAAGCGAAATTAAAAAGGTAGACAAAATAGCGATGGTGAGAGTGATAAGATAATTGACAATTGACAATGGACAATTGACAATTGTGGAGTCGCCGTTGGCGACGGATAATTGAGGAGAAATAGTATGACTGTTTTAGCTGTTAATGGGAGTCCGCGCAAGGGTGGGAATACTGCTTTTGCGATTGAGACTATTGCGAATGTTTTAAAAGAAAGTGATATTAAAACCGACATAGTTAATATAGGCAAGCTTGCTGTTCGCGGCTGTGTCGGCTGTAAAACCTGCGCTAAAATCGGCAAATGCGTTTTTGATGATGAGGTTAACGAAATTGCCGATAGAATGGCTAAAGCAGACGGAATTATTATAGGCTCGCCGGTTTATTACGCCGGAATTAACGGGACGTTGAAATCTTTTCTTGACCGCGCGTTTTATTCGCGTTCGGCGGTGTTTCGCCTTAAGCCTTGCGCCGCGGTTGTTGCGGCAAGAAGGGCGGGCGTGACTTCGGCTTTAACCAACATTAACCTTTATTTTGAGTTGGCTGAGATGTTGGTTGTCCCCTCTGCCTACTGGAGCGGCGTTTTCGGCACCGTTGAGGGCGATGCCGAAAGCGACCTTGAAGGCGTTCAATTAATGAAACAACTTGGTAAGAATATGGCATATATAATGAAGTTAGTTGAAAACAGCGCGTTACCCATTCCCGAAAAAGATGAAAGAGTGAGATTTAATTACATACGAAATTAAGAAATTAAAAAAACACTTGACATTTTAAGCAAATTAAGATATAATTATTTAATGTCTATGAATAACGGCATTAACGCCGTAGTAAGGAGGGAAGGTTTTAATGAAAAGGACGTATCAACCTAAGAAGCGTCAGAGGAAAAGAGAACACGGTTTCAGAAAAAGAATGGCAACCGGAAGCGGACGCAAAATTTTAGCACGAAGAAGAGCGCGAGGCAGAAAAACACTGTCGTATTGATTATGGATTTCAGTAAAAAATATGTTGCTGTCAAAAAAAACGGCGAGTTTCGCTATCTGTTCAAAAAAGGAAAAAGCATCGTAACATATGCTTTTGTCTGCTATTTTTTACCCGGCCGCAGACGGGTTAACCGATGTGGCTTTGTGACTTCAAAAAAAATCGGAAATGCGGTTAAGCGCAATCGCGCGCGGCGTGTGATTAGAGAAGCCTTTCGTAATTTTGAGCCGCTGTTGAGAGAGAAGACGGACAAGCGATATGATTTCGTGTTTGTCGCAAGGGGGCAGACCCCACTGATTAAATCTACTAAAGTCTTTTCACTTATGAAAAAAAAGCTGTTGGATTTATTATGAAATATAGCTGTCGGATTTATAAAATAAAATTATGAGATACATTTTTATCGGAATAATAAAATTTTACAGAGCTACTCTGTCTAAGATTTTGCCGCCCTCATGTCGGTTTACGCCAACCTGTTCGCAGTATGCCATTACTGCCTTTACACGGTTTGGTGTGTTCAAGGGCGGCTGGTTGTCGTTGTATCGCATTATACGCTGTAACCCTTTTTCACAAGGCGGTCTTGACGAAGTCCCGCAAGAGAAACTAAAACAAGAGAAACTAAAACGAACGAATTTCAAAACATTGTCCCAAAAGAATAACTAAAACAAGAGAATTTTTAAAACATTAAAACAGAGGTGATTGGAAATAGAATTCATTTATTCAATAATAGGCACACCGTTAGGCTATGTGATGTGGGTGCTTTATCTTATGGTTCAAAATTTCGGTGTTGCTGTTATTTTGCTCACTTTAATAGTGAAGGTTGCCAGTTTTCCGTTAAACATCAAGCAACAAAGAAACATGGCCCTCTCTCAACTTTTTATGCCGCGAGTTCAAGAAATTCAAAGAAAATATAAAAACAATCAGGCAAAAATGCAAGAAGAGATGGCTAAACTTCAAAAAGAAGGCTATAACCCCATGGGCGGCTGTGGGCCAATGCTCTTGGTTATGCTGATTCTTTTCGGTGTTATGGACGTTGTCTATAAACCGATGTCTCACCTTGAACGCTTAGACAGCGAAAGCATAGCGGTCATCAAAGAAATAGGCAAACAAACAGAATATACCTCAGTCATGTTGGGGAGTTCGGACGACAAAGAACTTTTTTTAGAGTATTATGAAAACCGCGAAAACTCCGAAAAGGCGGCTAACATCATGACGGTGACAGACGAAAACCCAAGGCTTGAAGACGGTGAGTTTTTCCCTGCTGAGGTGACAAGAGAAGAACGTGAAAAATACAGCAAATTTATTGAAGAGAACGCGGAATTTCTCGGTAGCAACACCTCGCGCTTGTCAGGCGCGGTGAGGTCGGCGTTAAGAGCCGTGGGGCCGAAGTATACGGGCTTTCAGGGAGAGCTTAACGCGCTTCAGGCTTTCAATAATTCTGAACCCTCTTTCTCCACGCCCGAAATAAGCACGCAGTCGATTGAAAAGCTCAAGACATTGCAAAAAAACATGGTCTTTCTCGGTTTAGATTTGAGCGGAACGCCGCGGTTGAGGTTTGAGCCGTTAATTATCATTCCTATTTTCGCGCTTATATTCTCGTTTCTTCAAATGCGTATTACGCAAACAATTCAGGCGAAAAGCCAACCTGCCGCGACAATGGCGCAACCACCGGCTATGAAGGCGATGATTTATCTCATGCCGCTCTTCTCGCTATACATCAGCTTTGTTGTACCTGCCGGTGCGGGCTTTTATTGGGGAATTTCATATTTGTTCGGGATAGCCCAAGCTTTAGTTATGAACAAATTCTGGCCTAATGAAAAACTGCGTGAAGAAGCTCTTGCCGCTAAAAAAGCCAAAATAATCGAAAGCGAACCCGTTGCAAAAGTCGTGGACGTTGACGATGAAGGCAACGAAACGGTGAAGGAAAGAAAATTGTCAGAGCTAAGCACGAAAGAGCAAAAAGAATACGAACGCAAAAAGCTTGAAGATGCACGACGAGAAGATGCATTGAAGTACGGCGACATAGCTGACGATTGACAGGTATAATAAGTGAACGGCACATTTGTGCAGAAAGGGTATATATAAAATATGGAAAATATATTCAGCGATAAAACTTCTTTGCAAGAAGCTAAAAACAAAATGTATGCGTTTTTCGCGGCGCAAGGTATAAACGAAGACGATATTTCATATGAAATTATTGAGCAACCGGTTAAAAAACTTTTCGGAGGAATGAAAGGCGAGTTTAAAGTAAAAGTTGCGGAAGAATTTTTAAGCAAAGTCGCCGAAATGAAGGCCGCGGCAGCACAAAAAGCCGCCGCAAAAGCACAATTAGCTAAAGAAACCACACCTTCAACCGTGACTAAAAAGACATTCCACGAAAAGCCGACAAAGACAATTAGACAGCCTGTAAAAACCGCGCTAAGTCAAGAAACAACGGAACAGCAAGCCCAAAGCCAAAGCATTATCGTCAACTATTTAACCAATATCTTGACGGGCTTAGGGGCAAAAGATTTTAAAATTGACATCATTAAAAAAGAAAACTTGACGGTTTTTGATATAGTCGGTGACAAGTTGGGAATCGCCATAGGTAGACGGGGCGAGACCCTTGATGCGTTGCAGTATTTAGCTATATTGGCAGGAAACCGTTCGGGCGTTCCCTTCAATCGTATTTCGGTGGATTGTAACAGCTATCGCGAAAAACGGACTGAAACGTTAGAGTCGCTTGCCGTGCGCACCGCCAAAAAAGTATTAGCACAAGGGCGACGTATAACCCTTGAGCCTATGAACCCGTACGAACGCCGCGTTATTCACGGCAAGGTGTCAGAAATCGAGGGAGTGTATAGTTCTTCGATTGGTGACGAGCCTTTCCGCAAGGTCGTGGTTTCGGCAAGTGTTCCCAAACATCGTAGACCCCTCTCACGCGACAACAGAGAAGGCGGTTATCGTGATAATCGCACTGTCGATTATTCAGACAGGCCGTCATATAAAAAATCCAGCGGTTTCAGCACTTCTTTTGAGCGCGATTATAAGAGAACGCCCTCTGAAAAAGTTGAAATTTCACAAGATAGCCTTGATTTTGAAAAGAGTACGTCTCTTTACGGAAAGATTGAGTTATGAAGCCTTTTATTGAAAAAGCACGGTTAGAGGAAATTATTAAAGAAATTCCAACTCCCTTTCACATTTATGATGAAAGAGGAATCAGAGAGAATTTCAGAAAGTTTAAACAAGCCTTTTCATGGAACAAAGGCTTTAAAGAGTATTTTGCTGTCAAAGCCACCCCCAACCCTTCTATAATGCGGATTCTTTTAGAAGAGGGGGCAGGCTTTGACTGCGCATCTTATACCGAGTTGTTGATGGCAAACGATGTGCTTAAGTCGTTTGCCTTTGACGGCTCGCCGGGTGAAAAATTATCGCCTACTGTGTCAACTAAATCTGCCAGCGGCGGCTCGCCGGGTGAAAAATTATCGCCTACTGTGTCAACTAAATCTGCCAGCGGCGGCTCGCCGCTAATGTTTAGTTCAAATGTTACGCCTGATGAGGACTTTTTGCTTGCCGCTCAAATTGGGGCGATTATAAATCTTGATGACTTTACTCATATTGAAGTGCTTGACAGGCTTTGCGGTATTCCCGAGACTATTTCGTGTCGCTATAACCCGGGCGGCGAATTTAAAACCGACGAATCGGGAAACGTAATGGACATTCCCAAAGATGCCAAATATGGATTCACCCACGAGCAACTTATAGAGGGCTATCGGGTTTTAAAGGCGAAAGGGGCGAAAAAGTTCGGCGTGCATTCGTTTTTGGCGAGTAACACGCTCACAAACGATTATTATCCTGCGTTGGCGAAAATTATGTTTAAATTAGCGGTTGAGCTTAAAGAAAAAACCGGCATATCTTTAAGCTTCATCAACCTGTCGGGCGGTGTCGGCGTTGCTTACCGCCCCGAACAAAAACCAAACGACATAAAGTTAATCGGTGAGGGAGTTAAGGCGGTTTTTGAAGAAATTTTAGTTCCGGCAGGAATGGGTGATGTTTCAATTTTCACCGAGTTGGGGCGATTTATAACCGCGCCTTATGGGGCGTTGGTGGCGACCGCGCTCCGCGAAAAACATATCTATAAGGAATATATCGGGCTTGATGCCTGCGCCGCAAACCTTATGCGCCCTGCCATTTACGGGGCATATCACCATATTTCCGTCATGGGAAAGGAAAACGAACCGCACGATTATAAGTACGACATAACGGGCGGTCTTTGCGAGAACAATGACAAATTTGCAATTGACCGAATGTTGCCGAAAATTGAGTTGGGCGATATAATTTACATACACGATACCGGGGCTCACGGCTTTTCAATGGGCTATAATTATAACGGAAAATTGCGTTCGGCAGAGGTGTTGCTGTGCGAAGACGGAAGCCACAAACTAATCCGCCGCGCCGAAACCCCTGATGATTATTTTGCAACGCTGCGATATTAGAAAGGAAAAACATGAAAATGAACTTTATTAAAGTTAAAGACTACAATGCTTTGAGTGTGCACGCGGCAGAGATTATTTGCGCTCAGGTTAACTCTAAGCCGAACAGCGTTTTGGGGCTTGCGACCGGTTCAACCCCCATAGGGGCGTATGAGCAAATTCGCGAAATGTATAAGCGCGGCGAGGTTGATTTTTCCGCTGTCAAAACAATCAACCTTGATGAATATGTCGGGCTTTCCCCCGAAAATGCTCAAAGTTATCGTTATTTTATGAACAACCAATTGTTTAATGGCATAAATATTGCCAAAGAAAATACTCATTTGCCTGATGGAATGTCAAACACTGTTGATGACGAGTGCGCGCGTTATGAACGTTTGATTGACTCGTTAGGCCCGATTGACCTTCAGCTCTTAGGAATAGGCAACAACGGGCATATAGGCTTCAACGAGCCGGGCGACTTTTTCATAAAGGAATGTCACTGCACGCAGCTTGCCGCAAAAACGATAGAGGCAAATTCGCGATTTTTCGACACAATTGACGAAGTTCCTAAAAAAGCAATTACTGTTGGAATGGGTACCGTCATGGCGGCAAAAAAAGTGCTTTTAATAGCCGCCGGCAAAGAAAAAGCAGAGATTATAAACAAAGCCCTGACAGGGAAAATAACACCGCAAGTCCCCGCATCAATCTTACAATTTCATGCTGATTTGACAGTTGTGGTGTCGCCGTAAGGTGATGCCATAAAAACTATAGGAAGGGCATGGAAATAAAGTGAAGAAGAAAAAGTGGTTTCTTAGAAAAAGGTTTTTGTTTCCGATTATATATGTTGTTGAACTTGCAGTATTTCTTACAATAGCTCAAATATTTGGGTTTGGCGAAACAGAGCCTTTGCCTGATGGAGATTTCCCTACAATATTATACACAACCATTTGTTTATCTATTATCTTTCTCACAATTTTCGGGTTTATAATAAAAATAATACAAGACTATAAAGAAAAATATCCGTGGATAAAATTGCTCTATTTTTTTATCGCGTTTTGTATTTTATGCGCTATCCCTTCATTTCTTTTTGCATTTGGGGTGATAGAATTTCCTAAAGAAGAACAATCTGTTAGCATATTAAAAAAGGCTTTAAATGACGATGAATTAAGTTATATGGTGGTTCGAGAAGAGGAGTACGAAGGTCAAAGAGCGCATGTTATAAAAGCCTTTTATAACGAAAATACTCATATCACAACAAAAGGTACTTATTTAGTGTTAATGAACACTTGTGAGATTTACGAAATGAACATGTTTGGTGAGGGGTATATAAAAATCGAACACCCAATTGTTTTTTAAAAAATAAAACGCTCATCTCCCCGCCCCACCCTCACCCATTTCCGCAAGACATTCCAACAAAAAAACACCGCCCAACAAAAACTGCCGGGCGGTGTAGCTGTTATAATCCCAAATCCGTCGCCGCAAGGCGACACCAAAACTGTCAACTCTCAACTGTCAATTGTCAACTGCATCATATCCCGTCAAAAACCGAATCGCTCGTTTAACAGAGTTTTGAACCTGCTCCATGCCTTCTTTGTGCAGTCTGCCGGCGTTTCGATAGTCAAAGCTTTGGCAAAATTCATGCACGTCAGAGCTTAGCGACTTGTGATAATTTCCGCTGACCTTATTCAAAGCCGCCGCAAACTCGGGGAAGTCGTTTTTATTAAAAACCGACTCCCCTTTTTGAAGCAAATAATGATAATGGGGTAGGCAAAAAAACTCTTGTTCAAGAAACAACGCCTTAAATTCAGGCTCTTTCTTAAACAGCGTAAAGAGCGTTTTGCACATATGGTTAATTCCCCACTCGATTTTTGAACAGACGAAGCAACTCTCGGTTAGTGTCGGGGTCTCACCCTTTGAAAAAAGCCCCGACTTTTGTTTTGGCTTCTTATTTGAAAAGACAGAATCGTTAACTTGAAGATATGAGTCTAACATGAGTGCTAAAGAAAGGCGATTGTCTTCTAAAAGCAGCAGATTAAAATGCCGCAGACAAAAACCTAATCTGTTGGTTTCTATGCGCACATCGGGCTCCATCATGGCGGCCCCCATTATGTATTCGCAAATATGTTTCTCAACAGTTTCTCGCATACGACAAAGCGGACAGCCTTCTTTAGGTTCGAACACCTCACTAATCGGTATAGTTAATAAACTCTCTCTCACGCTCTTATCCTCCCTTTTTGGTAAAAATACTGCTTAAAATTTTTGTTTTTGCTAAATAAGCATTTATTTTAAATTTTTCTCTTTACATTCCTTCTTAATTGTATTATAATATAAGATAATAGTCAAGGGGTTATTTTAAAAATATGAACCACTATGTGAGTTTGCCGGGAATAAATCTAAAGCGCACCCTCTTTTGCGGTCAAGCGTTCAGGTGGAAACAAACAGCTGAGACGATTTTTGAGGGAGTGGCTCAAGAGAAATTCATAAAGCTAAAGCAGGAAGAAAATGGCATTTCTTTAATTGCTGTCGCGGCTTGCGATGTTGATTTTTGGGAACACTATTTTGATTCGACCACCGACTATGAGTGGTTGCTTGAGTGTTTTTCAAAAGACAATGTGCTGAAAATGGCATGCGAACATGCCGCAGGCTTAAGGGTTTTGAGACAGCCCGCCTTTGAAACGCTCATCAGTTTCATTATATCGCAAAACAACAATATAAAGCGAATAACGCAGATTATCCACCGCATTTGCGAAGAGCATGGTGCGCCGATTAAGAAGGGAATTTATTCTTTCCCTTCGCCTGATGTTTTGGCGGGATTGTCTGTTCGCGCGCTTGAAAAAGCAGGCGTGGGTTATAGGGCGCGATATATAATCAATGCGGCGCAAATGACGGTAACGGGCGACATTAACCTCGATTCTCTTTATGGAATGTCAGCTGCTGAAGCTAAAGCAGAGCTTTTGAAAATAACGGGTGTAGGAGACAAGGTTGCCGATTGCGTATTGCTTTTCGCTTACGGGAAAACGAGTGCTGTTCCAAAAGATGTCTGGATAAAGCGCGCACTCAGCGAGTTCTTTCCGCAAGGGCTACCCGAATGTGTGGGCGAACACGCAGGAATAGCGCAACAATTCTTGTTTGAATATATAAGAAACAGAAATCATGGAGGATAAAATTTATGTATTGCATTACTTGTGGGACTAATATTCACGGAGGTGACAGTTATTGCCGTTATTGCGGCAACCGTGTGCAACAGGAGATTGAAATTGTGCAAAATAACGACGAGGGTGTCAAAGAAGAGTCTGTGCCGACAAGCGGCGAAATAGAACTCGCACAAAGACATTCCGAAACAACAGAAGAATTTGCCACCGACAACCAGCCGGCTGATGAAAACCCATTGCCTACTGAAACGTTTGTACAGGAAATTAAAACTTCTGCTACGCCGGTTCAAGTGCAAGCTCCAAATACGGCTTCTTATTATTACGGACCGGATTCACCGGAGGTTAGCGTTTCTCCGGCGGCAATAAACAGCAGTTCAGCGACAGTGTCCGGAACGTCCGGTGCGACCGGAATGTCCGGAGCAACCGGTGCGTCCGGTGCGCCCGTGACCCAAATGTTCTTCGGAAAAGCGGCATTTATACTCTGCGTTTCGGTTATCGGCGCACTCTCTGTTACCTGTGGGGTGTTGCTCGGTATAGTTATAAGTTAGTGGTTAATATAGGAAATGACTGGGATTTCCTGTTGGCGAATGAGTTTAAAAAACGCTATTATGCCGAGTTGCGCTCATTTTTAAAACAGGAATATACCAATGAAACGATTTATCCGTCTGCCGATGAAATTTTCAATGCCTTAAAGCTTACTTCTTACAGCGACACCCGTGTCGTGCTCTTAGGGCAAGACCCCTATCACGAACCAGGGCAAGCGCATGGGCTTTGCTTTTCGGTGAAGGAAGGAGTCAGACCGCCCCCGTCACTTATAAACATCTTCAAAGAGCTTGAAACAGATTTGGGGGTAACCCACGAACACGGCGAACTTACCGCGTGGGCTGAAAGCGGGGTCTTGCTTTTAAATACCGTGTTGACTGTCCGAAAGGGCATTGCCAACAGTCACAGGGGCAAAGGCTGGGAACATCTTACCGACAAAATAATACAGCTGTTAGACCAAAAGCAAGAGCCGACTGTGTTTATGCTGTGGGGTGCGAATGCGCGCGCTAAGGCGGCGTTGATTACTAATCCCATACATAAAATATTGCAGTGCGTTCACCCAAGCCCATTGTCGGCATACAACGGATTTTTCGGTTGCCGTCACTTTTCAAAAGCAAACGAGTTTTTGAAAGAAAACGGCTTAGAAACAATCAAGTGGCAAATTACAGCGGCAAAACCGCTATAATTATAAAAAAGATTTAGGAGGAACCCCAAAATGACTATCAGCAAAATCCATAGTGAAAACAAGACCATCATGGCGTTATCCGGTAGGTTAGACACCACCACCGCACCCCAATTGCAAGAGGTGCTTATTCCCGAATTTTCCAAATCCAAACATATCGAACTCGATTTTTCAGAGTTGTCCTATGTTTCTTCGGCAGGCTTGCGCGTGCTGTTGATGGGCGAAAAAGCCGCGAAATCAAGCAGCGGAAAACTCACCCTCTCAAACGTTTCACAAGAAATTAAAGAAGTGTTTGACATGACCGGATTCTCGGATATGTTGACTGTAGTGTGAAAGGCATTTCTTAACAATGAAAGAACTTAAAACACACGCGAAACTCGAAAATTTAAGCTCAGTGTTAGATTTTGTGACACTTGAAATGGAAGCCGCCGAGTTCCCTTTGAAACTGCAAACATCGGTTTGCATAGCGGTTGAAGAAATCTTTGTCAATATAGCAAACTATGCATACCACCCCGACACGGGCGAGGTTTTAATTCGCATGTCTGTCGGTAACGAAATTGTCATTGAGTTTCAAGACGGCGGCAGAGCATACAATCCACTCGAAAGCCCCACACCCGATATAACAAAAAGCGCGCAAGAAAGAGAAATCGGCGGGCTTGGCGTTTTCATGGTCAAGCAAATGATGGACATGGTTGAATACCGATACGAAGACGGTAAAAACATCTTGGTCATCAGAAAAAATGGGCAGAGTTAAAAAATGGAATTATTTGAAAGTATAAAGCACACTAACCCTAAAAGTGGCGTGGAGTATTGGTTTGCGCGAGAATTGCAACCGCTGTTTGATTATACAGAATGGCGTAACTTTGCTTTGGTTATTGAAAAAGCAAAAACCTCTTGCGAAAATAGCGGTTTAACTATTTCAGACCATTTTGTTGATGTCAACAAAATGGCTGGGATAGGAAGCGGTGCTGAGCGTAAAATCAAAGATGTTGCCTTAACCCGTTATGCCTGCTACCTTGTCGCACAAAACGGCGATTCCTCAAAAGAAGTTATCGCAAAAGCTCAAACATATTTCGCCGTGCAAACACGGCGACAAGAGATGTCGGACAAGTTTCCCGAATTGCCGCCAATCTTTTTCGCGCCACTCAAACAGAGGATAAAATAAAACGCGAAAACATTAAGGGCAAGCAACGAGCAAATGCCGCCCATTATGAGGTTGGAAGCAAGGTTCGTCGGACAATAGAAGAGTTGGGCGGCACAATGCCGGAAAACCTTCCAACACCCGATAAAAGCATAAAACAGTTGGAACAGGTGAAACGAAAGAATTTACCGAATAAAAATGAATAGGGCGGTGTTGTGCTTTGATGTCAGATAAATTTCATCGTTTAACGTTGGGTGGTTTGGTTCGTGATTTGCCTATTTTGCGGCTTCAACCTCAAGCGGACAGTGCGGCTCTTTTGCCGTCCGATGGGGTGAGCATTGCGTTTTTCAATATTTTGGGCGACAATGAGCTAACTGATACCGCCGCCGCAATGTTAGCCCCTTTGTTGCCCGAATGTGACTTTCTTGTGACCGCCGAAACAAAGGGTATTCCCATAGCTGCGCAACTCGCGAGAGTGCTTGACATTCCCCAATATATTGTGCTTCGCAAAACTGTAAAGCCGTATATGGTTGAGCCGATGACCGAGGAGGTCTATTCAATCACTACACAATCCAAACAAATATTGGCGTTTGATGCAGGTGATGCCGCATTGATTGCCAACAGCAGAATAATAATCATCGACGATGTAATCAGCACGGGGAATTCTTTAGCGGCTATTGAGAGGATTGTCAAGCGATGTGGCGGCAAAGTTGTCGCAAAGGCCGCCATCTTAGCCGAAGGTGATGCTGCCGTCCGCGATGACATCGTGTTTCTTGAAAAACTGCCGTTGTTTTAAAAGGAGGGGGGTTGAAAAAATGAACTTTATTGTAACCGCTGAACAGATGAAAGAGGCTGAAGTAAATGCCGGGCTTAAAGGGCTCGCCCCGTTAGTCTTAATGGAAAATGCGGCAAAAGAATGTTTCAAGAAAATATCAGAGCTTGTTGACGGCGTTGAAGGAAAAATGTTCGTAATCCTTTGTGGGCGCGGAAATAATGGCGGTGACGGAATTGTTCTCAGCGCGCTCTTGAAAGAAAACGGAGGGGATACACTTTGCATATTTGTCAGCGACCTGCCCGACTCTGAAACTGCGCGGTTAGCCTATACAAAATATCACGAAAGAATTGATTTCTCATATTACGGGCATCGGGAAGAAACGGTTAAGAAAGCCCTGTTGAGCTGTGATGTGATTGTCGATTGTGTGTTCGGTTCGGGATTCCACGGCGCGTTAGAGCAAAAAATAGCAGAATTATTCAGCTATATAAACAGCAAATGCCGCACCTTCGAGATGTACGGCAACCCTAAAACCACCTATGCCGCACCGCCCGCAAGAATTGCCATCGACCTGCCGAGTGGCGTTAACGCAACAACAGGACAGGTTAGCGAAGGCGCGTTCAAAGCGGACTGCACCTTAGTTCTCGGGGCGGCAAAAACAGGGCTTTTCTCACGCACTGCCGCCGAACAAAGCGGTGGGCTTATTCTGCTTAATATAGGAATTCCCAATAGTTGTTATACCAACTTTACCGCAACAATAACGGGCGGTGATATAACACGGTTTATCCCGAAACGCCCTGTGTTTTCACATAAGGGAAATTACGGAAAACTGCTGAATATATCGGGCAGTGCGCGTTACACCGGTGCCGCACTTTTGTCCACTAAATCCGCGCTTAAGTCCGGCGTGGGTCTGGCAACTCTCGCCGCACCTGCCGCTGTGTGTTTAAGCATAGCACCCGCAATTCCCGAGGCTGTGTTTTCACATCTGCCTGCTGATGATAAGGGCTTTATCAACGCCGCGAGCATGAATATTATAGCCGATGAATTGTCTAAAGCAACGGTTGTCGCAATCGGCTCCGGTTTGGGAACCACCGCCGACACCGCAAAAGTGACGGAATTCGTCATAAAAAACGCAAAATGCCCAATCGTTTTAGATGCCGACGGCATAAATTCAATTGCCCCCAATATAAATATGTTAAGGGACAATGACAAGCTGAAAATTATCACACCCCACGCGGCGGAATTTGCGCGGCTCATTAGCGTCACGGTTGAAGAGGTTGAACAGAACCGAATTAAACTTGCCGCACATTATGCGCGTGAAACTTTAAGCATAATCGTGCTAAAAGGCGCGAACACGGTAATCGCCTCGCCTGATGGGAGAGTAGGTGTCAACCCCACCGGCAATCCCGGCCTTGCGAAAGGCGGCGCGGGTGATGTTCTCACCGGAATAATCGCCTCTTTCGTTGCACAAGGCGTACCCGGGTATGAGGCCGCGTTGTTGGGGACATATCTGCACGGTCTCGCGGCGGAACGGCTTTCAAAGAGCGTTTCGCTTGCCGGAATAATGCCGTGCGATATTGCGGAATACCTGCCGTTTGTTATGAATTTCAGATAAACCGGTTTCAGTTTTATTTTTCAGTTTCATTGTCTAATATTTTTTCGGGAGGCAATGTTTCTATGAAAACACCTATACTTATCGGCATTTTAATTTCGTTTATGCTATGGATTGTCAGCGGCTGTGGTTCAAACTTCGGCTTTGACATAAACAACCTTCAAATGGATAAAGCTTATTCATTTAACGCACAAATTAATTACAATGAAATGAGCGCGGCGGCATATTTCGAGCGATTTTCACAAGGTCGTTGGAATGTAAATCTTACCGAACCGTATGAACTTCAAGGCATATCACTTTATTTCAAAGACGACATGGCGAAAGCAACTTTCGCGGGGATTACGGTAGATTTGAGCCATCTTCCCGAAATATCCACTATTGCTGAAAAGCTAATCGACACCCTTGAAAACGCAATTGCAAGCGAAGGCACACAGGCAATCCGTGCCGGCGACACCATAGAAATTATGGGAATGACTCAGTTTGGCGGTTATAAGTTAGTGTTGGACTCTAAAACCAAGCTACCCGTTTCAGTTGTCGTCCCCGATAATAACCTGAGAATAACATTCAGCAACGTCAAAACAGCAGAAGTCACAGGACCGGAAGTGATTGATGTCAGCTGATGGCAATTGACAATGTACAATTGACAATTGACAATTTTGGTGTCCGCTTGCGCGGACGACTTGTAGGGGACGGGCTTGCCCGTCCCGTAACGTTGTAATTTTTCGCATTTTTTTAAAACATATAAGTTTTTTTAGCCAAAAAGTTTGAAAAAAATCCAAAAAAAGCTTGACAAGCCTTTCATAATTTGATATAATGATTTAGTGTCCCTATATTCCTACGATGTAAGGAGGTGTTTACCGTGGCAAAATGCGGGATTTGCGGCAAAGGCGTTACTTTCGGCATAAAACTTTCACACTCACACAGGCGCACAAACAGAACCTTTAAGCCGAATGTTCAAAAAGTCAGGGCAATTGTCGATGGGGTTCATTGTCGAGTTCATGCTTGCACACGATGCTTGCGCTCGGGAAAAGTTGTGAGAAACATTCGCGCCCCCAAAGCCATCAGCGAAGCGACAACTGTTTCACAAGTTGCTCTTGAAGCCGTTGGGGCTGCTGAATAGCCCACTTAACTCTCAGCCGACATGCGGTCGACTTTACTGAAATTTTTCCGTTGGGTTGCGCCCCAACGGTGTAACAATATCTTTTAAGGCGGTGAAAGCAAAAATGCGAGAGGGCATACACCCTAAATATGAAGCGACTACCATTGAATGCCTTTGTGGAGAGAAAATTGAAACACGTTCCACAAAAGCCACTATAAAAGTCGAAATTTGTTCAAAGTGCCATCCTTTCTTTACCGGAAAACAAAAACTCGTTGACTCCGGCGGTCGTGTTTCTAAATTTAACAAGAAATATAACATAGAAAAGAAATAACCCAAGCTCTATATTTTGGGGGTTTACTTCACAGCTTAACCGCCTTCGGCGGTTTTGTTTTTTCCGGCGAGCCGCCGGTGGCGAACCGCGATACAGTTGACAGTTATTAATGAAAGAAAGGTCTTATCTGAAAATGGATTTATGCGAGAGCGCCTGTCGAAGTGATGAGACAAGGGGCAGAAAAACGTTTGAGAAACCTTGCGACTTTCGCACGGAGTTTCAGCGTGACCGCGACCGTATTATCCATTCGAGTGCGTTTAGGCGGCTTAAACGTAAAACGCAGGTGTTTTTAAGCCCCGTGTCAGAACACTATCGAACACGTCTCACCCATACGCTTGAAGTGTCGCAAATAGCGCGCACTATTGCGCGCGCCTTGCGCCTTAACGAAGATTTAACAGAAGCCATCGCCTTAGGGCACGATTTGGGGCATACCCCCTTTGGGCATGACGGCGAGCGCGCCTTAGACAAAATATTCGATTTTCGTCACAATATTCAAAGCGTTCGCGTGGTTGATGTTCTTGAAAAAGACGGGAGTGGGCTTAACTTAACACAAGAAGTAAGAGACGGCATACTCAATCACCGTGGTGGAACATTAAGCTTCACCCACGAAGGCAGGGTGGTTCGGTTGGCGGACAAAATTGCCTACATAAACCATGATATAGAAGATGCCGTCAGGGCAGGCGTGTTGTCGCCCGATGAATTGCCCCCTGAGGCGATTGAACATTTAGGCGACACCAAATCAAAACGAATAACCTCTCTTGTGCGCTCAATTATAGAAAACGGCGAAACAGAGATTAAATATGACTCACAGACTCAAAAGGCGCACGACCTTTTGCGAAACTTTATGTTTGATAGGGTTTATAACAATGAAATCGTAAACGCCGAAAAGAAAAAGTCAGAGTTTGTTATCGAACGGCTGTTCGAGTACTATCTAAAGAATATTGACAAAATGCCCGCGCTTTATAAAACTTTGAGCGTTGAATACGGCAAGCAAAGGGCTGTTTGCGATTTTATTTCGGGAATGTCTGACGACTATGCCATAGGTCTTTTCAGCGAAATTTTTATCCCAAAATCGTGGCCTGGCGGCAATTGACAGTTGACAATTGACGAACAATTGACAGTTGACAATTGACAATTGACAATTGTGGTGTCCGCTTGCGCGGACGGATTTGAATTTATAGCAAAACCGTCGATTTCATAGTTTAGAATATAGATTGGGGTGAAGGTCTTGGCTATTCCCGAGGATTTTTTGTTGCGGCTTCGCGAGAGCGTGGGTATAGTTGAAACGGTTACTCCCTATGCGTCACCGAAACAGGCAGGGCGTGACTTTGTCTGTCTTTGCCCTTTTCATTCGGAGAAAACGCCTTCATTCCACATTTATACTGCAACCAACAGCTTTTATTGTTTCGGATGTGGGGTGGGCGGCGACAACATAACCTTCATTCGATTAGCAGAGAATCTCGACTATATTGAGGCAGTGCGGTTTTTAGCGCAAAAGGCAGGGCTTGTTGTCCCTGAAAGTGATGTGAGTGAGCCGGTTCTTGAAAATCGGCTGAAAGTTCTTGAAATAAATCGGTGTGCCGCAAGGTTCTTTCGCGATATGCTGTTGTCTTCTCGTGTTGCTCTTGATTATCTTTACAATCGTGGGCTGACGAATAACATAATCAAAAAGTTTGGGATAGGCTATGCCCCCGATGGTTGGAGCGCGCTTAAATCATATTTATACAGCAAGGGTTACAGCGAGGTCGAACTTATAAATGCCGGGCTTATAAGCCAAGGGCAAAACGGCAATACATATGACAAATTCAGAGGCCGTGTGATTTTCCCTGTAATTGACAGAAGGGGGAATGTCATTGCGTTCGGCGGAAGGGTGTTGAAACCTGATGCCTCCCCAAAATACTTAAACTCACCTGAAACGGTGGTCTTTCAAAAGCGCGCCAATCTGTTCGCGCTTAACTTCGCTAAAAACACCAAAGAGAAATATATCATTTTGTGCGAAGGCAACATGGACGTTGTCGCGCTTTATCAAGCAGGGTTTGACAACGCCGTAGCCACGTTGGGAACCGCCGTCACCGGTGAACAAGCGCGGCTTTTAAAGAACTATTGCGAGAGGGTCATCATAGCCTATGACTCAGACGATGCCGGGCAAAAAGCAACGGTGAAAGCCAACAACCTTTTATCACAAGCAGGGCTTAACACCAAAGTGCTTCAGTTTGAAGGCGCGAAAGACCCTGATGAGTTCTTGATGAAATATGGGCGCGAGTCGTTTTTGAGGTTGCTTGAAAACAGTCGCTCTGCCATATCGTTTGAGTTGTTAAAAATTCAAAACTCACAAGAACTCGAAACCCCCGATGGCAGAGCAGAGTATCTTAAAAAGGCGATTGCTCTGTTGGCGCAAATTGACAACAACCTTGAACGAGTTGTTTATATTTCCGAGGTCGCTAAAATTGCCGGGGTGTCTTCTTCAGACATTCAGTTAAGCGTTGAGCAAAAGCTAAAACATAACAAAAGAAAAGAGTCGTATAATGAGCGAAAAACTCTAATTCGCGCTGTTGACAATCCCACCAAAATGAGTCCTGATGAGGCGCGCTTAAAGCGTGAGACCAACGCTGAACGCTCTATTATTGCTTATCTTTTCCACTCACCCGAGTTTCTTCCTTTAATACTCAAACAAATCAGCCCTTGTGATTTTCCGGGCGAGTTTAATCGAAATTTGTTTGAAAAAATGGTTATTAGGTTAAAAAAACAACAATCTATCGACATTGCGGCGCTTGGGGGCGAATTTTCGGTTAAAGATGTGGGCAGAATAGAGAGGATAAAGCGCGATGGCAATCAGCTTTTATACACAAAAGAGCGACTTCAAGACTGCATAAACACACTGCTAAATTTTAAGCACCAAAAAAACCCCGCCGAAATGTCAATGGACGAGCTATTGAAATATAATGAAGAAAGAAGAGCGAGATTGACAGTGGACAGTGGATAGTGGACAGTGGACAGTTGTGGTGTCGCCTTACGGCGACGGATTTGAAATAATTTTAAAAACGTCCGCGAAGCGGACACAATAACTGTCAATTGTCAATTGTCAATTGTCAACTGTTCGTAAGATGTTAAGAGAGAGGGAAGTTTATGTCTGAAAATTCAAGAAACCTATTGCACGAATTGCTTGACCAGGGTAAAGCGCGCGGAAAACTAACCACAAAAGAAATTACTGACGCGCTTGAAGACCTTAACTTTAATGTCGAGCAAATAGACAGACTCTATGATGATTTTGAAAATTTCAATATAGAAATCGTGGACGACTATACGTCAGACGATTCTTTAGACATTCCCTTTAATTTTGAAGGCGAAGACGATTTAGAAATAGCCCTGTCTACCGATGGGGTTTCAATTGACGACCCCGTTAAAATCTACCTTAAAGAAATAGGCAGAGTCCCCTTGCTTTCAGCTGAAGAAGAAATAGACCTTGCCACCCGAATGGGGCAGGGTGACATTGCCGCGCGCCGCCGATTAGCCGAGGCAAATCTACGCTTGGTTGTAAGCATTGCGAAAAAATACGTCGGGCGCGGAATGCAGTTCTTAGACTTGATTCAAGAGGGCAACTTAGGTCTTATTAAAGCGGTTGAAAAATTCGATTATACAAAGGGCTATAAATTTTCAACTTATGCCACTTGGTGGATAAGACAAGCGATTACTCGCGCTATTGCCGACCAGGCGCGAACTATACGAATTCCCGTTCATATGGTTGAAACGATTACTAAAGTCAAAAAAGCATCCAGCTTGTTGTTACACAGAAACGGACATGAACCATCAGCGGAAGATATAGCGTTTGAGCTTGCCCTTCCGGTTGAGAGGGTGAGAGAGATTATCAGAATAGCGCAAGACCCCGTGTCCTTAGAAACACCTATCGGCGAAGAAGAAGACAGCCACTTAGGCGATTTTATTCCCGATGAAGATGCCCCTGCCCCCGCTGAGGCTGCATCGCTTGCTTTGCTCAAAGAGCAGTTGTCAGATGTGCTTTCTACCCTGACCGACCGTGAAGAAAAAGTGTTGCGCTTGCGGTTTGGGCTGATTGACGGGCGACAACGCACCTTAGAAGAAGTGGGAAAAGTCTTCAACGTCACCCGTGAACGCATAAGACAAATTGAAGCAAAAGCGTTGAGAAAACTCCGTCACCCGTCAAGAAGTAAGAAGTTGAAGGATTTTTTAGATTAGACCGTAATAACTTAAAACTCATATACGGTTTATCTACATATGCTTGTGAAGAAAGGACATGCTTAGAACAATGTCAAAAAAACAGTTCAAAGAAAATTTATTTGAAGAAGCCGCTTCAAGTGTCGCTGACGGCTTATCTGCCGGCGGCGACCCGCCGACCCGCGGGGCCCAAGAGGGGAAATTTTCTTTTGGTATCGGGGCACGCACCGTTGTCGGGGGGGGTGGGGGTGGGCGGGGGGGAGGGGGGGGGTGATTTTGTAGGCACCGGCGTTGGTTGGGGCCGATGCGCTGCTGTAGCCGCCGCCGTCGGTGGAGGCA